>Ga0182749_1000497_pt1 | contig 36710 bp, 28 predicted proteins | sample eDN3rd37CKraftMG_FD_128875 | JGI IMG/M metagenome (GOLD analysis project Ga0182749, IMG submission 128875) | Enriched Miracle-Growth compost microbial communities from Emeryville, California, USA - eDNA 3rd pass 37_C Kraft MG (version 2) (version 2) ...
CTCCTCGGCGTCCGTCAGCGGCGGCGCCTCGGCGCCGTCGGAGAGTGCCTTGCCCTTCTTTGCGCGGCTCAAGGCCTCGCGGATCAATTCGTCCGTCAACACGAGGCGCGCCTCGGCGATGAGGTCGACAGGAATGCCGATGATGGTCGGTCCGGCATCCTTGAGGTCGATCTCGATGCGCGCCTCGCCGTCCTCGAAACCTTCCAGCGTGCCGCGGAAGCGCCGGCGCCCGTCGACAAGCTCCTTCACCTCGATCTTGGCCTCATGGCCCGCCCAGTCTTCGAAGTCTGAAGGGCGCACCAGCGGCCGGTCGATGCCCGGCGAAGAAACCTCAAGACGGTAAGCGCCCGCGATCGGATCGTGCACGTCGAGCAGCGGCGAGACTTCCTTCGAGATGGCCTCGCAGTCCTCGATCGTCATCGTGCCGTCCGCGCGCTCGGCCATGATCTGCAACGTCTTGCCGTCCTGCCCGGTGACGCTGACGCGCACGAGCCGGAAGCCGCGACCCTTGAGGGCCGGCTCGACCAGCTCGGCAACGCGCGCGGCGACACCGCTCTCCACGATGAACCGGTCGCCCAGGGCGCTCTCGTCGCCTGCGTGCATATTCAAAGTATTATCGGCCAGCTTCGCTAGATCCGTGATGCCAATACAAAAAGAGCGGACCCGGGGGCCCACTCGTGACAGTTGAGATGATCATGAGCGAAGGGATGATACGGGATCGCGGCCCCCGTTGCAAGTGGGCCGGCGGCGAGCCCGGCCATCATAAGCGCCGATACCGGCCGCTTTGCGGGCGCCGGCGTAGGCCCACTCAGCCATCGCCGGCACGCCGAAATCTTAAGAAATAGCTACGCCGGCCCTCGCGCACGGCCTTGGCCTCATACCGGGTGCCCGGCCAGTCGGCGCCGCGCGCGCGCCAGTCATGAGGACCTTTCACCTGCCAGGTGAAGGCCGGATGGCCGTGGAACGCCATCAGCAGGGTGCGCAGATAATCGCCGATGTCAGTCGCAACACGCAGCTCGCCCCCCGGCCGCATCACGCGCGCCAGCTCATCGAGCAGGGCTCGGTTGATCAGCCGCCGCTTCACATGACGGCGCTTCGGCCACGGATCGGGGAAGAGGATGAACACACGGTCGAGCGAGCCCGCCGGCAGCCACCGCAGAACCCCGCGCGCATCCTCGTTGCTGACGCGCACGTTCTTGAGGCTGTCCGTGTCGATGGCGGACAGCAGCTTGACGACGCCATCCTCGAACACTTCGCAGCCGATGATGCCGGCGTCGGGATTGGCCTGCGCCTGCCAGGCGAGGTGCTCACCGCCGCCGAAGCCGATCTCCAGCCAGACGGCCGACGGCCCCGTCGGGAAGAGGCTCGCCACGTCGGCCGGGCAGGCCTCTCCCAAAGGAAGCGCGACGCGCGGCAGAACGACGTCGAGCAAATGCCGTTGGCGGGCGCTCGGCGCGCGCCCGCGCCGCCGGCCGAACGAGCGCAGCTCATACGCGCTGTGCTCTTCGCCGCGCTCGGAACCCGGCTGAGGTGAAAGCGAGGTCAAGCCCTCGCCTTTCTCAGCCAACGGCCTTCTTGATCGCGTCGGCAAGGTCGGTCTTCTCCCAGGAGAAACCGCCATCCGCCTCCGGTGGCCGGCCGAAGTGGCCGTAGGCGGAGGTGCGCGCATAGATCGGCTTGTTGAGATCGAGATGGGTGCGGATGCCGCGCGGCGACAGATCCATCACCTCGCCCAGCGCCTGCTCGAGCTTCGCCTCGTCCACCTTTCCGGTGCCGTGCGTGTCGACGTAGATCGACAACGGACGCGCCACGCCGATGGCATAAGAGAGCTGGATGGTGCAGCGGTCGGCAAGACCGGCCGCGACGACGTTCTTGGCGAGATAGCGCGCCGCGTAGGCCGCGGAGCGATCCACCTTGGTGGAATCCTTGCCCGAGAACGCACCGCCGCCATGGGGAGCAGCCCCGCCGTAGGTGTCGACGATGATCTTGCGGCCGGTGAGACCGCAGTCGCCATCGGGACCGCCGATGAAGAATTTGCCCGTCGGGTTGATGTGCCAGACGGTATCCGCCTTGATCCACTCCGACGGCAGCGCGCGGCGCACGTACGGCTCGATGATGTCGCGGATCTGGCGCGAGGACAGATCTTCCTTGATGTGCTGATGGGAGACGACGATCTGCGTCACACCGACGGGTTTGCCATCTTCATAGCGCACCGTGACCTGGCTCTTGGAATCGGGGCCAAGCAGCGCCGCATCGCCTTCCTTCTTGTGGCGCGCGGTCGCGAGGTCCTGCAGGATCTTGTGCGCGTAGTAGATCGGCGCCGGCATCAGCTCGGGCGTTTCATTGCACGCGTAGCCGAACATGATGCCCTGATCGCCGGCACCCTCTTCCTTGTTGGTGCCCGGCTGAAGCGCATCGACACCGGCGGCGATATCCGCAGACTGCGGATGCAGCAGAACTTCGATGTCTGCCTTGTCCCAGTGGAAACCTTCCTGCTCATAGCCGATGTCGCGGATGGCCATGCGCGCAACATGCGCGATCCAATCCTTCGTCACCGTCTCGGGGCCGCGCGTCTCGCCCGCGATCACCACCTTGTTCGTGGTTGCGAGCGTCTCGCACGCGGCGCGGATCGCCCAGGGATCGATGCCCGCCTTGGGGCCTTCGCGGAAAAACAGATCGACGATCTCGTCGGAGATGCGATCGCACACCTTGTCGGGATGTCCCTCGGACACGGATTCGCTGGTGAAGAGATAGGATTTGCGTGTCACGTGAGGCTCCCCGTGCGCTTTCGGCGTCAATGAAAAAACGCCGGGTTTGTCTCAAGCTTTGGCTACGGGGTCAAGGATGCGGGGCGCAAACAACCTTCGCGTCCACCCTTCACGCACAGCGAGACTGCGAGTATTTCGCTATTCGAAATTTGCTTATTCGCTCGGCGTCGCTTCGCCGGCGAATGCACGAACGAGATCGACGATGGAACGGCGCACGCGCGGATCGGATATGCGCGCGAAAGCCTTGTTCAGCTCCAGTCCTTCGCGGCTGCCGAGGAACTCGGCCGCGTAGCTTTCGCCCGGGCGTTCGGCAAAGCCCGCAGCCTCCGGTTGTCCAACGGCCAGCTCCTCATAGAAGAACTGCACGGGAACTCCGAGAACCTGCGAGAGATCGAACAGGCGGCTGGCGCCAATCCTGTTGATTCCCTTCTCGTACTTCTGAATTTGCTGGAATGTCAGACCTAGATGTTCGCCAAGTTTTTCTTGGCTCATGCCGAGCAGCATACGGCGCAGGCGCACACGCGCACCAACGTGAACGTCGATGGGATTGGCGCGTCGCGAAGCACCACGCTCCTCGATTTCAACATCGTCCAACGCGTTTTCTCTCGACATTCCTGCTTACCTTAAAGGCCGCTAGTCAACTTCGCGGTCCGTTTGTTCGCGAGCCGGCACAACACACCTGACGACAGTCAGCCATCCTGACACTCAGCCCCCAACGGGATGCTTTATGACTGCGGATATCTTGTGAAACAACAACCAAATTATCCCTAATTCGGTTACCGTAGCTTGAGCATAACCGCGGCCGCAAGGAAGATGAACGACAGAGCTAAGAAAGTACAATCGCCGAACCTTGCGTAAACGGGCTGTGAAATAGACGCTGGTACTCCGCTATCTATCACCCCCCGCGCGTTGAGCCCAAGCAACGCGACAACACGTCCCTTAGCGTCTACCACGGCCGAGATGCCGTTGTTGGCGGCCCGGATAAGCGGCACCCCTTCCTCCACCGCGCGCACCCGCGACTGATGGAAATGCTGGTAGGGGCCCGTCGTCTCGCCGAACCAGCCATCGTTCGTAATATTGACCAGCAATCCCGGCCGTTCATCCCCCTGCACTATGGCAGCGGGAAAGATCGCCTCATAGCAAATCAAGCCCGCGACCGGCGGTAAACCGGGGATTTCCAGCAGCGGCCGGGGCTCGGTGCCCGTCGAAAAGCCACCACGCCAGCGCGTCAGTTGTTCGAGGCCAATACTTTCAAGCAGCGCCTGCATCGGCAGGTATTCGCCGAATGGAACGAGGTGGATCTTGTCGTAGATCTGCCGGACCGCGCCCGTGTCTGCGAAGACCATCAGGCTATTGTAGCCCTCACGCGTGGCACCGGGCGCGGAGGCACCGGGATTCTTGAGACGCAGAGCGCCCGACAGGAGCTGCGTGCCTTCCGGAAGCATGTCGCCGATCGCCGCCAGGGCCTCTGGGTGCTCCAAAGGAAGAAAAGGCATCGCCGCTTCCGGCCAGATGAGATGCGTAACCCCCGTCAGGTCATCGACGCGCCCTGCGGCATCACGCCGCGATAGATCGAGCTGATCCTCGAAGATCGCGCGCTGCTTTTCCGGGCGCCACTTGTCCCGCTGCGGCACGCTCGCCTGCACGACACGGACCTTCACGCCTTCCAGCATCGCCGCCGGACCATCCGCCAGCCGCCATGCGCCGAGCCCGTAGAGCGCGAGCAACGGTACGGTAGCGAGCAGCGCAGCACGGAGCACCGCCGATGCAGCCCTATGCGCCGGTGCCGCGGCATCGGCGATCAAAACCAGCGGCCCGGCGAAGATGGCGACGCACAGGAGCGCCAGCCCGTAGATGCCAAAAAAAGAGGCCGACTGCATCAGCTCCAGCGGCCACGTGAGCGCATAGCCCAGCACGTTCCAGGGAAAGCCGGTGAACACATGCCCGCGCAGCCACTCAGCGCCACCGAAAGTGAGCGCCAACAGCAACACGCGCGCGATGCCGGCCGGCCAGATAAGCCGCACCGCGCCGGTGGCGAGGGCCGTAAAGAGCGCCAGCCCCGCGGGCAAAAGCACGACGGCAAACGGCATCAGCCAGGCGAACTTCTCCGCCTCGACGAGGAAAGCTTCGCCGACCCAGAACAGTCCCGGCAGGAAGTAGCCGAAGCCGAACCACCAGCCGGTCCACACGGCGCGCTTCACCGTGTCCCAACGCGAGGCGCCGGTTTCGCTGGCGCCGTCGATGAGCCACACCAGCGCCGGAAGCGTGATGAAGAGGATCGGCGAGAAATGGATCGGCGCCATCGCCAGTGCCGATGCCGCGCCCGCCAGGAACGCAGCTGCGGAGCGCCGCCATCCCGATAGCAGCGCAACCCGCGCCGCAAGACGGGCGACGGCATCGGCAAGGCTCGCCAGCGTCGCGGAGCCGAACCACGCCTTGCGCAATGATACTGCGCCCGATGTCACGCGTTACCCGGTTCGTCTCGCGGCGCTTCCGCGACCCGCGGCTGATGGATCTTCACTTTTTTGAGCCGTCGCGCATCCGCGTCGAGCACCTCCAGCTCCAGGCCGCTGGGATGGCGGACGAGCTCGCCCCGCACGGGAACCCGGCCCAGGAGCGCGAACATCAGGCCGCCCAGCGTATCGATGTCCTCCTCCTCCTCGGGCTTCAGCAGCTTGATGCCGAGATGCTCCTCGAGCTGCTTCACCGGTGTGCGCGCGGAGGCGACGAGGCCCACCTTCGGATCGGTGACGATATAGGCGTCCTCGTCCACGTCGTGCTCGTCTTCGATCTCACCGACGATCTGCTCGACGAGGTCCTCGATGGTGACGAGCCCGTCGGTACCACCGTACTCATCGACGACGAGGGCCATGTGAATGCGCGTCGACTGCATCCGGATCAGGAGGTTCATCGCGGGCATCGACGGCGGCACGTAGAGCACCTGGCGGCGGATCTTGGCCGATGTGATCGGGCGCGAGAGATTGACGCTGCCGAACTCGAGCCGTGATGGCACCGCGGTTTCGCCCTCGTTCTCCTCGAGGCTATGCTCGCCTTCCGGCGCAGCTTCGCCATTGCCTTTTTCCGCGGACGGTGCCACGGCGATCCGCGTGTTGACGGCATCGTCAGCCGCTTCCTGCGTCAGCCAGCGGAACAGGTCTTTCACGTGGATCATGCCGCGCGGATCGTCGAGCGTCTCGCTGAACAGCGGAATACGCGATACGCCGGCCTCGCCGAACGTGCGCAGAAGCTCCGCCAGCGTGTCGCTTTCTTCCAGCGCGATGATGTCCGCGCGCGGCACCATGATGTCTTCCACGCGCAAGCCGCCGAAGCGCAACAGGCGCCGGAGCATCTCGCGCTCTTCGGTGGAGAAGGCCGCTGCGTCGGCTTCCGCTTCGCCTTTGAGGTCCGCCTCGAGCATCTCGCGCAGGCTTGGCGAACGCAGCCCGATGCGGCTCAGGAGAGCGTTGAGAATACTTTGAGCGCCGGAGCCAGGCTGATCGCCGTTGGCATTCGCCGCAGCGGCCGCATCAACCGGCTCCTTGGGTAAGTGTGCGTTGCTCATGGTGTCCGTGTGTTCAACTCCCGTTGCGGGTAATCAGCCGGCCGCGCCGGCGGCGGCATAAGGGTCGGCAATGCCCAGACGCGCGAGGATGCGCACCTCCGTGCCTTCCATCTCCTGTGCTTCCTCATCCCTCTGATGATCGTAGCCCAGAAGATGCAACAGTCCGTGCACAACCAAATGCTGCATGTGATGGCTGAGCGGCAGCCCGAGATCGGCAGCCTCGCGCTGCAGCGTCTCGAGCGCGAGCACGATGTCGCCGAAAAAATGGGGCTCGCCGTCGACCGGCAGCATCGGCGCGGCTGGAAAAGAAAGAACGTTGGTCGGTTGCGGCTTGCCGCGGTAGCTGCCGTTCAGCTCCGCCACCAGGGCGTCCGTGGACAGCGCCAGGCAGACTTCGCCGCTTCCGATATCGAGTTCCGCCGCAACGGCAGCGGCGGCTCCGCGCGCGAGCGTTTCAGCGTCCGGGAGGCAATCCCAGCCGCCATCCTCGTGCACCACGTCGATGTAGAAACCTATCGGGGGATCGTCGGCCGGCGCATCGTCGGTCCCGGTGACGGGAGGCGCGCCGCTGTCTGGGGCATAAGGAGGCATGGCGGTGGAGCTTACTTCTGCCGGTCGTAAGCTTCAACAATGCGCGCAACGAGGTCGCGCCGGACGACGTCGGCGCCGGTAAACCGGATCGCCTCGATGCCCTTGACCCCGTCCAGCAGCGCAATCGCCTCATCGAGGCCCGATTTCATGCCCGGTGGCAGGTCGATCTGGCTCGGATCGCCCGTTACAGTCATTTTCGAATTTTCACCAAGCCGGGTGAGGAACATCTTCATCTGCATGCTGGTGGTGTTCTGCGCCTCGTCGAGGATCACGCAGGCGTTGGCCAGCGTGCGCCCGCGCATGAACGCGAGCGGCGCAATTTCGATGACCCCGGTCTCGAGGTCCCGCTCCACCTTTTCGGGCGGCAGCACGTCATACAGAGCGTCGTAGAGCGGACGCAGATAGGGATCGACCTTCTCCCGCATATCGCCGGGCAGGAAACCGAGCCGTTCGCCGGCTTCCACCGCGGGACGCGAAAGGATGATTCGCTCGACGATGCCGCGCTCCAGGCAGTGCGCCGCATAGGCGACCGCGAGATAGGTCTTGCCGGTACCCGCCGGGCCGACGCCGAACACGAGATCCGAACGCCCCAGCGCGCGTATGTAGGCGCTTTGCACGGGCGTGCGGGCCTTGATGACGCGGCGGCGCGTCGCGATCTGCGCCTGGCCATCGCCGGGAACGGCCGCTTCGCGCGCATGGCGGATGAGGCCGTCGAAGTCGCCCGCACCGATCGGCTCGCCGGCGGCGGCGCGGATATAGAGTTCCTGGAGCACGGTGCGAGCGATATCGCACGCGTCTTCCGGGCCGGTGAGCGTCACGACATTGCCGAGAGCATGGGCTTCGATCCCGAGCCTATCCTCGATCAGCGCCAAATGGCTGTCGTATTCACCAAGAAGCCTCGTGAGGTGACGATTGTCCTCGAAAGGGACCACGAGGCGTTTGTCGGCGGTAGCCCGCGTTTTCGGCGACCGCCCCGGTCCAGCGACCGGATTCCCGCGAAATGCTGCCAATCGGCGCTCCAGACGTCGTTCGCTGCGAATCGTCACTTGCGGTGACAAGTTAACATAAGGTCGCCCCAGGCCGTACCGGGGCTTCTGCATAACAGCCCTGACCGTTACCGGATCATCACTCCGGCCGTATGACGCCCGCTAGACTATTGGGGCCGAAACCCGAAATTTCAACGGGCACGATGCGCCCGAGCATCTCCGCAGGCGCATTCGCATGGACCGACTGCAGATAGGGCGAGCGGCCGATGAGCTGCCCCGGACGGCGGCCGGCGCGCTCGAAAAGCACCGGCAAGGTCCGGCCGACGCACTTGGCGGCGAATGCCGTCTGCTGCGCCTCGATGAGCCTCTGCAGGCGGGCGAGACGTTCCGTTTTCACCCGCTCCGGCACCTGGTCGGCGAGCTTCTCGGCCGGGGTGCCGGGCCGCGGGCTGTACTTGAAGGAGTAGGCCGCTGCGAACCCGACCTCCGCAAACACCGATAATGTCGCCTCGAACTCCTCCTCCGTCTCGCCCGGAAAGCCGACGATCACGTCCGTCGAGAGTGCGAGCTCGGGCTGCGCCGCCCGGATGCGCGCGATGAGATCGATGTATTCGCGTGCGGTGTGCTTGCGGTTCATCGCCGCGAGGATGCGGTCCGCACCCGACTGGAACGGCAGATGCAGATACGGCATTAGCTTCGGCTCGTCCCCGTGCGCGGCAATGAGGTCATCGTCCATGTCGCGGGGGTGGCTGGTCGTGTAGCGCAGGCGCTCGAGCCCCGCGATGCGGGAAAGGTGGCGCAAGAGATCGGCCAGCGAATAGATGCGCCCCCCGGGGCCCGCGCCGTGATAGCCGTTGACGTTCTGCCCCAGCAGCGTCACCTCGCGCACGCCGCTCGCAACGAGGGCGCGCGCCTCGCGCTCGATATCCGCAACGGAGCGCGAATACTCCGAGCCGCGCGTATATGGCACGACGCAGAACGTGCAGAATTTATCGCAGCCTTCCTGCACGGTCAGAAACGCCGTAACGCCCCGCGCCGGAGCACGCTGCGGCAGGTGCGCGAACTTCTCCTCCTCGGGGAACTGCGTCTCGACGAGCGACCGGTTTTCCGTGCGCGTGCGCGCGATGAGTTCGCCCAGGCGATGATAGCTCTGCGGGCCGATGACGAGATCGACGACGGGCGCGCGGCGCACGATCTCCGCACCTTCCGCCTGCGCGACGCACCCGACCACGGCGACGACGGTCTCGCTGCCGCCCTCGGCGCGTGCGTCCTTCACCTGACGGATACGGCCGAGGTCGGAGTAGACTTTCTCCGCCGCCTTCTCGCGAATATGGCACGTGTTGATGATGACGAGGTCGGCATCTTCCAGCGCGCCCGTTTCCGCATAGCCCTGCGAGGACAACGCTTCGGTCATGCGCTCTGAATCATAGACGTTCATCTGGCAGCCGAACGTGCGCACATAGACTTTGCGCGTGTTCGCAACGGCCGGAGCTTCAGCTGCGCCGGCGAGCGCCGAGCCCGCACCGGCGCTACGGCCTTGCTCTTCAGGTATCGTCCGATCGTCCATCGCTTCGCGCTGCCCGCCGTCCTGATCCGCCGGTCCATTGCCTGGACCTGGCCGCCACCCGCTGCCGGGGGACCTCCGTTTCTACAAAGGGGTATCCGCTACGTCCACTTTTGCCCCGCCGGCGCGCTGACGCGGGCCCTCACGCCCGACGCCACCGCCTCGGGCGCGGTCACGGCGAGCGGCTCATCGGCCGGGCGCGCCCGCAAAATGCGTATCACATGCTCGCGCACCTGCGCCTCGCTGTGGCGGGCGAGTTGCTTGCGATCGGCAAAGCTCGTTAACGGAACCGGATCACCCACCCTGATCTCGACGTCGAGCGGCCCCGCCTTCAGCAGCTCCCAGGCGTGGCCCTTCATCTCCATATCGCCGTACCAGGCGACCGTGGGCCGTCCGCTGCGTCCGAGTGGGATGCCGTGGAGCCGCGTATAGACGACCGACAGCGTCTGCACGACCGCGTTGGACGCCGTCACCCCGTCGGCCTCGCCGGAAGCCGGCTTTGCCGCGGCGAACAGCGAGGTCATGAAGGGCAGCACGCGATTGCCGTCGCTCGAGGTGCCTTCCGCGAACAGCACGATCGTATCGCCCTCGCTGAGCCGCTGGGCGATCTCGCCCGTCGTCTGCCCCACGGCGCTGCGCCGCGTGCGGTCGACGAAGACGGTGCGCTGCAGCCGCGCGAGCGAAGAGACGAATGGCCAGGTGCCCACCTCCCGCTTGGCGACGAACGAAAGCGGCGCGACCGCCGACAGCACGGGGATGTCGAGCCACGTGGTGTGATTGGAGATCAGGAGCACCGGCCTGTCGCGCACCACCTCGCCATGGATATGCAGCCGGATGCCGAGCAGCCGGCACACGCGCCGGTGATACCAGTGGGGAAACGTTCTGGCGCCCTTCGCCTTCATGCGCACGAGCAGGCCCTGCACCGGCATCAACGGCACGGTGAGCGCAAAGAAGCCTGCAAGGACGGTACTGCCGCGCAACGCACCCATGACTGCTGCCGCCTCCTTCGGTCCGCGGCCAAAGTGCTTCCGGAAAAGTGGGAACCGGCTTTCCGAAGGAAGCACGTTAGGTAGAGAGGTCTTTCCGATAAGAAGCACGCTCTAACAGAATAGAAGCGTTCTGCGGGCAGACGAAGCGCAGAACCCGTTTAGGCCTTCTTGGCCGGCTTCATCTTAACGCCATAGAGCTCCAGCCGGTGGCCCACGAGCTTGAAGCCGAGCTCCCGCGCGATTCTGTCCTGCAGCGCCTCGATCGCCTCGTTGCGGAACTCGATGACGCGTCCCGTCTCCATATCGATGAGGTGATCGTGGTGGCCCCGTCCGGCCTCCTCGTAGCGGCCGCGCTTATGGCCGAAGTCGTGCCGTTCCAGGATGCCCTTTTCCGCAAACAGCTTCAGCGTGCGATAGACGGTTGACAGCGAAATCCGCCGGTCGATCCGGTTTGCGCGCTGGTAGACTTCCTCCACGTCCGGGTGGTCGGTCGCACTCGACAGAACGCGCGCGATGACGCGGCGCTGCCCGGTCATGCGCAAGCCCTGCTCCGCGCAAAGGCGCTCGATGGCGCTGATGGTCTGCTTTGATTGATCGGCCATGTGGCGGTGGTCGCTCCGCTCTCGCTCGATGAGCGCTTGCGGCGCAGTTTATAGGAAAGGCCCCCGGGGCCGTCCACCGCCGCAGGCCCCGGAGGGAAAGCCGCCGTCCGCGCGGCTCGACCGCCCAACGGTCCGGTACCGCCATCTAAATATCGAGCGAGAGGATGATCGCGTCGACGTTTTTGCCGCCGGGACGCTCGTAATAGCCCTTGCGCCGCCCTGCTGGCCTGAAGCCGAGGCCTTCATAGAGCGCGATCGCAGCGGCATTATCGACCGCGACCTCGAGGAAAACCCGCTTCACCTCTGCGCGCCGGGCCGCCCGCACGAGACCTTCCGCCATGCGCCGTGCAACCCCGCGCCGCTGCCATTCGGGCGCAACGCCGATGGACAGGATTTCCGCCTCGTCGGCGGCGATGCGGCCGATGACGAACCCCGCGAGCGTCCGCGGTTCGCCCACCTGCGCAATGAACGAGGCCGAGGTCGGATCCTCGATCGAGCATGCGATGCTTTCCGCATCCCAACGCTTGTCGAACAGCCGGCCATGCAAAGCTGAAATTTCCTCGGCGCGCTCGGGGCTCGCCCACAACAGGCTCAGATTTTTCGGATCGAGCGGAGTGGCGGCCGAGCCCATGGTCAAACCCTCGCGATCGCTTTGCCCTCCTGCGGCCGCGCATCCGGCGGGCGCAGGTAGAGCGGAAGGAGCGGTTCCTCCGAGGGCGCGCTGGCGGCTGCAATGTGCGCCAGCGCCACCGCATCGGGCAGCAAATGAGGCAAGGAAGCTTCGGCCGGCCGGCCTGCGGCAAGGGCCGCCTCGGCAACGGCGGATGCCGCCGAGCCGGCGAAAACGATGCGTTCCGAACCACCCATCATCGCCGCTGCGGAAACCGCGAGGAGCTGCGGCGGCGACAGCGGCCCCCGTCCGCCGTCGCGCCCGAAAAGTTGCGCGTAGACTTCGCCGCGCCGCGCATCGACAACCACCGCCATAAGATCGGCTGCAATATCGCGGCGCGCGACCTCAGCCATCACGGCGAGGCTCGAGTAGCCGCCCGTGCGCGCACCCGTCGCCAGCGCGAACGACCGTGCCGCTGCGATGCCGATGCGCGTGCCGGTGAACGTGCCGGGACCGATCGTAACGGCGATTTCATCGATGTCGGAAAACGCCACCCCCGCGCGCTCCATCACCTCGCCGATCATCGGCACCAGGCGCTCGGCATGGCCGGTCTCGAAGCGCTCCATTGCCGAGGCGCGTTCCAGCACCCCGCTCGTCCGCCGCTGGGCGATGCATACAGAGCAGCCGTCGAAGCAGGTATCGAAGGCGAGTAGCGTCATGCGCGCACCCTATACGCAGAGCACGCCCAATTCACCACCCGAAATTTGCTCGAAGCTCAGATGATCTGCGCGCAGTCGGTGAACGGAAGCCGCGGCAGCCGCTCCTTCAACACGGATGCATCGCCGTAGCCGAGGTTGCAGAGGAAATTCGATCGAACGCCCGTGCCCGCGAAAAACGCAGCGTCGACGCCCGCATTGTCGAACCCCGACATCGGGCCGCAGTCCAGGCCGAGCAGCCGCGCGGCCATGATGAGATAGCCGCCCTGCAGGGTGCCGTTGCGGAAGGCCGTATCGCGGATCTTCTCCGGCTGTCCTGCAAATGAAGCGCGCACGTCCTTGTGCGGAAAGAGCCGCGGCAGCTGCTCGTAGAATTCCATATCATAGCCCATGATGACGCAGACGGGAGCCTGCATCGTCTTGGCGCGATTGCCCTCGCTGAGGAGCGGAGCAAGCTTTTCCTTCGCCGCCTTCGACCGCACGAACAGATAGCGCGCCGGCTCGCAATTGAGGCTAGTTGGTCCGAGGTTCGCCATCTCGACGAGACTATGCAGCAGGCTGTCGGGCACATCCTTGGGCAGCCAGGCATTATGCGTCCGCGCTTCGTGGAATGCCTGACGCAGAACCGTCTCGTCGACTTGCATGATCGCCTCCAGGGTGTGCGCGGGAAACGCATCGAAACGCAAAAACCCCGCCGGATGGCGGGGTTTTCGAAAAGATGGGCGGATCAGACCGCCTGTACGGACTGAACTTCCGGGCAGAAGTGCCGGAGAAGGTTCTCGATGCCATGGCGCAGCGTGGCGGTCGAGCTGGGGCAGCCCGAGCAGGCGCCGCGCATGTGCAGATAGACGATACCGTCACGGAACGCGGAGAAGGTGATGTCGCCGCCATCCTGGGCGACCGCCGGACGCACGCGCGTTTCGAGCAGCTCCTTGATCGTGGCGACGACAGCCTCGTCTTCCGGATCATAGGAGGTCGCCCCGGTGTCGTCGTTCGCCGTCTCCGCGACGGTCGGCGACCCCGACATGTAATGCTCCATGATGGCGCCGAGGATCATAGGCTTCAGATGCTGCCATTCCTCCTCGCCCTTCGTCACGGAGATGAAGTCCGAGCCCAGGAACACGCCCCGCACGCCCTTGATATCGAACAGGCGCGAGGCGAGCGGGGAGGCCAGCGCCTCGCCCTTGTCGGTGAAATCAGCTGTGCCCTCGGCGAGCACGGCCTTGCCGGGGATGAACTTCAGCGTCGCCGGATTGGGGGTCGCTTCGGTCTGGATAAACATGGGTTTGGCCTTTCCGCATTTGCCATCGCCGCCGCTTCAAGGCCGGTTTTTCGGCGCGGCCGGTCATACTGCTATTTAGAATGGCTCTAAGATAGGAGCCTCGCAAGGGGTGTCGAGTGCCATGCGGCCCTTTTACGCCAACCCGACGACATCCTCCAGGGCCAGAGTGCCCGGCACGATGGTGATCGGAATGGGGAAACTGCCCATGGCCCCGCTCGTGGCGAGCGAAGACACCAGCGGTCCAGGCCCCGCGGCTTCCGCCGAGGCGCCCAGCACCAGCACGGCAATGTCCTCGTCCTCGTCGATGAGCTTGCGGATTTCCGCATCCGGCTCGCCCTCGCGGATGATCTCCTCGCAGGCGACGTTGTCGTAGCCCGCCAGGTTCAGCTTGCGGCGCATGAGGCGGAAAAGCGCCTTGGCTTTGGCGGTCTCCTCCTCGACCTGCTGCTGGCGCACGTTGATCCAGTGCTGGAACTCCTGCGGCACGATCACGTACAGCAGCACGAGCGAGCCGGACGAACGCTGCATGCGGCTGGCGGCATAGAAAAGCGCGCTCTCCAGCTCCGGGCTCTCATCGACGACGACGAGAAACTTGCGGAAGCGGTCGGCTTCGAAGGAGCGGCGCTTCTTGACTGTGCTCATGACGTTATGCTGCCACGTGGCTGAGGCCCGAACAACACGTTGCCGCGCCGACCCAAGAAACTGTCACCTTTCGGCGCCGCAGGCGACGAGGCGCCAAGGGCGCCAAGGCGCGGCCGCCGGCCATCGACCTGCTCGAAGCCGCCGCATAGCCGGCTTTTGCGGCCGCCTGTGTCAGAAGCCGATCAAGAGCGGACGAGACCGACGATATCCTTCACCTGATCCATGACAGGGGCCGCGATGGCGCGGGCGCGGGCTGAGCCATCGGCCAGGATACGGTCGATCTCAGCGGGATCGTCCATGAGGCGGAGAATCTCCGCTCGGATCGGGCCGAGCCGCTCCACGGCCACGTCTGTCAGCGCGCGTTTCAAGCCGGTGAAGATGCTGGGACCCTCTTTGGAGGTATCGATCAACAGCTTAAGGCCGTCTTCCTTCGAGATACCGGCCAGTGCGGCGTAGATGCCGACGAGATTGTCTATCTCTGGGCGCGCCCTGAGCTCCTCCATGTCGGCCGGCGGCGCCGGCTCCATGTCGGTCTTCGCCCGCTTGATCTTGTCGGCGATGGTGTCGACGTCATCCATCAGGTTGATGCGCGACATGTCCGACAGTTCGGACTTCGACATCTTCTTGGTGCCGTCGCGCAAGCTCATGACGCGCGTTGCCGGCCCCGTGATGACAGGCTCCGGCTGCGGGAAGAAGATGCCGTCCCCATAGCCCGCGGCGATGATCTCGTCGCGGAAGTCATTGTTGAATTTCTGTGCGATGTCGCGGGCAAGCTCGAGATGCTGTTTCTGGTCCTCGCCGACCGGCACATGCGTCGCCTGATAGGCGAGAATGTCCGCCGCCATCAGGTTGGGATAGGCATAAAGGCCGACGGACGCGTTCTCGCGGTCCTTGCCCGCCTTCTCCTTGAACTGCGTCATGCGGTTGAGCCAGCCGAGACGGGCGACGCAGTTGAACACCCAGGCAAGCTCGGCGTGCGTGGCCACCTGGCTCTGATTGAAAACGATGCTCTTCTTCGGATCGAGGCCGGAGGCGATATACGCCGCCGTCACCTGCCGGATGGCGTTCTTCAGCTCTTTCGGATCCTGCTTCACCGTGATCGCGTGCAGATCGACGACGCAGTAGATGCACGCGTGCGTCTTCTGCATTTCGATCCACTGCACCATGGCCCCGAGATAGTTCCCGAGGTGCAGGCTGCCGGTCGGCTGCATGCCGGAGAAAACGCGCTCTTTGAATGCCATCTGAGCCCCTTCCGCGTAGGGCCGGGTTTATGGCGTGCCCGCGCGCAAGGCGCAAGGCCGGCGGACCGGACGCGTCCACATTGAGCGCCACCCCTCGCAAGTGACCCGGGAGCAGCCCTACAGCGGCCCCGAGGCCGCGGTGCGGCGGGTGAGGAAGCCGCGGAGCTTGCGGGCATCGAGCGCGCCTGTGACGAACACCGCCACGGCGTAGGCAAGGAGCCCCGAGCCGACGAGGGCCACCAGCGCTAGCCCCCGCGTCAGCTCCGATGTCGGCGGCTGGAAATGGCCGTCGAGCGCGCCGGCAACGAACCACAGCACGACGCCCATGATCGCGCTTGCAAGGAAGATGCGGGGCAACGTGCGCTTCAGCCGCTTATCCGCCACGAAGAATCCCCGTCGCGCCAGCGTTGCATAGAGCAGGCCGGCATTGAGGAAGCCGCCGAGCGTCGTCGCCACGGCGATGCCGAGGTGCGGCATCCATCCGTGGGCGCGGAATATGAAGAACAGTGCGATCGAGCCGAGCGTGTTCGCCGTGAGGCTGATGGTGGCGTAGATCATCGGCGTCTTGGTGTCTTCGCGGGCGAAGTAGGAGGGTGAGAACACCTTGATCAGCACGAAGCTCGGTAGACCGATGGCGAAGATGGCGAGCGCATAGGCCGTCGCCGGCGTGTCGGCGGCGGTAAACGCGCCACGCTCGAACAGCCCCGCGATGATCGGACCCGGCACCACCGCGAGCGCCACCGCCGCCGGCATCGTCAGCAGCGCCGCGAACTCCAGCGAGCGGTTCTGGCTGTCCATCACCGATTCATGGTTGCCCGCACGCAGATGCCGCGCCACGTCCGGCAGCAGCACCACGCCGATGGCGATACCGACGATGGCGAGCGGCAGTTCATAGAGCCGGTCGGCATAATAGAGGTAGGAGACGGCGCCGTTCTGCATCGAGGCGATCACGGTGCCGATGACGATGTTGATCTGCGTCACGCCGCCCGCGATCACACCCGGAATGCCCAAGCGAATGAGCCGCCGCATGCCCTCCGTCATGCGCGGCCGACGCAGTCGCAGCCAGATGTTGTTACGCCTCAGACCATCCATCAGCAGCCAGAGCTGGAAGATGCCGGCAACGAACACGCCCCACGCCTGGATCACGCCCGCCATCGGCTCATTCTGATAGCCGAGCCACATGCCGATCAGCGTCGCCACCATCATCACGCCGTTGAGCACGATGGAAACCGACGAGCTCTCGACGAATTTGCCGAACGAGTTGAGCACCCCCGACATCAGCGCGACGAGCGACATGCAGAGGAGGTACGGCATGGTGATGCGCGTGAGCAGCACCGCGAGGTCGAACTTCTCCGGCGTCTCGCTGAAGCCCGGGGCCAGGCCGTACATCAGGAACGGCATGGTGATCTCGGCGATGATCGTGATCGCCAGGAGAATGAACACGAGCCCCGATAGCGCCTCCTCGGCAAACGCGCGCGCAGCCTCGCGGCCTTCCCCTTCGAGCCGCTTCGCAAACAGCGGCACGAAAGCGGCGTTGAACGCACCTTCACCGAACAAGCGGCGGAAAAGATTGGGGAAACGGAAAGCTACGAAGAAAGCGTCGGCAACCGCGCCGCTGCCCAGCACCGCCGCGATGAGAATGTCGCGGACGAAACCGAACACACGGCTCAGCATCGTGAGCCCGCCGACGGTAGCGAAGGAGCGGTATAGCTGCATGGGCGCTGAGCGGTAGCCGAGGCGCAGCCGCAGGGCAAGCGCTCAGATGCAACGGCGCTGACGGGGCCGCCCGTGCGGTTGCCGTTGACATCGGACCGGCTTTGCCGACAACCTGCCCGCAAAGGTGGAGAGACAGCCGATGTTCCCGCTGGGCGACGACAATTCCACGCGACTGACGACGCCCTTCGTGACTTACATCCTCATTGTCATAAACGTGCTCGTCTTCCTGCTGGAGTTGCAGAACGGAGACGCATTCATTCAGCAGTGGGCCTTCATCCCGGCCCGCTTCGGCGCCGACCCGACCGGAAACCTATCCACGCTCTTCACCGCCATGTTCATGCACGGGAGCTGGATGCACCTCGGCGGCAACATGCTCTACCTGTGGATTTTCGGCGATAACGTCGAGGACCGCTTCGGGCACGCGAAGTATCTCCTCTTCTACCTGCTGGCGGGTCTCGCCGCGACCTTCGCCCAATACCTCGTGATGCCGGGCTCGAACGTTCCCAACGTCGGCGCCTCGGGCGCCATCGCCGGCGTCCTCGGTGCCTATATCCTCATGTTCCCGCACGGCCGCGTGAACGTGTTGATGCGCGGCGGCGTGGTCGCGGTGCCGGCCATCATCGTGCTCGGCCTGTGGTTCGGCCTGCAGCTCTTCTCCAGCTTCGGCTCGCTGGCGAACACGGGCCAAGGCGAGGAGCAGGGCGGCATAGCCTTCATGGCCCACGTTGGCGGGTTCGTCGCCGGCTTCCTGATGGCGTTTCTGTTCCGCGGCAGGGGCGGGAACCCCCGTATCTCGGCTTAGCCACCCATCCGCGGGCAATGTGACGGGCCGGCTGGGCCCCAACGGCCACGCGCCTCTAGATTGCTGCTTCGCACTGCCAGGCGACGGCCTTGAACCGGATGCACAAATGCCGGAAACTCCGCGCCAAGAGGACCGGGGGGTCCGCGCAGGATCGTGTAAATGCTTCGCCTGGTTGTTCCGTTTATCCTGCTGCTGCTCTCGCTCTTCGGCGGAGCCGTGTGGCTGCTCGACAGCCATCTCAATCCGCGAGCGCCCGACGAGCTGGCGCGCGCTGAAAAGCCCGCCGATGCATCGGCGACGAAAGACGCCGCACAGCGCACGACCGACGATATCAAGGATCTGCACGACGCCCTCGCACCGGCCCGCAAGGACGGCGACGGCCCTGCGTTCGACATCGCGCGCATCGACCCGGAAGGCACCTCCGTCTTTGCGGGCCGCGCCGAGCCCAACACCCGCATCACGGTCACCGCCGATGGCCAGGAAGTCGGCACCGCCGACGTCGATGAGAACGGCGAGTGGATGCTGACCACCGAGACACCGATCGCGAACCCCGACGCCAAGCTCGCCCTGTTCAAGGCGGCACGCGAGGCCGCATCCGCGACCACCGAGCGCGCCGCCACCCCAGGCGCGAGCGATAGCGCTGAGAAGCCCGGCCGGGAATTCGCCGCGGCCGCGAGAGAACCCAGCGCCCCAACCGCAACGCCGTCTCCTGACAAAACCGCCGAGGCGGCAGCGGGCGGTGCACCGGCGACCGCGCCCGGCGTTGACGAGCCGCAGCCGAAATCCGCCAGCGCCGTCACGGCGAACATGCTGAAAAATCTCGAGGGCATGGTCGCGGACGCCCGCTCCGAAGCGGACCAGTCCGCCAGTGCCGGCGCTCCGGCATCCGAAGCCGCCGCTTCCGACAGCGAGCCGCAGGCGGCGCAACAGCGACCGCAGCAGCTCGCGAATATCCCGCAGACGCCGCAGCAGCTTGCCGACGCGCCGCCCCAGTACGTGACGCAAGTGCCGGGCGCCGCTGACGGAAAAGCCGCGAGCGTTGGCGGCGCCACGCCGCTGCAGCCATCCGCGGCAGCCCCGCCCACGCCGGTCGCTCCCGCCGATGCCCAACCTTCCGGCACGGGGCGACAGCTCGCGGCCCAGACGCCAACCCCCAGCATCTCCGTACCCGTGCCGGTCACCTTTGTTTACAACGAGGCGACGCTGACCGCGGACGGCCGCAGGGCCGCGGGGCTGCTGCTCGAATACTTGCAGATCAAGCGGTTTCCCAAGGTCACGCTGACCGGCCACGCCGATGAGCGCGGCACCAACGAGCTCAACATGACCCTCTCGCGCGAGCGCCTCGAGACCGTCGCCCGGTTCCTGCGCGAAGGCGGATATACCGGTCAGCTCGAGCTCATCCCCAAGGGCAAGACCGAGCCTTACCTCGGCGTCGTGCGCGGTGATTTCTCGCAAGAGGATCTCTGGCAGCTCGACCGCCGCGTCGAGTTGGTGGTGACGCGCTGAGCGCCGGCCCTGGGCTCAACCCGACGCCCCGCCGCGCGCGTCGTTGTCGGCACTATCGAGGACACTCAGCAGCCGCGCCCGGATGCCCTCCTGCCGCGTCTCGCTGTCGATCTTCTTGCCCGTCAGATCCGTCACATAGAAAACGTCGACGGCCTTCTCGCCGAATGTGGTGACGTGCGCCGACGTGATATCGAGCAGCAGGTTCGAGAGCGTGCTCGTGAGCTCGTAGAGAAGCCCCGGCCGGTCGCGCCCCGCCACCTCGATCACGGTGAACTGATCCGACAGCGCATTGTTGATGATGACGTCGGGCTCGACGGTGAACGCAAGGACGCGTCGCGCCGGCTGGCCCCGTTCGGCCAGAAGCGTATCGAGCCACGCATCGCCCCGCAGCAGCTTGCCGATGAGATCGCCGATGCGTCGGCCACGGCGCAGCTCGTCCTCATCGGTATCGAACGCGCGGTTGAGCAGAAACGTATCGAGCGCAAAGCCATCGCGCGTGGTCATGATGTGCGCGCCCGCGATGTTGGCGCCCGCCGCCGCACACGCACCGGCGAACAGCGCGAGCAGACGTGGATGGTTCGGCGCTACGACCGTCAGCTCGGTGACAGCCCTGAAGGCGTCGGTGCGCGTATCCGTTGCGAACTGCTGCCCGCCCTTGCGCGTATTGCGCAAAAGCCGCGCGTGCTCGACACGCTGCGTGCCATCCGTGCGCAGCCAGTAATCGGGATAGTGCCGGTCGATGTAGCCGTCGATCTCCTCCGGCGCCCAATCGCTGAGCACCTCGCGCAGCGCCTGCTGCGCTTCCGCCATGCGCTGGCTGCGCTTGACCTGCGTATGCCCGCCCGCGACCAGCGGCTCGGTCTCATAGTAGAGCGTGCGCAGAAGCTGCCCCTTCCAGCCGTTCCACACGCCGGGCCCGACGGCACGGATATCCGCCACCGTCAGCAGCAGCAGCAGCTTCAGCCGCTCGGGGCTCTGCACCACATCGGCGAAATCCCGAATGGTTTTGGGATCCGAAAGATCCCGGCTCTGCGCAATGTTGCTCATCGTGAGATGCTGCTCGATGAGCCAGGCCGCCGTTTCGGTCTCGGCGGGAGTCATCCCGAAGCGCGGGCCGAGCTTGCGCGCAACGCGCGCGCCGACAACCGAGTGGTCCTCGATCCGGCCCTTGCCGATGTCGTGCAGGAAGGCGGCAACATAAAGCGCGCGCCGGTTCTTCACCGTGCCGATGATCTCCGTTGCAAGCGGCAACTCATCGCTCGGGCCGCCACCCTCGATGTCGGCCAGCACGCCCACGGTGCGCAACAGATGCTCATCGACCGTGTAGCTGTGGTACATGTTGAACTGCGTCATGCCCACCACGTGGCCGAAATCCGGCACGAAGCGGCCCAGCACGCCGGCCTCGTTCATGCGCCGCAGCGACATCTCCGGATTGGTGTGCCCGGTCAGCAGCTCGATGAAGATGCGGTTTGCCTCCGGATCCGCGCGCAGCTTGTCGTCGATCAGGAGCTTCGACTGGCGCAGCAGCCGGATGGCATCGGGGTGCAGAAACGAGTTCGAAAGATGCGCCTCTGCAAAAAAGCGGATCAGGTTCGTCGGATCGCGCTTGAAAACGTCGGGGTCGGCGACGTTCAGGCGATCGTTGTCGATGCGGAAATCGGTGCGCGTGCGTAGCTGGCGCCGCTGCTTCCAGCTCAGCGGCCGCAGATACTGGCTGATGCCCGGCGCCGCCTTGAGCTGCTGCATCTCGAGCGCCGAGCACAGGATCGTCGTCAGATCCCCGACGTCCTTCGCAATCAGGAAGTAATGCTTCATGAAGCGCTCGACGCCGCGCAGGCCCCCGCGGTCGTTGTAGCCGAGGCGTTCTGCGAGCCACGGCTGCATGTCGAAGGTCAGCATCTCCTCCGCGCGCCCGCTGCCGAAGTGCAGGAAGCAGCGCACCGTCCAGAGGAAGTCCTCGCAGCGGCGGAACGTTGCCACCTCGTCCGGACGGAAGATCCCGGCCGCCACCGTCGCGGCGCCCACACCCCGCCCATAAATGTATTTAGACAGCCAGTGCAGCGTGTGCAGATCGCGCAGGCCGCCCTTGCCGTCCTTCACGTTCGGCTCGACCCTGTAGCGGCTTTCACCGGCGGTGCGATGGCGCGCATCGTGCTCGGCCATCTTCGCGTCGATGAACGCGCGCGCGGTGCCTTCCACCACTTCCGTGCGGAAGCGCTCCTCGAACGCGCCGTAGAGCTGCCGGTCGCCGTGCACGAGGCGCGCATCGAGCAGCGCCGTGCGGATGGTGATGTCGGTGCTCAGCTTTACGCACTGATCGATGGTGCGCGTTGCGTGCCCCACCTTCAGTCCCAAATCCCACAGCATATAGAGGATGTATTCGGCGACGCTTTCGCCCCATGCGGTCTGCTTGTAGGGGAGCAAAAAGAGCAGATCGATGTCGGAACCCGGCGCCAGCAGTCCGCGACCGTAGCCGCCCGTCGCAACGACAGCCATCCGCTCCGCGTCGGAGGGGTTCACGGCCCGGTAAACGTGCGCCACCGTGTAGTCGTAGAGAACGCGGATCAGCTCGTCCTGAAAGTGCGATAGCCCCGCCGCGCACCGCCGGCCGCTGTGATCTGTCTCGAGGCCAGTCCGCGCCGCGGCGCGTGCATCCGCGGCGAGTTGCTTCAGGCGGTCGACCACGCCGGGGCGCGCCTTGTTCGCGTCCCCGCCGCTGGCGTGAAAATGAGCGGTCAGCTCCGCGCGCAGCGCGTCTGCATCAAAATAGGGCGCTTTCTGGTGGATGGCTTTGTCCATACGGCTTTGAGCGCCAATCCTTCTCAACCTTCACACGCTTAGCGGCGGCGTCTAGTGCCCTTTATCCCCATCCTGGCGCAACGCCTTCAAGCGATATATGGCATCGAGGGCTGCCCGTGGCGTCATCTCGTCCGGGCTCATGCTGTCCAGCGCCACCTCGACCGGCGACGGACCGGCGCGCTCCTGCTGGGTTGCCGCGCGAGCGACCGCGAACAAGGGTAGCTCATCGAGACCGCCGTTACGCGCATTCTTCCCCCGCTCTGCCTTCTCCAGCAATGCGAGAACTTCCCGCGCGCGCCCGACGACACCTTCGGGAAGCCCGGCCAGCTTAGCGACTTGGATACCATAGGAGCGATCGGCCGCTCCCGGCTTCACCTTGTGCAGGAAGACGATGTCGTCCTGCCATTCCCGAACGTCAATGGTGACATTGAAAACGCCATCGAGACGTCGGGCGAGTGCCGTCAGCTCGTGATAGTGCGTAGCGAACAGGGCGCGCGTGCCAAGCACATCGTGCAGGTATTCGACCGTCGCCCAGGCGATGGAAAGACCGTCGAACGTGGCGGTGCCGCGCCCGATCTCATCGAGGATGACCAGCGAACGCGCGCTCGCCTGATTGAGGATAGCCGCCGTCTCCACCATCTCCACCATGAACGTGGAGCGGCCCCGCGCCAGATCGTCCGATGCACCGACGCGGCTGAACAGCCGGTCCAGAACACCGATGGTGGCGGCGCGTGCCGGCACGAACGAGCCCATCTGCGCCAGCACGGCGATCAGCGCGTTCTGGCGCAGGAAGGTTGATTTACCCGCCATGTTCGGCCCGGTGACGAGCCAGATATGCCCGTCGTCGCGCGCCTCACCGCCGTTCTCTCCGTGCTCCTGCGATGCACTCGCAGCACCTGACGCATCCCCTGCCGCCAGCATGCAGTCGTTCTCGATGAATGGCCCCGCCTTCGCGGCGCGCAGCGCCTGCTCGACCACCGGATGCCGCCCCCCACGGATCTTGAACACGCGGCTCCCGTCGATCACCGGACGTGTGTAGCCCTCGACGCGCGCCAGCTCCGCCAGCGACTGGGTGGCGTCGAGTTCGGCAAGCGCGGCGGCGACACGGCCGAGACCGCCCATCTCGTGCGCGATCGCCTCCGCCAGCTCGGTGAAAACCTCCTGCTCGAGGCTCAGCGCCCGCTCGCTCGCCGACGCGATCCGGCCCTCGATGTCGATCAGCTCGGCCGTCGAAAAGCGCACGGCATTCGCCATCGTCTGGCGGTGGCGGAACTCCGCGGCCAACGGCTCCTCGAGCAGCGGCTTGGCGTTGCCCTGCGTGACCTCGATGTAGAAGCCGAGGATATTATTGTGGCGCACCTTCAGCGATTTGACGCCCGTGCGCTCGATGTACTTCGCTTCGAGCCCGGCCATCACGCCGCGCCCGTCCTCCTTGAGCCGCCGCGCCTCATCGAGCTCCGGGCGGTATCTTTCGCGCACGAAGCCGCCGTCACGCTTCAGATGCGGCGGATCATCGACGATCGCGGCAGCGAGCGCGCCATGAAGCTCCGGACCGACGGCGCGCAATTCGCTTGTGATGCGCGACAGCTCCTCCGGCAGTCCCATTCCGGAAGCTTCGCTTGCCAATAGGTCCGCGCACCGCGCCGCGCTCGCGAGACCTTCGCGTACGGCCGCAAGATCCCGCGGCGATCCACGTCCGAAGCTGAGACGCGAGGTTGCGCGCGCAATGTCGGGCGCACAACCGAGACTGGCGCGCACGTCGGCGCGCAGGGTCTCCTGCGCCATCAGGAAACCGACGGCGTCGAGCCTGCAGTTGATCCGGGCGACATCGCGCAGCGGGCTCGCAAGCCGCGCCGCCAGCTCCCGTGCACCAGCCCCCGTCACCGTGCGATCGATCGCCGAAAGCAGACTGCCCTGCCGCTCCCCCGACGCGGAGCGCACGAGCTCGAGGCTCGCGCGGCTTGCCGCATCGATGAGCAGGATCGAATCCGAGCCCGTTCGCTTCGGCGGGCGCATCGCCGGGCGCTGCCCCACCTGTGTCAGCTCGATGTATTTCAGCATGGCGCCGATGGCGGCCAGCTCGGCGCGGGTGAAGCTGCCGAAGCCGCCCAGCTCCGCGACCTTGAGGTGCTTCCTGAGATTGGCCTCGCCCGCGAGGCTATCGAAATAAGCACCGGGCACGGGCGTAGCCGCCGCGCCCAGCCGCTCGACCCAGCCGCGCACGTCTCTATCGGCAAAGAGCGCATCGGACGCGATCACCTCGCCGGGCGCAAGACGCGCCAGCTCCCCGGGAAGATCCACGGCGGAAATCTCGCCGACCTCGACCTCGCCGGTCGAAATATCGACGGAAGCCAGCGCCAGAACGCCGCCGCCGTGGGCCGCATCCCCGTTCCCCTGGGCGACTGGGCGAAACAGCGCCGTCAGGTAGTTGCGCACCTTGGCGTCGAGGAGCGCCTCCTCGGTCAGTGTGCCGGGCGTCACGACGCGGACCACGTCGCGCCGCACCACCGCCTTCGAGCCGCGCTTGCGCGCCTCCGCCGGATCTTCGAGCTGCTCAGCGACGGCGACGCGGTGGCCGGCACGGATCAGCCGCTGCAGGTATTCGTCCGCCCGATGAATGGGCACACCGCACATCGGGATATCCTGTCCGATATGCTTGCCACGCTTCGTCAGCACGATGCCGAGACATGCCGAAGCGATCACGGCGTCCTCGAAGAACAGCTCGTAGAAATCGCCCATGCGATACCAGAGCAGGCAATCGGGATTGGCAGCCTTGATTTCCAGGAACTGCGCCATGGAAGGAGACGCCTCGCCCCCGGCCGCAACAGCGGCCGTCCCGACCGGAGCAGCGTCCTTTACGCCACCGCCAACGCCCTGCTCGGCAAACCCCTCCGTGTCCAAGGCTTCCGATGATGGCGCGCCGGCGCGATCGGGATCATCGGGCGCGCTCGCTCCCGCCGCCTCCCGCTCCGCCTGACGCTTCACCTCTATCCGCTTACCCGCCATCGGCGGCATTCCCCCACTGTAACAACGCGACGCTAGCAGCGCCCGGCCCCGCGCACCGAACCTCGCAGCGAAACGATATGCGTCATCGACCCCGCGACATCGGCGAGCCCCGCTTGCCCGCAAAACCTTTGCTGCTTCGATTGTTTAAGTGCTTTCAGAAGCCTATGTTGCCAGCCCTTTCAACCGCATCGCCCCGGATCGACCGCTCGCCCCATGTCTGCACCCCGCAATTCCAAAGCCGCCGAAGCCCGCTTTACGGATCAGGAAGCCCTGCAATTCCATGCCCAGGGCAAACCCGGCAAGCTGGAGATCATGCCGACCAAGCCGCTGACGACCCAGCGGGATCTCTCCTTGGCGTATTCGCCCGGCGTCGCGGTGCCCGTGAATGCGATCGCCCAGGATCCCCACGCCGCCTACGACTACACCAACAAGGGTAACCTCGTCGCCGTGGTCTCCAACGGCACCGCCATTCTCGGCCTCGGCAACCTCGGCGCGCTCGCCGCCAAACCCGTGATGGAGGGCAAGGGCGCGCTGTTCAAGCGCTTTGCCGACATCGACGCCATCGACCTGTTGGTGGATACCCAGGACCCCGAGCAGTTCATCAACGCGGTGCGCTACCTCGGCCCGTCGTTCGGCGGCATCAACCTCGAGGACATCCGCGCACCTGACTGCTTCATCATCGAGCAGCGCCTGAAAGAGCTGCTCGACATCCCGGTTTTCCACGACGACCAGCACGGCACCGCCATCATCGCCGCCGCAGGCCTGATCAACGCCGCTGAGCTGACCGGCCGTAAACTCGAGAACCTCAAACTCGTCGTCAACGGCGCCGGCTCGGCCGGCATCGCCTGCCTCGAGCTGGCCGTTGCCCTCGGCATCCCCAAGCAGAATGTTATCCTCTGCGACACCAAGGGCGTCGTCTACCAGGGTCGCAAGGAGGGCATGAACCAGTGGAAGTCGGCGTATGCGGCCAAGACCAAGGCCCGCACGCTCGCCGACGCACTCAAGGGCGCCGACGTGTTCTTCGGCCTCTCCGCCAAAGGCGCCATGACCCAGGATATGGTGCGGTCGATGGCGCCCAAGCCCATCATCTTCGCCATGGCCAACCCCGACCCGGAGATCACGCCGGAAGAGGTCGCGGCGGTTCGCGATGATGCGATCGTGGCCACGGGACGCTCTGATTATCCCAACCAGATCAACAACGTGCTGGGTTTCCCGTTCATCTTCCGCGGGGCCCTCGACGTGCGCGCCTCGACCATCAACGAGCCGATGAAGGTGGCCGCCGCCCACGCGCTGGCGGAACTCGCCCGCGCCGAGGTTCCCGATCAGGTGGCAGCGGCCTTCTACGGCCGCCGGGCCATGTTCGGCACCGAATACATCATCCCCGCTCCGTTCGACCCGCGCCTCATCTCTACCGTGCCCGTCGCCGTCGCCAAGGCGGCGATGGATTCCGGCGTCGCGCGCCAGCCGATCGTTGACATGGACGCCTACATCGCCCGTCTGGAAGGGAGGCTCGATCCCACCGCGAGCTGGCTGCAATCCACCTTCAGCGCCGTGCGCGAAAACCCCAAGCGGGTCGTATTTGCCGAAGGCGAGGAGCCGGCGGTGATCCGCGCCGCGCACAGCTATTTCGCGCAAGGGTTCGGCATACCGGTGCTAATCGGAACGGAGGCCGTCATCCGCGACCGCTTCCGCGAGCTCGGCATTCCCCTGCGGACGGAATACGAGATCGTCGACACGCGCAAGAACCCCTACACCGAGGAATTTACGGCGTTTCTTTATGCACGCCTGCAACGCCGCGGCTACCTGAAGCGCGATTGCCAGCGGCTCGTCACCAACGAACGCAACGTCTTTTCCGCGCTCATGCTCGCCCACGGGCATGCGGACGGCCTCGTCACCGGCGTGACGCGCAACTGGACGAACGTCTATGACGACATCCAGCGCGTTCTCGACGAGGAGCCGGGGCGCCACGTCATCGGCGTTTGCATGGTGCTGCTGCGCGGGCGTGCCGTTCTCGTCGCCGACACCAGCGTGCACGACATGCCAACCGCCACCCAGCTTGCCGACATCGCGACGGAGGCGGCGCGCGCGGCGCGCAACTTCGGCATCGAGCCCCGCGTGGCCATGCTCGCCTATTCTACCTTCGGTCAGCCGAAGAGCGAGCGGTCGGACCAGGTGCGCGAAGCCGTTGCGCTTCTCAAACAGCGCCAGGTCGACTTCGAGTACGATGGCGATATGGCCGCCGACGTCGCCCTCAACCGCGACCTGATGCGGCACTACCCGTTCTGTCGTCTTTCAGACACTGCGAACGTGTTGGTGATGCCCGCATTCCACGCCGCCTCGATCTCTACCAACATGCTGAAGGAGCTGGGCGGCGCGACCGTCGTCGGTCCCATTCTCGTGGGCCTCTCCCACCCGGTGCAGATCTGCGATTTCGGCGCCAAGGACAGCGACATCGTAAACATGGCCGCGATTGCCGCCTACGAGGCCGGACGGCGAGCATAAAACGTCCCGGCGCTTTTCCCGGCCGCTCCAGGAAAATCATCCCCCCTCACCCGCTGAGAGGTGTGCCGGCGCGGCTGGAGCATGATCGCGGCGATACGAACGACCGCACCCGATGTAGGCCCGACAGCGCCGCACACCGCGGTCTTTTCACCCGGCGCAAGCGCGAGACTTCAAGCCCTTAGGGAACACGTGCGCCTAAGGCGCTGTCAGCGCGAAACATTGCATTTCGCGGCCGCAAAACCCGGCGCCAATTCATCTGCCATCTGACGTTTCAATTCGCCGCACGCGCAATCACAGGCGCGTCGCAATTGTTACCTAGATATTAATCGCAGCCCCATTTTGGCACGACGCCCGGCGCGCTTGGGCGCAAAGCGAGCAAAAAAGAACGCTTCGACCACGAAGCTTCCGATCGTCGCTGCTTTCGGGGTTGAAATTAACGTTTTCTTTTCCTTAATTACATCGAAATTAATCACGGGGTAACCATAGTGCTTTTTCGCGTTGCCGAGCGGCGTAGCGTTTCCGAAAGCCAGACCGAGGCGCAAGGCGCCACGCCCCCACAGCAGATCAACGCCCCTGCAGAACCGGAATTCATCCGGTCCCGCGTCGATGACTACCATGTACGGCGCAAGGTCGATCTCTGGCAGGGACATCACCCGCTCCAGGGTAGATCCCCCGGACCCGGCAGCATCAAAGTCCGCAGCAATGACTATCTCTGTCTCGCCGGCCACCCCCACGTGATCGAAAGCGAGATCGCCGCCCTGCGCGACGGCGGACACGGCGATTCCGTCTCCCGCGTGTGGGTGCACCACGAACGCGACATCACCCGCGACTTTGAAAAGCGCGTCGCTGATCTGATGCAGGCGGAGGATAGCGTCGTGTGCTCATCGGGCTACACGGCCAACGTCGGCCTCATTCAGTCATTCGCAACGCGCGGCAAGCCGGTCTTCCTCGACATGAAGGCCCACATCTCCCTGCACGAAGGCGTGATCAGCGCCGGCGCCGTGCCCATGCTGTTTCGCCATAACGATCCCCAATCGCTCGACCGCATGCTGGCCCAGCACGGACCCGGCCTCGTCTGTGTCGACGCCCTCTACAGCACCGACGGCGACATGGCGCCTCTTGCCGAGCTGGTCGACGTCTGCGAACGGCACGGTGCGGCCCTCGTCGTCGACGAGACCCACTCCTTCGGCGCCCAGGGTCCGGACGGCGCCGGCCTCGTCGTCGCGGCAGGCCTTTCCAACCGCGTCCACTTCCGCACCGTTGGCCTGTCGAAGGCGGTAGCGAGCCGCGGCGGCATTGTCGTCTCCTCGCGCCGGAACATCGAATACTTCCGCTACGAATCCCTGCCGGCGATCTTCAGCACCTCTGTGATGCAGCACGAGGTTGCGGGCTTCGACGCCGTCCTCGACATCTTCAAGAACGAGCCCTGGCGGCGCCAGAAGCTGCACGCCAACCACGCCTATCTGAGGCAGGGCCTCGATGCGCTCGGCTACAACGTCTCCGCGTCGAAGACACAGATCATCGCCCTCGAGCCCGGCGACATCCGTCAGGCGACGACCCTGCGCGATGCGCTGGAAAGCCGTGGCATATTTGGGGCGATCTTTTTCCCGCCCGCCACGCCGGATAAGCGCTGCATCATCCGCTTCACGGTGAACTGCGGGCTCACCTGCGACGAGCTCGACCGCATCATCGCGGTCTGCGACGAAATCCGCGACGAGGTTGGCATGGCCGCCTGGCGCTCCACGCGCCGCAAGGCAGCACAGGTCGCGAAACCGCTTGCTCCCGTTGAGTTTGCGCGCGGCAGGCCGCGTCCCGCCTCAGGCGGCAGCGGCGTCGTCGGCGGCTGGCTCAACAGCCGGGAGCTCAATGGTGAAGCAGGTCCCGACGTTCACCTTCGAGGTGCACGAGATCGTGCCCCCGGCCCCCTCAATAATCATGCGGCAGAATGAAAGCCCGAGCCCGGTGCCAACGCCCGGGCGCTGCGCCGACACGAACGGAATGAACACGTAGTTGAGAATCTCCGGCGGGATGCCTTCGCCCGTATCGGTGACGATGATTCTGTTCATCATCTGACCACGCCTCAGCTCGATCGAGATACAGTTTCCGCTCTCGCTGTCGCGCGCTTCGATGGCGCGGAAACCGTTCTTGAGAAGGTTGAAGAGCACGTGCGTCATCAGCAGGTCCGACCCACGGAATTTGAAGTCCTCCGCAACGTCGGTGCGTAGCATCTCGCGCTGGCTTGACTTGAAGCTGTAGCGCTCCACGGCCATCGCCACGATCCTGCTCATGTCGTGCAGCTCCGCCGTCGGCGCGCCGCGGTGATGCTGCGCGACGTTCGTGAGCAACAGGTCGATGACGGAGTTGGCCGATGTAATGTGCTGGCGTACGCGCCGGTGTGACGCTGCGAGCTTGTTGCGGATGGGCGAATCCGGAAGGCGCTGCAGCAGGCGTTCGCAACCGTCGGCTTCGAAGCGGATGCCGGTGAGCGGCGTGCGGCACTCGTGCGCAACCTGGCTCGCGAGCGACGCAGCCGCCTTCAGCTTTTCCCGCGCGATGACATTATCGCTGTAGGCGAGCGCGAAAAGTCCTGTCAGCGCAAAGATCAGGATCGGAAGCGTGACGAGATAACCGACGGGAACAGCCGAATTGCCCGTCATCAGCATGTAGGCGCCGACCGCAGCGAGCGAACCGACGACAAGCACGACGATTGCGTTGACGAGGTCGTAGAGCAGCACCACGTAAATCAGCGCCGCCAGCGTGGACATCTCCCACGTCGAGTTGCTCCCGTTCATGAGCAGCATGAGCGTGAAGAAGAACGGCAGGCTGTAGAAGAACGTGAAATACGAAAACGGGACGACGTAATGCCGCAACTGCGGCGGCCACCAGCGGCTCAGGGCGAGCATCAGACACGTGCCCGCGCCGATGGCCCGCAAGGTCATGCTTTCGTACGGCTGCGGCACGGCGTACATCCAGACCAGATAGAACAGCGGAAACCCGAAGACGCCGATCACAGCCGCAACGTGGATCTTCCGCTGCGCATGGGCGTGATATTCGATGTAGCGGCGCGATAGATCGTCTACCAGGCGGCGCAATGAAAGCCGGCTCGCGGGCTTGCGCTCGCCGATGCCCAAGACCGCCCGCGGCCTTAGCGAAAAACGTTCGGACAGTTGAAGCATTTAAACTTTTAACTTTCGCCGTACCGGATCCGATACGAAACCGTAGTACGAACATCCTTACGGAAAGTGGATTCTTCGTTTCGGGACCTCGGCCTACAATGACCCCCTTCTACCATCCAACTTCGATCCTCGTTCTCGACGATGATCCGCTTTTTCTGGAAAGTCTCGACTTCCAGTTCAGTGAGGAGGTCTCGTGCCAGACGTTCACCCGTCCGGACGCGGCCCTGCAGCATCTAGCCGCCCAGGCGTCCCAGCATCCAAACTTTCCCCGCTATTTCAAGGACGCCTCGGCGCTCGACGACCGTACCGACATGCGCGTGGGTGACCGGCTGCTGCGGCTGCAGCTTTCCGGCCTCCGCGCCGTCATCGATGACCCGGCACGCGAGCAGCGCGTCGCCGTTGCCGTCGTCGACTACGACATGCCGAAAATGACCGGCGTCGAGTTCTGCCGCGCGATCCGTCACCTTCCGGTCAAGACCATCCTGCTCACCGGCAAAGCCGGGCTCGAGACCGCCATCGCCGCCTTCAACGAAGGGGTCATCAATTGCTTCCTCCAGAAGCAGGACGCGAGCGTCACGTTGGCGTTGCGCCGCGAGATCAGGCGGCTGCAGGAGGAGTATTTCGAGGAGATCTCCGCGCCGATCTCGAATGCGCTCGCGCTCGATGAGCCCTCGTTCTTCGCCGATCCGAGCTTCATCAGCCTCCTGCGCGAGATGATGGACGAGAACCAGATCGTCGAGCATTACGTCTCCGCCACGCCACCCGGCGTGATGATGCGGGACGCCGACGGCAACGAGCTGTTCCTATTCGTGTCGCATAGCGAAAGTCTCGACGCTCAATACGCGACCGCCGAGCGCCACAACGCCCCGGCCGACCTGCTGAAGCTTCTGCAGTCGCGGCAGGCGCACGGATGGTTCCCCACCGAGGACGGCCACTACCACCCCGACTTCGAGAAGACCTGGTCAAAGTTCGTCAGACCGGCCGAACCACTGCCCGGCTCCGAAGCCTGGAGCTACAGCCTCATCCGGCGAGAGGCGCTGCCGGAAGAAGCGCCCTACCGGCAGAGAGCTTGATCCAGCTGTTCACCGTTTAACGGCGCCACGCCTCGCCCCACCGAATTCGCGTAAAATCGCCTAAACGTGATTCGGGAAGCGGGGGATTGATGCGCGGCGCAGCGAAGGCGCATGTCGGCGGCTTGCTACTGGCTATGGCCGCTGTCGCACTGTCCATCTCCAGCGCGCAAGCGCTGGAAGGCTACTTCCAGAACGCATACGGCGCGCGCCATAAGGCACTGGCCGGCGCCGGTGCTGCCGACGGACGTGACGCCACCATCGCCATCATCAATCCCGCAGGACTGGTTCACGCCAGGAACGAGGTCAACGCAGCGTTCTCGCTCTTCAGCCCGACCCGCGAGATGCGAGGCTGGGGTGCGCCCGGTCTCACACCGAACGGCAAGTACGAAAGTAATACGCTCGAATTCTTCGTGCCCAATCTGTCGGTCGCCTATCGCATCTCGGACAGCCCGCTGGTCGATGTGATCGGCGTATCCATCTGGGGCAACGGGGCCGGCACTAACTACCGCAATTTCGACCGCACCGCCTCGCCTTGCCTCGGTGGCGGCACCGGCATGTACTGCCGCGGCCCTGCCGGCATCGAGTTGCAGCAGACATTCGTAACGCTGTCCCTCGCCAAGCAGCTCACGCCGGATTTTGCCGTCGGCTTCGGGCCGACGTTCGCGCGCCAGCAATTCCGCGCCAAAGGCCTGGAGCTCTTCGCCCCTGTCTCGAACAGCATCGATGCGGAATGGGGCTATGGCGTCAGCGGCGGCATCGAATGGAGCTTGGCGCCGCACTTGCGTTTCGGCGCGGCGATCGCCTCACGCACGTACATGGGCTCGTTCGAGAAGTATGCCCACCTCCTGGCCGGCGCCGGCAATTGCGACGTACCGGCGTACGGACAAGCGGGCATTGCATATGACGCGCAGCACAACCTGACGGTTATGCTCGACTACCAGCATATCGCGTACGGCTCGGTTCCGTGCGTTGCCAATCCCGCCGCGAATATGCTGTTCGCCCCCTTCGGGGCCGCCGATGGTCCAGCCTTCGGCTGGCGCGACATCGATGCGGTGAAGCTCGGCATCGAATGGCGCTATCGCCCCGATCTCACGCTGCGTGCAGGTTACGGCTACAACACGAGCCTTTTCAGCGCGGCCAACGTGCAGCTCAACATCCTCGCGCCTGCAACGACCCAGCATCACATCGCCGCGGGCGGCGAGTGGCGCATCGATCACAACTGGGCGTTGGAGCTGGCTGGCATGTATGCGCCGGAGACCAAGGTCGCCGGCGCGGAAATTCTTCCCAATCCCGCACACGGGATCGAAGTATCGACCGAGCAGTATGAAATCACACTCGGCATCAAGTATTATTACGGAGACGAGCCATAAGGCCGATGCTGCGGCCGATTGGCAATCTGCGCTGAGAGCGCGTGGACATTAACTCCGCGCTAAATGATCCTGCACTCAAAGCAGACGATTAGGATTGTGGAGACCAACCTGACGTAGAGTGTTGCTAATCTGCAGAGGCGATGTCGGAAAGGCCCCACGTGACCAACGGTGCGCTCAGACTTGCCCCTGGTGCCCGGTGGCAAGACCACCAACACGGCGAGCAGGCATCCGAGCCGGGCTCGGCCGACGAGGTGTCCAGGCTCAAGGCTAGCTTCGACGAGCAGCTGAAGGGACTGCTGCAGCGAAACGAGAAGCTGGAGCAGCTGAATGCGTGCCTGGAAGTCGCGCTCGACCACATGGGTCGCGGTCTTTCGATGTTCGACAGCGAGCAGCGTCTGCTCATCTGCAATAAGGCCTACGCCGACATCTATTTCCTCCCACCCGCGCTGACCGCCCCCGGAACGCCCTTCGTCGACATTCTGCGCTACCACATGCGGCGCGTGAACGGCGAGGAAGCGTCCGGCGAGTTTGCATCGAACTGGATCAAGGACCACGTCGCGCGCCTGCAGCACCTTGGCCAGGTGGAGGAAGTCCAGCATCTCCCGGACGGCCGTGTCATCCGTGTCACCTATCAGCCGCTCGCCGGCGGCGGATGGGTCGACATGCAGGAGGACATCACCTCCCAGCGCCAATCCGACGAGAAGATCGAGTGGCTCGCCCGCCACGATGCCCTGACCGAGATCGCCAACCGCTTCCACTTCCGCGAAAAGCTGGAGCAGCAGTTCGAGACTTACGATCCGCGCCAGGGTTTTGCCCTGCTGTGGCTCGACCTCGACCATTTCAAGGAAACCAACGACCAGCTCGGGCACCTCATCGGCGACGGCCTGCTCAAGAGTGTCGCCGACCGCCTCAAGAACTGCCTGCGCGCCGGCGATGTCGTCGGCCGTCTCGGAGGCGACGAGTTCGCCATCCTCCAGGTGGGCGTCGACCGCGAGGAGCTGGCCGACTCCCTCGCCCGCAGAATCCTGGAAAAAATTCGCCTGCCCCACGAGGTGCACGGCCACTGCCTGCACACCGACGTGAGCATCGGCATCGCACTTGCCCCGCAGCACGGGCAGACGCCCGAGCAACTGTTCGCCTGCGCCGACATGGCGCTCTACCGCGCCAAATCGATGGGTCGCGGCGCCCACGCCATCTACACGCCGGGCGCCATCGATCCGCCGCCATCCACGTCGCAGACGCCCTTGCGCGGCGAGCTGCAATGCGCCGTCGACCGCTCCGAGCTTGTGCTGCACTATCAGCCCATTGTCGATCTGCAGAAGGGCAAGGTTTCGAGCTTCGAAGCCCTGATGCGCTGGAAGCACCCGAGCCGCGGCATGATCCCGCCGTCGGAGTTCATTCCCATCGCCGAGGAAACGCGCCTCATCGTACGCATGGGCAAGTGGGCTCTGATGCAGGCCTGCAGCGACGCGAAGGAATGGCCGGCCGCCACCAAGGTGGCCGTCAACCTGTCGGCGGTGCAGATCGAGTGCAGCGACATCTACGAAACCGTCACCGAGGTCCTGGAGAAGACCGGCCTCGATCCCCAGCGCTTGCAGCTCGAAATCACCGAGACCATGCTGATGCGCGACCAGGCGCGCACGCAGGAAGTGCTGCGCAAGCTGCACGACATCGGCGTCTACATTTCGCTCGATGATTTCGGAACCTGCTTCGCGACGCTCAGCTATCTGCGCAGCTTTCCGTTCCGTAAGATCAAGATCGACCGCAGCTTCGTGCGCGACATCCCCGAGCACCATGACTGCGTGGCCATCGTCAAGTCCGTGGCCGATCTCGCACGCGAGCTCAACATGCGCTCCGTTGCCGAAGGTGTCGAGACGGCGGCGAGCCTCGCAGCCGTGCGCAATGCGGGATACAATGAGGCGCAGGGCTTCTACTTCAGCCCGCCCGTGCGCATGAGCGGCATCAAGCGCGCGGTCAAGCAGTGTGCGCTGCGCTTTGCCGCCGTCGATGCCGCAGCGCCCGCCGGCAAGCCCTCGAAGCCCTAGCCTCGATCAGGCATCCACGGCCACGCGGCTCTTCAGCTCGCTCGGCGTGCCGAAGTGCTCGAAGTAGCGCGGATCGATCTTCTCGACGGGGAGAATGATCAGCACGTCCGTGGTGCCGAACTGCCGGTCGATCACTGCGCCGTCACCCACGAAGGCTCCGAGCCGCAGGTAGCCCTTCACCAGCGGGGGCAATGCCTTCAGCGCGGCCCTCGCATCGACCTTATCCGCCGGCAGCCGATCCATCGGCACGTGCAGATGACGGTGCGCGCGGCAGCGCCATTCCGGCGGCGCCAATGCATTGTGATGCAGGAAGCTCAGCGCCATCGCATGCTGGTCGGGATCGGTGCCGGCGAGACTGGCGCAGCCGATCATCACATCGACTTTATGCTCCCGCACATAGGTCCACAGCCCGTGCCAGAGCAGCTCGACCGTGCGCTTGTTGCGATAGGGCTCGAGCACACATGAGCGGCCGAGTTCCATGAAGCGATAGTGAGGCTTGGAAGCGATGAGCGGGGCGATGTCGTATTCGCTCTGCGTATAGAACCCGAGCGTATCCTCGGCGATCTCCTGCCGCAGCACGCGGTAGGTGCCGACCACCTTCTGACGGCGCAGCCCGCCCCACGGCTCGTTCCCGGGGCTCACCGTGCTGTCGACCACCAGGAGGTGATCGCAAACGGCATCATAGGGGTCTTCGTCCCGCCGGCGCAGCTCAGCGCGCAGCGTCGGGATCGCGGACATCTCCTGGTAGAAAACCTTATAGCGCAGCCGCTGCGCCAGCTTGATGTCGCGCCAGCGCCGCGACAGGCGCACTTCGAGATTTCCGATCTTGCCGTACACCTTGCCGGGCTTGCGCAACGGAAAGGTGGAGCCGCGCTCGCGCAGCGCACGCAGTGCCAGAAGCCCCCCTGGCACCGACTTCCAGCGGGGACTACGCGCCAGCCGGCTGGCCATCCGCCGCGCCGCTTCCTTCATGCTCCGACTCTCCCCTGGCTGCTGCCCCATCATATGGTGCCCGCAGCGCCCCTAGAAGCGGCTCACGCCGCCCCTCCCACTCTCACCCGTTTTTGGCTTTTTTCCCAACGGACGCGGGTCGGTATCACGCTTCCATGACAGACTTTTTACCACCGGCCAATGGTCGCGGAGCAACGGGTTCGGGCCAAAA
>Ga0182749_1000499_pt1 | contig 36639 bp, 37 predicted proteins | sample eDN3rd37CKraftMG_FD_128875 | JGI IMG/M metagenome (GOLD analysis project Ga0182749, IMG submission 128875) | Enriched Miracle-Growth compost microbial communities from Emeryville, California, USA - eDNA 3rd pass 37_C Kraft MG (version 2) (version 2) ...
CCGCCGAACTTCCGTAGCAAGTACGCCGTCTTCGTGCACGGTCTCGACATCCCGTTGCACCAGAGGGATGTCTTCGATCATGCGGCTGCGCGCTACGAAGAGACGTTCGATACGCTCGGAATAGAATTTGTTCCGGTAAGGTCCAATATCCGGGCATTCGTACCGGACTGGGAACTCGGACACGGAGCCTCGCTAGGTGCTGTGGCGCTCGTTCTGGCGCGCGGCCTCAATCGGTTCCTCGTGCCGTCGTCTATGAGTTACGCGACGTTGAAGCCTTGGGGCTCGCATCCGATGGTCGACGCGCTCCTATCCACGGATCAGCTGCAGATCATCCACGACGGAGCGTATTATTCGCGTTTCGACAAACTTCATCTGATGAAGGATTGGGGCGTTCTGCACGATCTGGTACGTGTTTGCTACGAGAAACCGGATGCCGTGCGCAATTGCGGCCAGTGCGATAAATGTCGGCGCACGATGATGATCCTCGAAAGCCTCGGTGTGCTGAAGGATTTCAAGACGTTCCCCCGCTTGCATGCTCCGTCCTACTATTTGAGTTGCCATTTCAGTACGCCCCACGAGCTCCTTTGTGGCCGTCAGATTATCGCGGCGGCAGAAAGCAACGGGCGCAGGGATTTGGCCTGGGCGGCTCGCGTCGCGATGCAACGAAGCAGACTCGACGTCGCCATGAGGCGCGTGCGCAAACTCTGGCGCCCATTGCGCCGCGCCATGCGGTTGCGGCTGGGGCGCCGAGTCCCCTTTGCGCGCGCCGGTGTCACCTCGTGATGCGGTCACCTCCGGCGCGAACATGGGTGAACACCGTCATTGAACTGGCCCAAAGGTATCGCGGCCAGTGCCAGTCGGCTTTCGAAAGCACGTAATTGCAATTCGATTGGCGCGCGAAAGCTTCGCGGCTACGCGCCGTGCGACCTGTCGTCGAAATACACTTTCCCATCCTTGGCAAAGGACGCGATGATCTTGTCGGCCAAAGCTTCGAGTTCCGGCAGAAGCACAACGCTCTCTTGCTCATTCGGATCGGTCCGGGCGATCACGGCGGACGTTGGTTGGTCGCTCAAATTGATCGGCAGATGCGGCACTCCCGCCGGAATATAAACCAGATCTCCCGCTCGAGAGTGTGTGCAATGCTCTAGGCGATCCCCGTAGAGCGTCACAGACTCGCCGCTGAGAATATAGATTGCCGTTTCGTGGTTTTCGTGAAGGTGAGCTTTGGCGCGGGCGCCGGGCGGAATAGTGAGAAGGTGCATGCAAATGCCCTTCGAGCCGACAGTCTCCGAGGCGATACCGCAGAAGTAGGTCAATCCCTGCTTACCTTGATAGGAATCCGCCGCGCGAATGACGCGGCATTCCGAACCAGACGACGTGCTCATTCGATTGTCCTCACGCAACCCGCGACAGCGACACCGATCTTACCGGAATGGCAAGATAAGTCGCTCCATGATAGATGGCCACGCGTTTCGGTTGTCACGTCATGGCCGGGGTTGACCCGCCGTCCAGAAGCGCCTGCTAGTACGTCCATCGCGTTGCCCTGAGTGGCCGCCTCGGAGGGCGGCTATGACGCGGGTATATACGTCGGCCCAGGGATGCCGAAGGGCGTTGATCAACCCAGCCCCGCTATCTTCAGCGCGAACGCGTAGTTGAACGCCGTATCCTTCAATCCGTCGAAGCGGCCGGATGCGCCGCCGTGGCCGGCGCCCATGTTGGTCTTGAGCAGCACGAGATTGTCGCTCGTGTTGAGCGCGCGAAGTTTCGCGATCCACTTCGCGGGCTCCCAGTACGTCACGCGTGGGTCGGTTAATCCGGCAAGCGCGAGGATGTGCGGATAGGGCTTCGCTTCGACATTGTCGTAAGGCGAATAGCTTCGGATGTTATCGAAGTCGTCCTTGCTCGTAAGCGGATTTCCCCACTCAGGCCACTCGGGCGGTGTCAGCGGCAGGTCCTTGTCGAGCATCGTATTCAGAACGTCGACAAAGGGAACGTCGGCGATAACGCCGAGGAACAGATCGGGCGCCATGTTGGCGACCGCGCCCATCAACATGCCGCCCGCTGAACCGCCATTGGCAACGATGCGGCCGCGCTTCGTGAAGCCCTCCGCGATCAGATGCTCGCCCGCCGCGATGAAGTCGGTGAACGTGTTTTTCTTCTTTTTCATCTTGCCGTCGGTGTACCAGCGGAAGCCCTTGTCCTTGCCGCCGCGAATGTGTGCAATCGCGTAGATGAACCCGCGATCGACGAGCGACAGCCGCCCGGTCGAGAACGCTGCGGGCATCGAGATGCCATACGCGCCGTAGCCATAGAGAAGCAGCGGCGCCGAGCCGTCGAGCGGCGTCGTCTTCTTGTAAAGTAGCGTGACGGGAACACGTTCGCCGTCCTTGGCAAGCGCCAGCAGCCGCCGCGTCACGTAATCGGACGGGTTGTGACCGCTGGGAACTTCCTGGCGCTTACGCAGCACGCGCTGGCGCGTCGCCATGTCGTAGTCGTAGGTTTCGGCGGGCGTCGTCATTGACGAGTAGGTGAAACGGATGGTCGTTGTATCGAATTCATAACCGCCGCTGAGCCCGAGTGCGTAGGCTTCCTCGTCGAATGCGATCGTATGCTCGCCGGATGTGTCGAGAAGATTGCCCTCGGCATCAGCTTTAAGTGGCGTGACCACGATGCGCGGCAGGCTGTCCTCGCGCTCGAGCCGCGCCATGTGATGCGCGTAGACGTTGACGTCGATGATCAGGCGCCCCGGTTTATGCGGAACGATCTCACGCCAGTTGGCTTCGTTCGGCGCAGAGATTGGCGCCGTGACGACACGAAAATCCTCCGCGCCGTCCGAGTTTGTGGTGATGATGAAATGCGATCCGTAATGCTCGACGCCGTACTGATGCCCGACGCGGCGGCGCGCCACGAGCTGCGGCTCTTCTTCAGGCTCCTCGGCATCGATAAAGCGGACTTCGCTTGTCTCGTGGTCGTGGATGTCGATCAGGATGAACTTCTGCGATTGCGTCGACGAGAGGCCGACGAAAAATCCGGAGTCCTTTTCTTCATAGACGAGGGCGTCGTCGCTCACCGGCGTTCCGATGCGGTGGCGGTAAACTAAGAGCGGGCGCTGGTGCTCGTCGACCTTGATGTAGAACAGCGTCTTGCCGTCGGCGGCCCATTGCACACCGCCGCGCGTGTCGGGGATCTCGTCGGCGAGATCTTTGCCGGTCGCGAGATCGCGGATGCGGATCGTGTAGAGTTCCGAGCCCTTGTCGTCCGTCGCGTAGGCGAGGAGCTTATGGTCGTCCGAATGGGCGGTGTCGCCGAGATCCCAATAGGTTTTGCCCGACGCTTCTGCGTTGCCGTCGAGCAGCACCTGCGCGTCGTCAGCCGAGCCGCCGCGCGGAATGCGGCAGAGCTGCGGATACTGTCCGCCTTTGACGAAGCGAGGGAAATACTCGAAAGGACCGTCCGGCTGCGGCACCTGACGGTCGTCCTCTTTGAGCCGCGCCTTCATTTCCTGAAATAGCGTTTCTTGGAGCGGTTTCGTGTCCGCGAGTGTCGCGTCCGTATAGGCGTTCTCGGCTTCGAGATAGGCGCGAATGTCGGCTGCAAGCGTCTCCGGCTTGCGCATCACGTCCTGCCAGTTGTCGGCTCTGAGCCACGCGTAATCATCATTAAGCGCGACCCCATGATAGGTGGCGCTGACGGGCACCCGGAGCGCCACCGGCGGTGCCGCTACAAGCCCGGTCTCCCGTTCAGCTTGAGGTTGCTCGGATGTGGTGGCGGAGGCGGGCTGCGCAGTCATGGAGGGGAAGAGGCCTTTCGCTTCGAAGCCGGGATTTTGTCGAGTATGGCATGGTTTCTTGACCGCCCGGCTTTCCGCGTCAACAAACCAGCTCAGGCGGTAACGCGCCTCTCCTATTGGAGTAATGCCACAATCTAGGAAGTGGTAGAACAAGCATTAGCGATGTCCCAAGTGCAGTAGGCTCAGGAGATTGACAATGGAGAATTCCTGTAGTCAAAGCTTTCCGAAGTGAAAAGGTGTTCAACTCTTCACCTGCCTAGACAATATCGGAATGTGGCTAAGATCTGAGGTCACGATACTTCGCTGAGCAGCGTGCCGCCCGTCTCCTGTGCGACCCCCGGAGCCCGGTTCGAGAAAAGCAACGGAAGACAGAACAGATGGACACTCCAGCCCAGCCTGAACTCGTGACGATCACCGCGACAATCGTGGCGGCCTACGTCAGCAACAATGCGATTGCATCGACTGAGTTACCGGGTCTGATCGCCGAAACGCACGCCGCGCTGAGCCGTGCCGCCGGACGCGCCGCGCCGCAGGAGCGCGAAGAGGCAAAGCCCAAAATCGCGGTGAAGAAGTCCGTAATGCCGGACTACATCATCTGCCTCGAAGACGGAAAGAAATTCAAATCGCTGAAGCGGCATCTGCGAACGCACTACAACTTGTCTCCGGAAGAGTACCGCGAGAAGTGGGGTCTGCCGCCAGACTATCCGATGGTCGCACCGAATTACGCCAACGCCCGCTCACAGCTCGCGAAGAAGATGGGCCTCGGCACGCGCCGCTGATAGCTGATCTTGTACCGCGTGTGCACGGAGGCTCCAACTTCGCAACGAACGCCGGGCAGAATACAACACAGGCCGTTGGTGAGAGAGCCGTCAGCCCATGAACATCATCAAATAGCTCAAAATGCCGATCGTTCGGACATTGTAAGCGACTCGATTGATGCCAATTATGATCTTGTTCGACGACCTCGACTTGGATCTCACTTCAATGGTCGACCGAATGATGGACGGGGCAATTCCTGCAACGACGCCTGGAGCAATCCCCAAAACGTTCAAATCGAGCTGCCAAGGGTAGCGTATTTCGGAATCAATCGGCTCTTTGATAAGCCGCGGGCGTAGAAGCTTCTTTGCTCCTGCGTAACTAACCATAAGGCCTGCCGCGCTCACGGGTATTTTCGAGTAGCGGATAAGGGAGTGGTTTGTCGACGTCTTTGCAATTATTTGGAGAGCGTTTTTCCCTGGGCGCGTCAGACGAATAACATCCCAGCTTCGTGGCGCAATTCGAACGGCATCGAGAACAGTTTGCTCAAAATCGTCAGTGAGCTCTGCGTCATCTTCAAGTATGACGGCATATGGGAGATTGCTGTCCCGAATTGCGGCGCACGCGGTCAGGTGGCTTGCGGAGCATCCGACTTCGCCCGGTGTAAGGCGGTCATCGTAATAGCCATTCAGCCATTCAGGGACGGCCCTGCCATCGACGCCCCGAATGCGGGTGGACAGCAATCCAAGCCGATCCAATTGCTTTTCAATATGGGCGCGACGCTCCAGGTCGCAATCGCGGTTAATATAGAACACCTGAATGGCGCCGTGCGTCGTTTCCATATTTCCGCTCCGCACGCGCACCGAAACTCATTTCTGAGCTTATCGGAATGAGAGTGTATAACTTCCAACAACATCCAAACTGCCACTGCAGCATCATCACAGGCGGGCATTCCGCAGAGAAGCACTGAAGGGCGGCAATTCGTCAACTAGGCCGTTTTGCCGATCTGCGAACGGCCCGTGCCCCTTTGCAGCGCGCTGAGTGCCGACCGTTCTTCCTTCAGCATTCGGCTGAGACCGGCATGTCGTTCGAGATCATACGCGGGGTGGCCGCCTTGGCCGCGACGGCGCTCCTGCCGTAGCGCGCGCTCGATCACCGCAATAAACTTCTTCCGGCCCCCGATGCTGCGATCGGCGCGCTCGCTCGGCCACAGCGACAGGACGCGCAAGAGCTCGTCACCGCGATTGGCCTCTGAATTGCCAATTCCGAATCCAAAGTCGCGTGTCCGGGATCGAGTGTTCCGTATCGAAACGCTGTGTTGCATGGCGCGCAGTCTGATGCGGGACACCCATGCGAGGATAAGTTCGTCAGCAAATCCGGCAAATAAAGTGAACGAGAGGGCGCGGAAAAAAACTTATCCCCGGTGCTCGCGCCGGCCATATCTTCCGCCAACGCCGCCGCTTTGAGGCGTTAACGTTCCACCGGTCGGCGCCGGTCGTAACGTCACCATGACGCTTCGATTAAGTTCAATACGGGGAAGACATATGCTGCACGTCTCTCGTAACTTGGCTTTGAAGATGCGACCCAGAGGAGCCGCATTTTCCGTTACCGCCGAGCCGCATCGCTACCGGCAGGCGCGCCTTGCTCTTGACCTCGCTATGACGAGCGTCTTCGGCATTGAGACGGGTGTGCTGTGGGCAGGCTCGCGAGGCGTGCGTGATATCGCATTCGCGCGTCAAGTCGCCATGTACCTCGCGCATGTTTCGTGCGGGATGACGCTGACCGACGTCGGCGCCATGTTCGGCCGCGATCGCACGACGGTCTCGCATGGGTGTTTGAAAGTCGAATTTCATCGCGACGATCCGCTGTTCGATCGTGCGCTTGATCTTCTGGGCTGGGCGCTCCCGACGCTTGTCATGCGCAGCGAAACACGCCGCACGCATTAGCCAAACCGAAAATCATTGCAGCAGTGAGGTAAGCGAGATGGGATCGAGACGATGCCGCGCTCCGACATGCACCGGCGTGCAAACACGCCAGGAACCGGAACGCGATCTCAAGGAAAGTCCTTTGGCGTGGCTCGCGCGCCGCAAGGACAAGGATGGCCGGCCGATGCTGTCGGCTGAGGAGTTCGACGCCGGCGAGAAGCTCAGGGCCGATTTCTGGTTCGCCCAGATGACGCCGCGCGTGACGGCCAACTGGTCGCTTCTGCTCGAAGGCGGAAGCGGGGCGAGGGGAGCGCCCGATATCGGACCCGATATCAAGGATTCCATCATCGTCGCGCGTGAGCGTGTCAGACGCGCGCTTGCGAGCGTCGGCCCGGATCTCGCAGGCGTCCTCATCGACGTGTGCTGTCATTTGAAGGGGCTCGAAGCCAGCGAGAAAGCCAGCGGCTGGCCGCAACGCTCGGGCAAGATCATTTTGCAAATCGCGCTTCGCCAGCTGGCGCGCCACTACGGATTGCTAAGAGAAACGAACGCCGCGTCTGCGATGCCTGTCCGCGTCCGCCACTGGGGTGCGAGCGACTATCGTCCCGTCATCGAACCGGAGGCGATGTGATCGTCGTACCCGCGATCAGGCAGCAAGCATCAGTTCGGCGTCGGCGCGAATGCGCTTGACCATCGACGCCAATCCGTTCGAGCGCTGCTGCGTCAGGTGCTCCCTGAGGCCAAGCTCGGAGAAGATCCCCTCGGCGTCGGTCCGGATGATCTCGTCAAGCGTCTTGCCGTCGTAGATCGCGAACAGCACGGCGATCAGCCCTTGCACGATGTGGGCGTCGCTGGTGCCTTGCATCGTCATGCGGTCGGACTTCGGATCGCCAGAATTCTTGATGTGCTTGGTCGCGAGCCAGACTTGGCTGGCGCATCCCAGAACTTTATTGGCGGGGGTGCGCAACTCTTCGGGAAACGGCGGCAGGGCGCGGCCAAGCTCGATCACATAGCGGTAGCGGTCCTCCCAATCGTCGAGGAGCGCGAAATCGGCGCGGATGTCGTCAATCGTCATTGGAAAATCCAGCCGCAGCCAGTTGAGCCGCACCCTAGAGATAGGAGGTGACACCCCGGTCGGGCAAGGCTGGAAATGGCCTCAGATGCTGCCCTTGCTCGTCTTTTTGCCGCGCCAGGACGGCTCTTTATCGAGCGGAGTCAATGTCCCCAACTCGCGTTCCAGCATCGCGGGCTTATACGGCCGGTCGTCGTCCTGATTGGCGGCAGTTTTCTCTCCGCTTTGCCGTTCGCTCATCATGTCATAGGCGAGCTTGGCGCCGAACTGCGCCTTGGCAACGAATTGTGACCACAACTCCGAGCCCTTCGCGCAGGTGCCTGGATTGCGATCACAGAATGTATAAGCCCACTGGGCGGCGGCGCCGGCACGCTCATAGAGGCGCTGCTGTTGGTCATGATCCGACGGCAGCAAGGCAACTCCGACGGCGACAATCGTGGCAATACGCAACAAACCCATGATCCGACCTTCGCAAGTAGCGGGTGCAACAACCTCGATACGGCACCCATCGTATGAATGTGATAACAGGGTGAATTCAAAACCACGCTAGCGTAGGCAGTGCAATTCGACGAATATTCGCTCAAAATTTGAATCGAATGCAATGTATTTGCCGTCCACTATGAGGCCCCGCTACGTGGACGGTTAAGAAGAGCTTAACGGCTTCTCGCGATACTCCCCGAGTGCAGTAATGGGGCGAGCGAGATATGACCGGAAGGGATCGCAAGATCGCAATCGGCGCTTCTGTGCTGATGACGCTCAGCGTGGCGGTCAATATGACCTTCTTCCAAAATAGGGAGCAGGTCAGCGCCATCGAGACCGGTGGGCTGCCGTCGCACGCCGCCTGGGCCGGTGCGCCAGCCTCCGCATCCGGCCACGCAATGCCGGAAAGGAACATTCCCCCGTTGCCGGGACCGACCGGCGCTCCGGACGATGAAGACGTCAACACGGCGGAGTTGACTCGTGGCATCCAGCGCGAACTCGACGCGCGCGGTTACGAGGCCGGATCGCCGGACGGAATTGCAGGTCTCGTGACGCGGTCCGCGATCTTTGCCTACGAATATGACAATGGCCTGATCCTTACCGGCAAGCCAAGCGAGCCGCTGCTCAGTCAGATCGTGCTCGGAAGCTCCTCGCTTCAGCAGAACAGCTCCCGCCCCGGCAAGACGATCTCACCGGACGGCGAGGCTCTCGTGCGCGACGCAAAGCAAAAGCTGGAAGCCCTTGGATATAAAACCGGTGCTCCGGGCGGCGCTCTGACGCCCGAGCTTGCGCGCGCGATCCGGAGTTTCGAAACCGATCAAAAGCTCAAGCCGACCGGGCGCATTTCGGGCCCGGTGATGAGCCGGCTGATCCGTCTGCAAGGTCAGGCTAAGCCGCACAAGCAAGCAGTCGCGCGCACCGGGTCGCGCTAGGCCGCCGACGGAACTTCCTGTTAACGTGACGGCATGCGCCTGAAATCCGAAATATGGGTCAAAGCCTATTTGCGCCGCTGCACCGTCAATGGCGCCAGCGGCGTAGTCGCGCGCCACGGCGACGACGATGCCGGAGCCATCTTCATCAAGGTCTTGCGTGGGGACTCGATGGCTGCGGTGTTCGCACCCGCGCCCGCCGGCCTAGACGATGCCGATATCGATCGGCGCTGGGTCTCGCGTTTCGATGCCGGCTTTGTCTCCGAGGCCGAAGCCGAAACGCTCCTGAAGCGTGAAGCGAATTTCGACAGCGACGTCTGGATCGTCGAGATCGAAGACCGCGAAGGCCGGAATTTCCTTGGCGACGAACTGATGGAATGAGCGCCACGGTGGCGCGTCCACGCCGTATGCGGTTTACCTGCCATTAATTGCTGCGCGAGCCTAATCGAGACGTGCGATGATTCGAGCGGCCACAACGCATCCGGACCACGAGCGTTTTGTACGACGTCATAACCCAGTGGTTGTGAGCCCCATGACGGGGATGGGCCGCTTCGTACGGAACAAATTCCGTGCGTTTGGGGGGACCACGCATGGCAACGATCGTGGAATTCAGGAAGCCTCCGCAACGACGGGCGACTCGCGCGGCGAGGACGGAAGGTCCGGCTGATATCGTATTCTTTCCCGGCGTGCGCTACGAGCGCGAGCAGCAGCCCGAACCGCAGAACGGCAAGAAAACGAAGCGTCCTCGCGATATCCTGCAGATCGAAAACTGACGTCTTCGACCGCTAACGTTGCTTTCCCGACGCGCACTGCGAATCGCCGCAGGTATCGGTAGCGCAGAACCGGATGAGTCCCGAACGCGTCGCGCTACGCACCTCAAAAATCGGCGAACCTGCGCTCACTCTCTCACTCCATAGCCGCTTGCGAGATATTCGCCGTAAAGCGACCCTAAAGAAACGAAAGGCGCCCACTTCCGCCCTCTCTTTGACGGGAAGGGGCCCGGGGTGGGTGAAGATCCAAGCGGGATGCAGAGAGTGTTCCTCGCTGTCATCATTTCACTGACCGACTACGTTGCCCAATCCGCGAAGATCACGCCCAGACCATTCCCCCAACCCTAAGCCCTCCCCGCAAGGGGGAGGGAAATACCGGTAGGGCACGGCCAGAATTCTTATTTCCTCCATGGCCGGGCGCGACCCGGCCACCCAGAGCCGACCGCTCCGGCAAATGGACCTGTACCGTGACGAGATTAGACGACTTCGTCGGGATGACGTCAGAGAGAGCGACTAGACGCGTCCGGCGACGCACGAAGCTTTTTCCAGAGTGGCTCGCGTCGCGGCCCGGTAGGGCGCGCCTCTGTCCGGCGCACGCACGACGATGAAGCCCTTTGGCGCTGCGATCGTCTGATCGTCGTCGGTCGTTTGACGCTCCTCCGCGGCCAGACCGAGAAACCTGTCGTCGGCCGGGATGATCGACAGATTGATCGTCGTTTCGCGGTCCGCCGACGCCGCCGCGAAATAAAGACTGCTCCCATCCGGGGCATAGACGCCGACTGTCCACCCGAGATCCGGCAGCAGCACATGAACGCGCATCGTCGTATTGCTCGTATCGAACGGGCAGAAGGCATAACGCGCATCAGGTGACAGATACGGCAACGGCTCGTGGCGCGGAGTGATCGGATCCGCGATCGTCATCGTGTTGTGCGGCAGGAGATGCGACAGGCGCGCATAAGCCGTGCCGCGCTGATCGTTGACCGCAAGAAACGTCGCGATGATATGCACGATCGCGGCCACGATAAAGAAGATCAGCAAGAGCCGCCAGTCGATGCGCCGCAAGAAATTCATGAGCAGCTCTCGCGCTGAATGATGGGAAGGCGCTTGTTGCGTTCGGCCCGTTGTTCGTCGGAGAGGCCGTTCGCCGGATCGAGCACGGTGAAGACGAGAACGAGCCGGCCCGCGCCGCCCGTCGGAATCCAGTTGCCCGGGAGGGCATCACGACCGAGCGTGACGACGAATGAACCATTCGGATTTGGCGCAATGGTATCGGCGGTAAATTCGTAACGGCCAGCCTCGTTTGGGATGAGACGTCCGCGCGAGTCGAATACGGCGATGCTCCACCAAAGACCCGGCAAGCTCATGCCCGAGATTTTGTAATTGCACGACGAATGCAAGCGCGCGCCTTGCGAATCCGTTCGGGCTTCGAAAATGCCGGCGCTGTCGGCCGAGATCCTGAGCTTGCCCGTCGATGCCAGATGCGCCCGCGTATAGGGATCGGCGCTCTCGCGGCCGAGACTGCGCCAATGCTGCCAGGGCCCGTACATGTCGGCCGAAAGCGGCGACCCGCGTGCGATCATGTAGCGGCTGGTCCAGACGCCAACACCCGTTGCGAGCGATACCGTCAGGATCAGGCTGATGGCGCGGAAAATGATCGCCGCGATGCTGCGCAAGAGCCCGATATATGAGCGCGGATCGTAGGTGCCGGCCTCAACCGATGCCACTTGCGCCTCCTCCTAGTGCGCGCCGGCGCGCGGACTGGCGGAAGACGATTGTGACGCCACGGCGGGGAGCGACAGGTCGTCTCGCGGTTCATCGAGAAGGGTTGCGCGCCGGTCGGGCCGTCGCGGTGTGTTCTCCTTCGTGCGGTCTTGCGCTGGGCCGGATGGTTCGGTCTTGCCGTGCGGCGGTGCGGGTTCTGTAACGGGTTCCTCCGGTGCGCCCTCGGCCTTGCGCAGTGCACTGACGAGCGTTTTCAGGGCGGCGCGCGTCTTGTCCGGCATGATTCCGCCTTTGGAGTCGGCAGACTTTGACGCCGCCGGTTCAAGTCCGGCTGCAATCTGCGCAGCCTTCAGTGCGGCCAGCCGCTGTTGCTCCTCGACTTGCCGCGGATGCGGGGCGAGGCCCGGGATCGTCGGGATATTCATGTCGGTATGCGCCACGGTCATCAGATCGTGCCAGATCGGCGCCGCCTGATGGCCGCCGGTGACGCCCGCACGCATCGGGCGGTTGTCGTCGTTGCCGACCCAGACGCCGCAGACGTATTTGCCCGTGAAGCCGATGAACCACGCATCCTTCGGACCGGTCGAGGTTCCCGTCTTGCCCGCGACGTTGGTGAAGTCGAGGTTGGCACGGCCCGCGGTACCTTCCGTCACGACGCGATTGAGCATGACGTTCATTTCTTCCGCAACTTTCTTCGATACGACTTGCTTCGGCGGCGGCTCGTCGCGCTCGCGGGAATAGAGAAGGTCGCCTTTCGACGTGGTGATGTCGAGGATGCCATAGGGGCGCGCGCTCTTGCCGTCGTTGGCGAAGGTCGCGAAGCCGGCGGTATGTTCGAGCACCGTGAGACCGCCGTCGCCAAGCGCCATCGAGCATGTTTTCTTGACACCCTCGATGCCCAGCCGTTTCGTCATTTCGATGACCTTGTCACGGCCGACCACGAATGAGAGCTCGGTCGCGACGGTGTTCAGCGACCGCGCGAGCGCTTGCCAGAGCGGCAGGCGAATGCCCGAGCCGCCGCGTCCGCCGTAGTTCGACGGGCTCCAATGTCCGCATGAACGCGAGGCGTCACGCACGATCGTATCGGGTGTGAAGCCATTCTCCATGGCTGTGGCGTAGACGTAGACCTTGAAAGACGAACCGGGCTGACGTTTCGCATGCGTCGCGCGGTTGAACTGGCTTTCGCCATAATCGGGGCCGCCGACGATTGCTCGCACCTTGCCGTCGGGCTCCATCACGACGATGGCGCCGGAATCGAAATGATCGGTTTTGCCGTTACGCTTGAGCGCCGCGTTGAGGGCTTCTTCGGCCTGCCGTTGCAGCGTCAGATCGATGGTTGTTCGCGCCGTCAGAACGTACTGGCCTTTGCCTTCGGCGAGGCGTTGAACTTCCTCGTACGCCCAGTCGAGGAACCAGTCCGGACTGCTCGTTGTCCGGTTTTCGACGATCCTTGCGGGGTTCATGCGCGCTGCGTGGACTTGCCCCGCTGTGTAATATCCGGCGTCAACGAGGTTATCGAGAACCTGGTTGGTGCGGGCGCGCGATGCGGCGAGGTCGACGAGCGGCGAATATTTCGTCGGCGCCTTGAACAGGCCTGCGAGCATCGCCGCTTCCGCCATGTTGATGTCGCGCACCGACTTGCCGAAATAATACTGCGATGCCGCTTCGACCCCGAACGTGCCGCCGCCCATATAAGCGTGATCGAAATAGAGCTTCAGGATCTGCCGCTTCGAGTACCGGCTTTCGAGAAGGAAGGCGAGAAACAGCTCCTTGATCTTACGCTGCAGCGAGCGCTCCGAGGAGAGGAACAGGTTTTTCGCAAGCTGCTGCGTCAGCGTCGAGCCGCCTTGCACGACTTCGTTCGCCTGCACGTTCGTCAACAGTGCCCTCATCGTGCCGAAGACGTCGATGCCATAGTGTTCGAAGAAGCGCCGGTCTTCGGTGGCGAGCGTCGCCTTGATCAGAACGTCCGGAATCTGGTCGAGCGGCACGGCATCGTTATGCAGGATGCCGCGCTTGCCGATCTCGTTGCCGTTGACGTCGAGGAACGTGACGGCGTACTTGCCCGTTTGAAATTTGCTTTCGTCGAATTCCTGAAACGCGGGGAGGGCGAGGCCGTAGAGAACGACGAAGCCGCCGAACATCATCGTCAGGCTTTCGGACGCGAACTCATTGAGCAGCCGCCGCCAGCCGACGAGCTGAAAGCGCGCGAAGTAGCTGGAGCCGGCGTTCCAATAATCCTTGATGCGGGACCAGCTCTCGCCGAGCGTCGAGTTGAGCTTCGAGTCGAGGGCCAGCCAATTGATGAAGCGGTCGCGACCACCTTGCTTGAAGAACCAGTCGTTCAAGACCTGCCATCCCTTGCCACACCTGCCGCTACCACGTCTTGGCCTGCTGCGCTTGCCATGCTGAGCACGTGGGCTTAAGCCCTACAAGACAATTAAAGTGAGCAGCAAAACGCGTGACGCTTTGCGAGCACAATTGCGGCGCCTTCCGCTGGAAGCACCGCAAATCGCTTCACGGACGTTAGGCGTCTCAAGGCGACCAAATTGTGGTCAATTCGGCTGCGTTGGCAAGTGAAGAGCGAGACCTGATGTTGGACGGCGAGTCGCAACCGTTCTGGAAGACGAAAACGCTCGAAGAGTTGACGTCCGAGGAGTGGGAATCGCTCTGCGACGGCTGCGGACGCTGCTGCCTCGTGAAGCTCGAGGACGAGGACACGAGCGAGGTTTATACCACGCGGCTCGCGTGCAGCATGTTGGACGTCCGGACCTGCCGCTGTCGCGATTATGCGAATCGTTTCAGCAAGATGCCGGACTGCCTCGAGATCGACGTCAAACGCGCCCGTGAGTTGACATGGCTGCCGCCGACCTGCGGCTACCGCATCGTCGGCGAAGGCCGCGACCTGCCGTGGTGGCACCCCCTCGTTTCGGGCTCGCCCGAGACCGTGCACCAGGCCGGTATTTCCGTGAAGTCCTTCGCCATGAGCGAACGCCGCGTGAAAGAAGAGAACTACTGGAAATACATCATCCCGGATTTGGGAGAGGGCGAGCCATCCTGATTTATCTTGCGACCTGGCAGCAGGAGGCGGGATCAATTCTCTGGATGGCCAGGTCAGGCTCGGCGATGGAGTAGAAGTGGAATAGGGAACAGGCTCGCTAACGCGCTGCTCGAACGTCCCAATCACGTCATGGCCGGGCTTGGCCCGGCCATCCAGGACCGAGCAAACGCGACCAGCGATTCAGACGAAACGCACTCTCGAAGAAAACTTATCCTCGGTATTCGGCGTTGATTTAAACTCGGAAGGTTTGTGCTGAGGAAAGTCTATTTTATCGATATATTTCAAGATATTACGCCATTTTTTTGATTGACAGCGCGACGCTTCTCGGGCATCATTTTTGTATAACGCGAAAAGTGTGGGGCAATGATCTCGCCACTTAACGCCGGTCGGTCCGGCGAGCCGCGTTTCTTCCATTTTTGAAATTCCGAAAAGGTGAGCGGCGCATGGCAGCGGCATCGAGTGTGCGGCGGACGACACGCGTCCGCGCAACCAAGACGGCCGCGATGGTTGACGAAACGCCGAAGGCGAAATCGAAATCGACAAGGGCAAGCAAAACGGCGATCGAGAAAAGGGCAGCAAGCGTCCCGGCGTCCACTTCAAAGAGCCTGACAGCAAAACCGACCGTACGCGCCAAAGCCAAACCGTCCGCGACGACGACACGCGCAAAACCAAACGCCCTCGTGCAGCGCGTCTACAACACAATCGACGGCGAGCTGACGAAACTCGAGAAGCAGAAGGGGCTGACCTCGCAGGACCGCGAGCGTGCCTCGCGCGCACTGTCGCAGATGGTCAACGCTTTGGAGAAAGCCGTGGAGATGCAACGTGAGATGACGAAGCGAAAGTCAACGGGTGGTGATGCCAAGAGTAAGGAGGCGCTCGCCCATGCGGAAGACCTGCGCCGCGAGATTGCGGAACGTCTTGAACGCCTCAATCGCAAGCGGGCGGCTTCCCGAAGTTCTGAATGAGCTGAGCGCAGCCGAACTCGAATTCATCGCGCACGATTGGCAATTGTGGGCGCGCGACGATCAATTGGCGCCTTCGTTATCGATGCCCGCCGGCGCCTCGATGATGAAGCCTTGTTCAACGTCTTCCGCCGTTCGAGGTACGACTAGCGCTTCCGGGCGGCTCGCAGAACGCGAGTCGGAAGCGCCAAACATACAATGGCGCGTCTGGCTGCTGCTTGGAGGCCGCGGCTCGGGTAAGACCCGCGCCGGCGCTGAGTGGGTTCGCAGCATTGCCTGCAATGAGGATGAGCAGGCCGAACCGGCACGCGTCGCGCTGGTCGGCAAGACACTCGCCGATGTTCGCAACGTCATGATCGAAGGACAGTCGGGATTGCTCGGCGTGCATCCGCCGCGTGAGCGGCCTTTGTTCGAGCCATCGAAACGCCGCCTGACTTGGCCGAACGGCGCAGTCGCGGAATTGTTCTCGGCCGATGAAGCCGAAGCGTTGCGTGGTCCACAATTCACGGCCGCCTGGTGCGATGAACTTGCGAAATGGCGCAACGCCGAGAAGGCGTGGGATATGTTGCAATTCGCGTTACGCCTTGGCGATGCCCCGCGCGCTTGTGTGACGACGACGCCGCGCGCCACGAAGCTGTTGAAGAAGATCATAGCCGACGCTGCAACGGTGACGGTCCACCTGGCGACTGCGGACAACGCAACGAACCTTGCGCCGACATTCCTCGCCGAGATGACACGCCGCTACGCCGGGTCCGCCATCGGCCGGCAGGAATTGCTCGGTGAGATCGTCGAGGATGCAAGCGACGGCTTATGGCGACGTCATTGGATCGAGGAAGCTCGCGTTTCGAATGCGCCCGAGATGCAGCGTATCGTTGTCGCGCTCGATCCGCCGGTGACGGCGACGGCGGCGTCGGATGCGTGTGGAATTGTTGTCGCTGGTCTCGGCGTCGATAAACGCGCCTACGTTCTGGCCGATCGTACCGTACAGGGACGAACGCCGGAGATTTGGGCGCGCGCTGCGCTAAGCGCCTACGACGATTTCGAAGCCGATCGCATGGTCGCAGAAGTCAACCAGGGCGGCGACCTCGTGATCTCGGTGCTGCAACGGTTTCGCGAGAATTTCCCCGTCGTCAAAGTTCGCGCAACGCGGGGAAAATGGGTTCGCGCCGAGCCGGTGGCGGCGCTCTACGCCGAAGGCCGTGTCGCGCATGTCGGCCGCTTCGACGCGCTCGAAGATCAGATGTGCGCGTTCGGTTCCGACGGGACGGTCAAGGGCCGCAGCCCCGACCGCGCCGACGCGCTCGTCTGGGCGATCACCGATTTGCTTCTGGATACGACCACCAAACCGTCGGTGCGCATGCTTTGAACTTCTCTCTCTCCCCGCATGCGGGGAGAGGGTCGGGGTGAGGCCACTTTACCCTCCCCCTTGCGGGGAGGGTGGCGCGTAAGCGCCGGGTGGGGGAGCTGCGAATGCTGGTCGACCCCCACCCAAGGGGGAGGGGAAGGTGTTCGCAAATCCTCGACACTAGCCCGAGGATGACGATGGAATAGATGGCCGTCGCGGGTCTTATCGGAAATTCAAAGGACAGTTCATGTCGCTGATCTCGGACGCGTTGATGCGCTGGCTGCCGGCACAAGGTCGCGCTCCTGACGGCCAGTTCGCGGAGCGTAATTTGCCAGACACCATCAACAAGGGCACCGCAACAGGCCCGCTGATCGCTTATCAGAATCTCGGCGAACCCGTCTGGGCCCCGCGCGATTACGCAGCCTTCGCGCGCGAAGGCTTCATGCAGAATGCCATCGTCTATCGCTCCGTGCGCATGATCGCGGAGGCCGCCGCCTCGATCCCGCTGCTTCTCTATGAGGGCGCGAACGAGATCGAGGATCATCCGCTGATCGGGCTGCTCCGGCGGCCGAGCCTCGATCACACCGGCACGGATTTCCTTGAAGCCTGGTACGGCTTCCTGCTCGTCGCGGGCAACGTCTACGCCGAGGCCGTGGCGCTCGAAGGAGAGTTGCGCGAGCTGCACATCCTGCGCCCCGATCGCATGAAGGTGATCCCCGGCCTCGACGGTTGGCCTGAAGGCTACGAATATACCGCCTGCGGACGGTCCGTGCGCTTCGTCGACGACGTCGTCGAAGGCGTGCGCCCGATCCTGCACCTCAAGCTCTTTCACCCGATCAACGATCATTACGGCATGAGCCCGATCGAGGCGGCCGCGACCGCGATCGACATTCACAACACGGCGTCCGGTTGGAACAAGGCACTCCTCGACAATTCCGCCAGGCCCTCGGGCGCGCTCGTCTACGCCGCATCGAACGGCCAGATGACGGAAGACCAGTTCACGCGCCTCAAGTCCGAACTCGAGACGAACTTCCAGGGCGCGCGGCAGGCCGGGCGTCCGTTGCTTCTTGAAGGCGGGCTCGACTGGAAGCCGCTGTCGCTGACGCCGAAGGACATGGACTTCATCGAAGCGAAGAACGTCGCCGCGCGCGAAATCGCGCTCGCCATCGGCGTGCCACCGATGCTGCTCGGTATTCCGGGCGACAACACGTATTCCAATTATCAGGAAGCGCAGCGCGCGTTCTGGCGACAAACTGTGCTGCCGCTGGTGAATAGGACGGCGCGCGCGCTTTCGAGCTGGTTGTCTCCGGCGTTCGAAACAAGTCCTGCGCGCGGCGGCCGGCTCACGGAACGCGAGTCGTCGAGCGCGAACACAAGACTCGAACTCAAACCCGACCTCGACCAGATCGAAGCGCTCGCACCCGAACGCGACGCTCTCTGGAAACGCCTCGAAGCCGCGAGCTTCCTCACCGACGACGAAAAACGCGCCGCTGCGGGATATGGCGCCATGGAGACCACAGGGCCGATGCCTCAGCCTCTTTGACGCTTGCGATTCACGACCACGGCCTAATGAAAAAGACATCATAACGGAGCGCCAATGCACGCGACCGAACACTTTCTGCTGCCTGCATCGTTGTCGAAACGGAGCCGGGCGTTGCCGCTCGATATGAAGTCGCTCGACGGCGACGGCGCGTTCGAGGGTTACGCGAGCCTCTTCAATCGCGAGGATTTGGGGCACGATGTCATCGCGCCGGGTGCGTTTCGCGAAAGCCTGAGAAGTCGCGGCGCTCAACGCATCAAGATGCTGTTTCAGCACGATCCGGCCGAGCCGATCGGAGTCTGGGACGAGATCCGCGAGGATGCGCGCGGCTTGTACGTTCGCGGACAATTGATGACGGCCGTCGCGAAGGCGCGCGAGGTTCTTGCTTTGATGCGAGCAGGTGCGCTCGACGGATTGTCTATCGGCTTCAAAGCCGTAAAGGCGCGTCGCGATGCGGTGTCCGGCGTGCGCCGTTTGGAGAAAGTCGATCTTTGGGAAATTTCGGTTGTCACCTTTCCGATGCTGCCCGGCGCGCGCGTTGAAAGCGTGAAGACGCGGCCGTTCGCGGTCCGCGCGCCGACGATGAGAGAATTCGAGCGCTGGCTCACGCGGGATGCTGGGCTGACGCGGTTGGAGGCGAGCGCGGTTCTCCGCTCTGGTTTCCACGGTCTCAAGGCTTTGCGGGACGCGAGCCGGACCTTCGACGACGACGCCGTGCTTGCTTCGCGCTTCCGCGATGCTGCGCGCCTGATGTCGGCAACGTAATATCCCTTTCCCCGCACGGGAGAGGGAATAAGCCCACGTAATTCGTCATCCTCGAACGGCTGAGCCCCGGCGATGCCGTTCGGGATCCATTGTGGGAAGTGCCGAAGGCTCGACATTGCGTCTTCGACGAGTCTTGCGCTGGATCCCCGGACGTCGACGCGGCTTTGCCGCGCTCGTCCGAGGATGACGGTTAGATTCAGTAACAGGACACTCACATGACTGACTCAACCACCCTCGAAACGAAGGGGGCGGGCGGGGAAACCGCGCGCGCCTTCGAAGAATTTCTCGAAGCGTTCGAAGCCTTCAAGGAGACGAACGACCAGCGTCTCTCGGAGATCGAGCAACGCGGCGCATCGGATGCGCTCGTTGCAGAAAAGCTGGCGCGCATCGAGGAGACCCTCGATTCCGCCAAGCGCGTCGCTGACAACCTCGCACTGAAAGGCGCGCGGCCGCAGCTATCGGGCTCCAACACGCCGTCGGCATCGCAACTCGCGCACAAGACCGCATTCGACGGTTACGTGCGCCGCGGGGATGCTTCGCGCCTGGCGCGCATCGAGGAAAAGGCGCTCGCCGTCAGCACCAATTCCGGCGCCGATGGCGGCTACCTCGTGCCGGCCGAGACGGAAGCCGCGGTCAATAGTGCGTTGAAAGCTATCTCTCCGATGCGCGCCATCTCCGGCGTGCGTCAGGTGTCGGGCTCCGTTTACAACCGGCCGTTCGCGACAACCGGCGTCGGCACCGGTTGGGCCGCGGAAACGGCGTCTCGCACACAGACGGACACGCCAACGCTTGCGAACCTGCAGTTCCCGACGATGGAGCTCTACGCAATGCCTGCCGCATCGCAGACGTTGCTCGATGATACCATCGTCAATATCGACGAGTGGTTGGCGGAAGAAGTCCGCATTGCCTTCGCCGAGCAGGAAGGCACGGCATTCGTCTCAGGCGACGGCAGCAACAAGCCGAAGGGCTTTCTTAGCTATGACACGGTCGCCAACGCATCTTGGGCGTGGGGTAAGATCGGCTTCGTCACGAGCGGCGCCGCAGGCGCGTTCCCGTCGGACGATCCAGGCGACAAGATCCTCGATCTCGTCTACGCCGCGAAGGCGCCTTATCGCGCCAATGGCACGTTCGTGATGAGCCGCGCCACGGTCTCCGCCGTCCGCAAGCTCAAGGACGGCGACGGCAATTATCTCTGGCAGCCGGCGAATGCGCCGGGCGAATGGCCGTCGTTGTTCGGCTATCCGGTCGCCGAAAGCGAGGACATGCCGGACATCGCAGCCAACGCGACCGCGATCGCCTTCGGCGATTTCTCGCGCGGTTATCTGATCGTCGATCGAGCCGGCATCCGTGTGCTGCGCGATCCCTATAGCGCCAAGCCCTACGTGCTCTTCTACACAACCAAGCGCGTTGGCGGCGGCGTCCAGGACTTCGACGCCATCAAGCTCCTGAAGTTCGCGGAGTAGTGACTCGCCGTTCCCTCTCCCCTTCCTCTACGGGGAGAGGGTGAGCGGCGGTGTCTTCCGCCGAACATGCGGCCGCCCCTCACCCCAGCCCTCTCCCCATTCCAAGCGAAGAAGAATGGGGAGAGGGAGCGAGCCGTCATCCTCGTCGCTTTTCACGCTGGATCCCCGGATTTCGACGCGGCTTTGCCGCGCTCATCCGAGGATGACGCGCAATCAATTCCCGCGCGGGTTCCCCTCCCGCCCGCGCGGAATATGTGCGGGATCATCGGGCCTCGGTGGTCCCGCATTTTTTGCAATAAGGACATCTCATGCCCCTCGTGATGACGAGCCCGCCTGCGGCGGAGCCCGTGACGGTCGCTGACGCCAAAGCGCACATGCGCATCGATACCGATGCGGAAGACGTTCTGATCGGCAGTCTGCTTCTCACGTCCCGCCTGCACATCGAGACGGCCCTGTCGCTGGCGCTCATCACGCAGTCATGGACGTTGATTCTCGATCGCTGGCCGAAAGGAGGCGAGATCGACCTGCCGCTCGCACCCTTGCGCTCCGTTGATGACGTCCGGGTGAAAGATGCACGCGGTAATGCAGCCGAAATCCCGGAGCAAAACTATCTCATCGATCTCGCGTCGCGCCCGCCGCGGCTCGTCTGGAACAATTGCGTACCGCCATTGCCGGGCCTCGCTGCGAACGGCATCGAAATCGATCTGACGGCGGGCTTCGGCGATACCGCGGACAGCGTGCCGGCGCCCTTGAAGCACGCGATCCTGATGCTGACCGCACACTGGTACGAGCATCGCGATCCGCAGGAAATCGGAACTGCAGGCGCGCGCATTCCCGATGCCGTCGGCGATCTCATCAACCCGTTTCGGGCAATCAGACTATGAAAGCACCGGTCAAAGCCGGCGACCTTCGCCATCGCATCGCCATCGAGCGCGCCGAGCGGACCAGTGATGGCGCGGGTGGATCGACGACGGAATGGCAGACCGTTGCCGAAGTCTGGGCGGCGATCTGGTCGCGAACGGCAGGCGAAGATTTCACACTCGATCGCGTCGCTGGAACGGCAACGCACGATATCTGGATCCGCTACCGGGCCGACGTAAAGCCCGACATGCGCATCCGCTTCGGAAGCCGCATATTCGATATCCTTGGCGCTATCGACGTCGAGGATCGCGCGGCCTGGCTGAAGTGTCCTGTAGAGGAGCGCGACCTATGAATGTCAACGTGAGTATCAGCGGCGTCGGGAAGTCAGGCCCGAGGCAGGCGCTGCAACTGGTTCGGGAGGCAGTCGCGGTGCGCGAGCAGCAACTGAACGATGCGCGCGCGATAGCAACACCAACGAATAGCACGCAGTCACCTTCGGCTCCGCCGCAATCCACGCGAGGCCGATAATGTCGAGCGCGGGATTCGCATTACAGAAAGCCATTTTCGAGAAGCTGTCGAACGATTCAGCGACGCTGGCAGCGCTCGGCGGACCGCGCATCTACGACGACGCGCCGGCTCGCGCCGAATTTCCATTCGTGATCTTCGGACAATCGACGGAGCGCGACTGGTCGACAGGAACGGACGCCGGCTACGAGCATGTCATCACGTTGCACGTCTGGTCGCGCGGCCGTGGCCGCAAGGAAGCGGAAGCCATCATCGCCGCCGCGCGCGACGCTCTGCACGATCAGGATTTGGCGCTCACCGGACACCGGCTGATCAATCTCAGGCACGAGTCGTCCGAAGCGAAACGCGACAATGATGGCGAAACCTTCCACGGCATCGTCCGCTTCCGCGCCGTAACGGAAGTCGCAGACGTCTAACCACATCGCTTTGGCCACCATCATCGAACTCCCCCGCCATCATCCCAGCCTTCGCGGACACGACGGAAAATAAAGCGGGGCGTACAACTCAAGGAGAGTCTCCCACACATGTCAGCACAGAAAGGCAAGGACCTTCTCCTGAAGGTCGATACGACGGGCGAGGGCGTTTACGTGACCGTTGCGGGGCTTCGCGCGCGCGGCCTCTCGATCAGCGCCGAGACCGTCGAGATCACCAACACGGAAAGCGCGGGTCAATGGCGCGAGCTGTTGACCGGCGCGGGCGTGAAATCGGCGCGCATCACCGGTTCGGGTGTGTTCAAGGATGGCGACTCGGATGCAACCGTCCGTGATTACGCTTTCAACGGCACCATTCGCGATTGGCAGGTCGTCGTTCCGGATTTCGGCACGATCGAAGGCGCGTTCCAGATCACGTCGCTTGAATTCAGCGGCCGTCACGATGCGGAGGTGACATTCGACATCTCGCTCGAAAGCGCCGGTGAGCTGACCTTCACGGCTGCGGCCTGATCCTTTCGTCATCCTCGGACAGACAAGCCGCGCTTGGCCGAGGATGACGCTAAGGACCCAAAGTGTAGGAGCCCCTATGGCCAATAAACATCGCGGCGAAATCGAAGCCACGCTCAACGGCGTCACGTACAAGCTCGTACTGACGTTGGGCGCACTGGCGGAACTGGAAGATGCGTTCGGCGACGGCGACATGCTGGCGCTGGCGGCTCGTTTCGAGAAAGGCCGCCTTTCCGCACGCGATTGCATACGCGTCATCGCAGCGGGGCTGCGCGGTGCTGGACATGCCGTGACCGACGAAGACGTCTCATCAATGCAAAGCGACGCCGGCGCCGCGAGCTACGTCGATATTGTCGCGCGGTTATTGAACGCCACGTTCGGCGGCGAAGCATCTTCTCAAAAGCCACAAGGGGAGGGCAGCGCCGCGGCGCGCAACCCTTTCGCTGGAACACCGTAATGGAAATCGGGCTCGGCGTGCTGGGCCTGGCGCCGCTCGCCTTCTGGTCGCTGACGCCGCGCGAATTGCAAGCCGCCTTGCGCGGGCGATTGGGCTTGAGCGGCGAAACGGCGGCACTCTCTCGAAATGATCTCGACGCCCTGATGCGCCGCTACCCCGACTGAAGGAACAACAATGCCGTTGAACGATGATCCGCTCGAAACCTGGAACGTCAAGATCACCGCCGACACGAGCGATCTGGAAAGTGCACTTTCCGCAACGAGTCGCCTGGGCCGACAATTCTCGACCAGACTCGTCTCGGCATTCGACGATATCGCGATCAAGGGCAAAAACGTCGGCGACGTTTTCAAATCGCTGGCGCTCAACGTCTCGCAACTTGCGTTGAAAGCGACGCTGCAGCCGCTGACGACCGGCCTTGCATCGGTGTTCCAAGGGCTCATCAGCGGCGCGATGCCGTTCGCAAAGGGCGGCGTCATCCAACAGGGCACGCCTGTGCCATTCGCGAGCGGCGGCGTCATCGCAAGCCCGATCTCGTTTCCGCTCGCCGGCGGTGCAACGGGGCTTGCGGGAGAACGAGGTCCGGAAGCGATCATGCCGTTGACGCGCGGTTCCGACGGACGCCTCGGCGTTGCTGCTGCGGGAGGTGGCGGTCAGCCGATCACGATCAACATCTCGACGCCTGACGCCGCGAGTTTCAACCGTTCGCAAACCCAGATCGCCGCGATGATCGCACGCGCCGCCGCCGCCGGTCAGCGGAACCTCTAGTCGCTCTTGTTCAAACCTCCCTCTCCACGCCATGGCCGCCCTCCAAGGCGGCCATCCAGGGCAACACGCTACAACGAAGCAAGTAGTCCTGGATGGCCGGGTCAAGCCCGCCATGGCGTGTGAGAAATAGGGCGCGTTCGGTCGTCTTAGAAATTCGAGCAGAACATCATGTCATTCCACGACGTCAGATTTCCGACGGCAATTTCGCGTAACGCTCAGGGCGGTCCGGAACGACGAACCGATGTCGTCGTGCTCGGCTCCGGATACGAGGAGCGCAACAGCCGCTGGGCGGACAGCCGCCGCAGCTACAACGCCGGTTACGGAGTCAAATCGCTCGGCGACTTGCATCAGATCATCGCCTTCTTCGAAGAACGGCGTGGCAGACTGCACGCTTTTCGCTGGCGCGATCCGCTGGACTGGAAATCCTGCGCCCCGAATGCAACGCCGTCGGCGCTCGACCAGATCATCGGCACCGGCGACGGAGCGACGGCAACGTTCCAGCTCCGGAAAACCTACGGCAGCGCATTCGCGCCGTGGGCTCGCGATATCGCAAAGCCCGTCGCAGACACGGTAAAAATCGCCGTTGCCGGAACTGAGCTTACCGCTGGAACAGACTTTGCCGTCGACACCGCGACGGGCCTCGTAACGTTTCTTGCTGGCCACGTTCCGGCAGAGGGACAAAGCGTCACCGCGGGATTCGAATTCGACGTGCCGGTGCGCTTCGATACCGACAAACTCGAAATCAATCTGTCGGGCTTTACATCGGGCGCCATCCCGAACATTCCCATCGTCGAGGTGCGGCTATGAAGACGCTGTCGCCCGAATTTGCGGCGCACCTCGCATCCGGCGCGACAACGCTCTGCTGGTGCTGGCGCGTCGAGCGTCATGACGGCGCCGTGATGGGCTTCACCGATCACGATAAGCCCGTGACGTTCGACGGGACGACCTATGAAGCGGCCAGTGGCTTCACCGCGAGCGACATCAAGGACAGCCTCGGCCTGTCCGTCGACAATCTCGAAGTCAACGGTGCGCTTTCATCGGCAACGTTGACTGACGACGATCTCGCGGCCGGACGCTACGACGATGCGCGCATCGAGATTTATCGCGTCAACTGGAGCGATCCTAGCCAACGCGTGCTGATGCGATCGGGTAGCATCGGCGAAGTGCGCCGGAGCGGAACCGGATTTACCGCCGAACTGCGTGGCCTCGCGCATTATTTGCAACAGCCGAAGGGACGCCTTCTGCAGTTGACCTGCGATGCCGATCTGGGCGACGCGCGCTGCACGATCGATCTGTCGTCGCCAACGTACCGCGGAACTGGAACGATCGTCACAGCATCATCATCGCGCCGTTTTATAGTTACGGGGCTCGATGCCTTCGACAACGGCTTTTTCTCACGCGGGCTGTTCGCGTTCACCTCGGGCGCGTCGGCGGGGTTGAAGATTGAGGTGAAATCGCACCTGAAGCTCGCGAGCGCCGTCATGATCGAGCTCTGGGCCGACGCCGAAGGTCCGCCCGCCGCAGGCGATGCCTTCGCCGTTACCGCGGGATGCGACAAGCGCATCGAAACCTGCAAGGCGCGCTTCGCCAACGTCGTCAACTTTCGGGGCTTTCCATCGATGCCCGGCAATCAATTCCTGACGCAGGTCGGACGCAAGAGCTGATAATGCAAACGCCAGTGACACGCGAAGCCATCGTCGATGCAGCGAGGGCCTGGATCGGCACGCCTTATCATCATCAGGCGAGCCGTTGCGGCGTCGGCACCGATTGTCTCGGGCTCGTGCGCGGTGTCTGGCGCGATCTCTATGGATCGGATGCCGAGATGCCGCCGCCCTATACGCGCGACTGGGCCGAAACGAGCGGCCGCGAGACGATGCTTGAAGCTGCCGCGCGCCATTGTGAAAGCATTTCGGCGCTGAAAGTCGAAGCGGGCGACGTTGTGGTCTTTCGTCTGCGTCCCGGCGCTGCCGCCAAACACGCGGCCATTGTCGCCACTGCCTCGACGATGATCCACGCCATGGAAGGCGTGCCTGTTTCCGAAGTTTCGCTTTCAAACTGGTGGCGCCGCCGCATCGCCGGGGCCTTCCGCTTTCCGAACCTGTCCAAGGATATTTAAGGCATGGCGACGCTTGCATTAGCGGCGGCGGGCGCTGCTGTCGGCAGCAGCGTGCTGCCGGCCGGAGTGGGTTTCCTTGGGGTCGCGCTTTCCGGTGCAACGATCGGGTCGCAGGTCGGCGCACTCGCAGGTGCCTATGTCGATGCGGCGCTGTTTGGCGCCTCGGGACAAAATCGCGCCGTCGAGGGCCCGCGCCTCAGCGATCTGCGCATCACGGCATCGACGGAAGGTTCGCCGCTGCCACGCATCTATGGACGCGCTCGTGTCGGCGGCCAGATCATCTGGGCGACCGACCTCGAAGAAGAAATCGTCACGACGACGGAGTCGGCGGGGAGCAGCAAGGGCGGCTCGGGCGGCGACACGACCCTGACCCAATATCGCTATTACGCAAATTTCGCCGTCGCGCTCGGCGAGGGCGTGGTAACGCGCATCGGCCGCATCTGGGTCGACGAGCAGGAACTCGATCTGTCGCGCACGACTTTCCGATTGCATACGGGCAGCGAAACGCAGGCCGTCGATAGCCTCATCGCCGCGCGCGAAGGACCGGACAATGCGCCCGCGTATCGCGGCGTCGCCTACATCGTGTTCGAGCGGTTTCCGCTTGCGAACTACGGCAATCGCGTGCCGCAACTATCGTTCGAAGTTTTCCGCAGCATTTCGAATTCCGATAACGACGTGCGTGGTGTCGTGATGATTCCGGGCTCCGGTGAATTCGTCTACGCCACCGAGCCCGTGCATCAGGCGTTCGACGACGGCGTTTCGCAATCGGAGAACGTGCATCAACTCATCGGCCCCACGGATTGGCAGGTCGCGGTCGATCAACTCGAAGCGTCGCTGCCGAACGCCAAGTCGGTATCGCTGATCGTTAGCTGGTTCGGAACGGATCTACGCGCCGGCGTTTGCGAATTGAAGCCGGGCGTCGAGACGCGCCACAAATCGACGGCACCGCTGCAGTGGTCCGTGGCGGGTCAGGATCGCGATAGCGCGCATTTGATCAGTGCCCGCGACGGCAACGCAGCTTACGGCGGCACGCCGTCCGACCAGACTGTGGTTGCCAGCATCCGCGATCTGAAGGCGCGTGGGCTTAACGTCACGCTGACGCCATTCATCCTGATGGACGTCGCGGATGGCAACAGTCTCGCCAATCCCTACGGCGGAGCCGGGCAGCCTGCTTATCCATGGCGCGGACGCATCACGTGCGATCCCGCACCGGACCAATCGGGGACGCCGGACAAAACCGCGACCGCCGCGAGCCAGATCGCGTCGTTCGTCGGAACGGCGTCAGCGTCGGACTTCTCTATTTCCAACAATACGGTGCATTACACGGGATCGGATGAATGGTCCTATCGGCGCATGATCTTGCACTATGCTTGCCTTGCCAAAGCGGCGGGCGGTGTCGAAGCCTTCGTGATCGGCACCGAGTTGCGCGGTCTGACGCAAGTGCGTTCGAACGCCAGCACCTATCCATTCGTGACAGCACTGATCGCCCTCGCCGCAGATGTGAAGGGTATCCTCGGTGCCTCGACCAAGGTGCTCTACGCGGCCGACTGGTCGGAATACTTCGGCCATCAGCCTGCTGATGGATCGGGCGATGTCTATTTCAATCTCGATCCGCTTTGGTCGTCGGCAAACATCGATGCTATCGGCCTCGATGTCTATTGGCCGCTCGCCGACTGGCGCGACGGACGCGATCACCTCGATGCCATCGCAGGCGCAACGTCGATTTACGATGCCGCGTATCTCAAATCGAATGTACAGGGCGGGGAGGGCTACGACTGGTATTACGCCTCCGCTGCCGATCGCGATGCGCAGGTTCGCACGCCGATCACCGACGGCGCGGGCAAGCCGTGGGTGTTCCGCTACAAGGACATTCTGTCGTGGTGGAGCAATCATCATTACAACAGGCCGGGCGGCGTCGAAAGCGCGTCGGCGACAGCGTGGGTGCCGCAATCGAAGCCGTTCTGGTTCATGGAGATGGGCTGCCCCGCCGTCGACAAAGGCGCCAATCAGCCGAACGTTTTCGTCGATCCGAAAAGCTCGGAATCGACGCTGCCCTATTATTCGCGCGGCATGCGCGACGACTTCATGCAAGCGCGTTTCCTGCAAGTTCTCCGCAACGCCTTCGATTGGACGAAGAGCGGTTACGTCGATGGCCTCAATCCAGTTTCGACTGTCACCGGCGCACGCATGGTCGATCTCGACCACATACACGTTTATTGCTGGGATGCGCGCCCGTATCCGGCTTTTCCCTACGCGACGACATATTGGAGCGATGGAGAGAACTGGCCGCTCGGGCATTGGATCAACGGCAGGCTCGGCAACGCTTCGCTCGATGAACTCGTGGAGCAGATCCTTATCGATCAAGGCTTCTCGGATTTCGACTCCTCGGGTCTCACCGGAACCGTGCCCGGATACGTTATCGATGCCACGATGTCGGCACGCGACGCGCTGCAGCCACTCGAACTGGCGTACTTCTTCGACAGCATCGAAAGCAGCGGCAAGATCGTCTTTCGCCATCGCGGTCGCATCGCCCCGCAGATGATGCTGACAACAGATAGTCTCGTCGAGGAGCAACCGGAAGACGCCCTTTATCAGTTGACGCGCGCGCAGGAAACCGATCTGCCCGCGTCCGCCAAGATGCGTTACATCTCGAGCGCCGACGTCTATCCGCAGGCTGTAGTGGAAGCGCGACGGCTGACCGGCGCCAGTGGTCGCGTCGCCGAAGCCGATCTGCCGATCGTTCTCGACGATGGACTTGCAGGGGCTTTGGTCGAAAGCTGGCTCTATGAAACGTGGGCGGCGCGCGAGTCCGCAACCTTCAAGCTGCCGCCGTCGACCCTGGCGCTCGAGCCGGGCGACGTGATTTCCGTCGACATGGCGGGACGCAGCCGGTTGCTGCGCTTGACCGACGTCACCGAGCACGGCACGCGCGACATCGCCGCGTTGAGCATCGATCCCGACGTTTATGATCGCGTCGATGCGCCGTCACGCACGGTATCACAGCCTGCTCCGGTGCAGGTCGGATCGCCCGCCGCCGCGCTGATGGATCTGCCGACATGGAATGTATTGGCCGATCCGCAATCCGGTTTCATCGCAGCGATGCAGAAGCCGTGGCCCGGCAGCGTCGCTCTCTATATATCGCCGCAAACGACGGGCTATCAGCTGCGAGCACTCGTTAGCGCACCGGCAACGATCGGCGTCACGCTTGATCCATTACCTTCGGGACCGGAGGGGGTAATCGATCATCGCGCGCGCGTGCGCATACGGTTGACCTATGGTGCGCTGACCTCCGCCGATCTCGTGACGATGCTCGGGGGAGCCAATCTCGCGGCCGTCCGCAACGCGGATGGTGATTGGGAGATTGTGCAGTTCCTGACGGCAACCCTCGTTGATGCGCAAACCTATGAACTGGGCGGACTGCTGCGCGGTCAGTTCGGCACGGAAGGCGCGATGAGCGAAACGCTCAGCTCGGGTGCGCAGTTCGTTCTGCTCGATGGTGCGGTGACGCGCGTGCCGCTGCAGCAGAGCGAATTGAAGTTGCCGTTCAACTGGCGTCACGGTCCCGGCAATCGTGATATCGGTGATGCCTCCTATGTGACGACGCAGTTTACCTATCAGGGTCTCGGTCTCAGGCCGCTATCGCCCGTGCACGTGAAAGGCGTGCGCGCATCGGGCGATCTCAGCATTTCGTGGATCAGGCGGACGCGCAGCGGCGGCGACAATTGGGAGCTGCCCGAAGTTCCGCTTGGCGAAGACGCCGAAAGCTACGAGGTCGATATTCTCGACGGTTCGGACGTGAAGCGTACGCTCACTGCGACGTCGCCACTTGTCATTTATTCAAGCGCCGATCAGATCGCCGACTTCGGCAGCGTTCAATCGGCAGTCTCGGTCAAAGTTTACCAAACCAACACGTTCTTCGGCCGCGGTGCCCCCCGCGCCGCGGTGGTCTAACGCGGCTCGAAAATCCGTCGTGTGACCCTGTATGGCCGCCGTCATGCCGGAGGCATGCTCCGCATTAACGGGCGGTCATGGCGTGATGAAAAAGCGAACCCGACAGCTTCACTCCATGGCCGGGCTTGACCCGGCCACCCAGGACGACACGTCGGACCACACAACTCGGCCAACTCCAACAAAAGTGACGGCAAGCATGGATCAACCGGCGTGGCTTGCGGCCGCGTGGGCCGAATTCGGCGTGCGCGAAATTCCGGGTAAGGACGACGCGCCCGAAATCCTGCGCTATTTCCGCGAGGCCGGCGACACGAGCACCGAAACCGAGGCGACCCCATGGTGCGCGGCCTTCCTCGGGGCCATGCTGAAGCGCGGCGGACAAGCCGGAACGGGCTCGCTCCAAGCGCGATCTTATCTCGCGTGGGGAGATGCGCTCGACGGGCCGCGGCTTGGAGCTGTCGCTGTGCTTTCGCGCGGTGACGATCCGAACGCTGGGCACGTCGGCTTTTTGCTCAGCGAAACGGCCGACAAGCTCTATCTTCTCGGCGGCAACCAGGGCGACGCCGTCACCGTCGCGAGCTTTGACAAGACCCGGCTTCTTGGCCTGCGCTGGCCGCGCGAAGATCACGACGCAACCGACGCGGACAGCGCCGACGATACGATCTTCGCCAAAGCCCTCGCGCACGTCCTCGAAATGGAAGGCGGGTTCTCGAACGATCCCTACGATCCTGGCGGCCCGACCAATCGTGGCATCACCCTCGATGTCTACGCCAGTTTCAAGAATGAAACCGTCGACGCGGCTTCGCGGCCCCGGCTGATCTCCGAGTTGAAGCGGATCCCCGACGACGTCGTCAGAACGATCTACCGCCAGCGCTATTTCAATCCCGCCGCGTGCCCGGTTTTCACGGCACCATTGGCATTGATGCATTTCGACGCCGCCGTGAATCATGGCGTCGGCGCAGCCGTTCGCATGCTGCAGAGCGTCGCTGGCGTAAGCGCAGATGGCGAGATTGGTCCCGAGACGCTTGCAGCAATCGGCACGCGCAGTTTGTCAGATCTGCTCGACGATTACGCCGAGGCGAGGCGGTCGCGTTACCGCGCCCTTCCGCACTTCTGGCGCTTCGGCCGCGGCTGGCTGAAGCGCGTCGATGAGACGTTGACGACCGCGCGCGCATGGGCGGCTGCCGACCAGACGAACCGCGGGCTGCTCGAGCCTCGCCAAATTGCAAAAGGAGAAAGCAAGATGAGCGACACAACGGACACGCAAACCGCGACCGATGACGACGGCAAATGGTGGGCGCATTCGAAGACGCTATGGGGCACGCTGATCACGGCGGCCGCGACCGTCATCCCGGCCATCGGCCCGGTGTTGGGCATCACGTTGCCGGCCGACATTATCCAGACCTTCGGCGATCAGGCGGTCACGGCAGTACAGGCCTTGGCTGGCCTGTTCGGAACGGCGCTCGCGATCTATGGCCGTCTGAAAGCCAGCACGCCGCTGGCTCTTCGCAAGAGTTAATCCGCTCCAGGCTCGGCGGATGCCGTGGTCATTCATGCCCCGTTCAACGAAGTAGCTCTATGGGCGGCAGACGTCTGGAAGATGCGCGTATGGCTGGGTTGATGAGTACTGTGGCGGTAGCGGCTGCGGCGGCGATCGTGCTGCCCGGTTCCGTGTGCGCCGAGGACTGCCTTGCCGATTGGGGCCGGGCCGGTCAGATCGTCCGCCGCGAAAACCTCATAACTGTTGAAGAAGTCTCTAAATCCCTGGAAGCGGATGGCATAGGCCAGCTCGTGAAAACGACGCTTTGCTGGTCGGATGAGGGTTATTTTTATCGCCTCGTCGTCCGCAGCCCGACGGGACAGCTCAAGACGACCGTTATGTTGGCTAAGATCCGGTGAAGGATTCGGGACGCGGTGGGTGGAGATTTTGCTCTAATACCCCTAAAACTCACGAATCCAACACAAGGGGAGATGGGTCAGCGTGCGGGCGCTCGTCGTCGAAGATGATAAAGATTTGAACCGCCAGCTTTCGGCGGCACTGGCGGACGCAGGCTTCGCTGTGGATACGGCAGCGGACGGTGAGGAGGGTTATTTCCTCGGCGACACCGAACCCTACGACGTGGTGATCCTCGACATCGGCTTGCCGAAGATGGATGGCATTTCGATCCTGGAGCAGTGGCGGCGCAGCGACCGCAAGATGCCCGTCATCCTGTTGACCGCGCGCGACCGTTGGAGCGACAAGGTCACCGGCATGGATGCTGGCGCTGATGACTATCTCGCCAAGCCCTTTCATATGGAAGAGCTGCTGGCTCGCGTCAGGGCGCAAATCCGCCGTGCCTCCGGTCACGTCAAATCCGAGATCGAGTGCGGCCCGATCCGGCTCGACACCAAGTCGGCGCGCGTGACGTGCGATGGCCTGCCGGTGAAGCTCACCTCGCACGAATTCCGCCTTCTCGCCTATCTGATGCACCACAACGGCCGGGTCGTGTCGCGGACAGAACTCGTAGAGCACCTCTACGATCAGGACTTCGATCGGGATTCGAACACCATCGAGGTCTTCATTGGACGCCTGCGCAAGAAAATACCCGGTGATGTCATCCAGACGGTTCGCGGCCTCGGCTATCGCATGAGCCACGGACCCGATGAGGCTTAATTCCCTCGCGCTGCGCCTCTTTGCGACTTCAGCGGCATGGACGCTGCTGGCGTTGCCGCTCGCCGGTTACATCATATACTCGCTGTATCGCGAGGACGTGCAACTGAGCTTCGACGCCCAGCTCAGAAAGCTTCTGACGCAGATCACCATCGATAGCATGAGCACCGGCGGCGACGTGCCGGTGATCCCGCCGAACCTTTACGAACCGCTGTTTGAAGTGACACAGTCCGGTTGGTACTGGCAGATCCGTCCGATCGACGGCGCCCCCGGACGAACGCTCGTCTCTCCCTCGCTGGCGACTGCCGTTCTCCCATCTCCTTACGACCGCAAGATCAAGCCCGATAATTCGGGCACGCGCTGGATGAACGTTCCTGGCCCCACCGGATCGACGATCCGTATCCTCGAATTCATCGATTCTCCCGGCCATGATCCCGAGCAGACGCGATATTCGATCATCGTTGCCGGTCCCCTCGACTGGTTCGAGGAAACCGTCGCGAAATTCCGCGCTCGGCTGACAAGCGCACTGGCTCTCGTCGGCATAGGGCTTCTGGCGGCGACGGTCTTTCAGGTGCGGTTCGGCCTGCTGCCCTTGCGCCGTATAGAGCGTGGTTTGGCCAGCATCCGGTCGGGCGAGGTTGAACGTCTCGAAGGCCAATTGCCCGCCGAAATCGAGCCGCTGCAATCGGAACTCAATGCGCTGATCGATTCCAACCAGGATATCATCGAGCGTGCGCGCACGCAGGTCGGGAATCTCGCGCACGCGCTCAAAACGCCACTCGCCGTCATCACCAACGAGGCCCGTGACGATTCTTCTCCGCTTGGCGCCAAGGTCGCTGAACAGGCGCAACTGATGCGCGATCAAATCAGCCACTATCTTGACCGGGCGCGCATGGCGGCGCGCGTCGGCGCTATCGGACGCGTGACGCCGGTTGATCTGACGACGGAACCGCTCGTCCGCGCGATCGAGCGTATCCACGCGGACAAGAACATCGAGATTTTCTTCTCGATCCAGCCAGGCACCAAGTTCCAGGGCGAGCGGCAGGACCTCGAAGAGATGCTGGGAAACCTTCTCGATAACGCGTGCAAATGGGGAAAGAAGAACGTCTATCTGGCTGCGGCCGTCGAACCTCAGACGTCTTCGGCCCGCCGCAAACGGCTCAAGATCGCCGTCGAGGATGATGGTCCGGGCCTTTCTGCCGAGCAGCGGGCCAAAATCGGCAAACGTGGCCTGCGCTTAGATGAGACGAAACCAGGTTCTGGATTAGGACTCTCGATCGTAAGCGACCTTGCGGCATCCTATCACGGAAGCTTGGCGCTCGACGCTTCCGAGCACGGCGGCCTCAAAGCGATCCTTGAACTTCCCGCAGCCTGAACGCTTAAAACCTAGAGCGAGCTCGGCTGACCGCATCAACCGTTGCGGAAACGCCCTGTTGCGCCGCAGCATCAGATCCTGATGGCCTTTGTTTGCCCGGATTGTGGTGGATTTCTGCCTTGTGGAGCGCACAATATCGGGCTAGCCAAGCAGCTTAGGGACGAGACGCCGGAGACTCGCCGGCGTGGGGGAAGAAAACCGAAAAACGAGGTTCGCCATGCGCGTCGTGCGCCTTTCGATTCCGCTGATGGCGGTCGCCATGCTTGTTGGCTGCAGCAACGGTCAAGGCGGAGTAGACAATCAGGGCACGGGGCTGGTCCTCGGTAGTATTGCTGGTGGCCTCGTCGGCAACCAGGCCGGCAAGGGCAACGTCGCCGCGACCGTCGCTGGAGCTGTCGTCGGCGGCATTGTCGGCAGCGAAATCGGCAAAAGCTTGGACGAACGCGACCGCCGGTACGCCGAGGAAGCGGAATATGACGCTCTCGAGCGCGGTCAGTCCGGCGTCTCGCGGCAATGGCGCGATCCCGATACCGGCCACTACGGCGATGTTGTCCCGAGTCGGCCTTATAAGCGCGGTGTCGCGGATTGCCGCGACTATACCCATACGATCTACATCGATGGCCGGCCGAAGCAGATGCGGGGCACCGCTTGCCGCGGTTCGGACGGCAGCTGGAAGAGCGTCGGCTGACGCGGTGCAGCGATCGGCGTTGCTGCACACATGACAGTTAATTCATATCCGCGACAGATGAGCTAAGCCTGTCACTGTCCGCTTGCTTGCGCGTCGTTGCAATCCTATGCCGTGAGCAAAGCTCAAGGATCGCGCGGTAATGGTTTTCTGGATTTTAGTAGCGGGACTGGTGGCGACGGTGACGCTTGTCGTTACACGCCCGTTGCTGTGCCCCGCACCGCGGGCAGCGGGAAGCGAGGAGGCTTCTGCTGCCGCAGCCGACGTTGCCGTTTATAAGGACCAGCTCAAGGAAGTTGCGGTCGACGAGGCAAGCGGGACGCTCGGCGCCGTTGAAGCCGAGAGCGCGCGCTCCGAAATCGCGCGCCGCCTTCTGCGTTCGACCGCGGCCACCGAAAAGGGCGAAGCACCTCCGCCGGTTAGCCGCTATCGATTCGCCATGTATGCTTCCATGCTCACGTCGGTCACGCTGCCGCTCGCGTCTCTTGCTCTCTATCTGCACTATGGGACTCCCAACCTCCCGGGCGATCCGTTCAGTGCACGCATCGCCGACAAATCAGGTGCGGCGAAGCCGAACGACCTCATCGCCAAAGTTGAGGAGCGCCTTCGTCAGCATCCGGAAGATGGCAAAGGCTGGAGCGTGATCGCTCCGGTCTACTACGCGATGGGCCGTTACGACGATGCGGCGACAGCCTATTCCCACGCGATCCGGCTGCTCGGCGAGACGCCAGAGCGACTGCAAGGCTTCGCCAACGCGCGGATTCGCGACAACAACGGCATTATACCCGACGACGCGCGCAAGGCCCTGCATCGCATTCTCGTCCTGGAGCCCAATCGCGAAGAACCGCGCATTTGGCTGGCGCTGGCGAAGGAACAGGATGGCAAGCTCACGGAAGCCGCCGCCGACTATCGCAACCTCCTCGATAAGGCGCCGAAGAACGTTCCGTGGCGCAAAGTGATCGAAGCGCGTCTCGCCGCCTTGACGGCAGGTGGTGACCAAAAGACTCCGGCTGGAGCTGCAAAAACGGCGAATGCAGAGGCTTCTGCGGCGGCCCCGGGATCGACACCGGACGCGGCAGCTGTGAGCGCCATGACGCCCGAGCAACAGCAAGCCTTCATTACGCGTATGGTAGATGGGCTCGCGACGCGTCTCAAGGCGGACGGCAGCGACGCCGCAGGTTGGCTAAAGCTCATTCGCGCCTATAAGGTCCTGGGTCGCCATGACGATGCCGTCAAAGCTTTGAGCGACGCCAGGACCAATCTCAAAGGCGATCAGGTGGGTTTGGCGCGCGTCGAGGACCTGGCGCGAGAACTCGGTCTCGGAAGTTGAGACGCGATGGATAAGCGGGTGCAATGACACGAAAGCAAAAACGTGGCGTTATGATTGGCGGCGGTGTTGCGACCCTCGCTGTGGCGTTGATCCTCGTGATGTTCGCGCTCAAGGACAGTATCGTATTCTTTCACACCCCGAGCGACATCATCGAAGAAGGCGTGCACGCCGGACAGCGCATTCGCCTTGGCGGTCTCGTAGAAAAGGGCTCGGTGATCCGCGACGGCACGACGGTCAAGTTCAAAGTGACCGATACTATCAAAGACATGCCGGTGACGTTTACTGGCGTCTTGCCTGATCTCTTTCGCGAAGGCCAAGGCGTCGTCGCCGAAGGCGTTCTTGACGGCCAGGGCGGCTTCAAGGCCGACAGCGTTCTCGCCAAACATGATGAGAACTATATGCCGCGAAA
>Ga0182749_1000503_pt1 | contig 36472 bp, 35 predicted proteins | sample eDN3rd37CKraftMG_FD_128875 | JGI IMG/M metagenome (GOLD analysis project Ga0182749, IMG submission 128875) | Enriched Miracle-Growth compost microbial communities from Emeryville, California, USA - eDNA 3rd pass 37_C Kraft MG (version 2) (version 2) ...
GCGGGGCGGGCTGCTGGGGGGCGCTCCGGGGACGGGTGAGACGCTGCTGGCGCGTTCGGTCGCGGGCGAAGCCAATGTGCCGTTCTTCACCATTTCCGGCTCGGACTTCGTCGAGATGTTCGTGGGCGTCGGTGCGTCCCGCGTGCGTGACATGTTCGAGCAGGCGAAGAAGAACGCGCCCTGCATCATCTTCATCGACGAAATCGACGCCGTCGGCCGCCATCGCGGCGCCGGTCTCGGCGGCGGCAACGACGAACGCGAGCAGACGCTGAACCAGCTGCTGGTCGAGATGGACGGCTTCGAGGCGAACGAGGGCATCATCCTCATCGCGGCGACCAACCGTCCCGACGTGCTCGATCCGGCGCTGCTGCGGCCCGGCCGCTTCGACCGTCAGATCACCGTGCCGAACCCGGACGTTGCGGGCCGCGAGAAAATCCTGCGCGTGCATATGCGCAAGGTTCCGGTGGCGCCGAATGTCGATGCACGGGTGCTGGCGCGCGGCACGCCCGGATTCTCCGGCGCCGATCTCGCCAACCTCGTGAACGAGGCCGCGCTGCTGGCTGCCCGCCGCAACAAGCGCCTCGTGACGCAGCAGGAGTTCGAGGATTCCAAGGACAAGGTCATGATGGGCGCAGAGCGTCGCTCCATGGCCATGACCGAGGAGGAGAAACTCGCCACCGCCTATCATGAAGCGGGTCACGCGCTCGTCTCGCTGAAGGTTCCGGGCGGGGATCCGCTGCACAAGGTGACGATCATCCCGCGTGGTCGCGCGCTCGGCGTCACCATGAACCTGCCGGAGCGCGACAAGCTCAGCTACTCCAAGCAGTGGTGCGAAGCGCGCATAGCGATGTCGTTCGGCGGCCGCGTCGCCGAGCAGGCGATCTACGGCAAGGACCATCTCAATACGGGTGCCTCCAGCGACATCATGCAGGCGACGGACCTTGCCCGCCGCATGGTGACCGAGTGGGGCATGAGCGAGAAGCTCGGCCCGCTGCGCTACAACGAAAACCAGCAGGAGGTCTTCCTCGGCCACGCCATCACGCAGCGCCAGAACATGTCCGAGGACACGGCGCGGCTGATCGATCAGGAGATCCGCCGCATCGTCACCGAAGGCGAGGACAAGGCGCGGGAAGTGATCGCGGCGCACCGCCATGAGCTCGAGGCCATCACCCAGGCGCTGATGGAATACGAGACCATTTCCGGTGACGAGGTCCAGGCGCTGCTGCGCGGCGAGAAGATCGTCCGTAAGCCGGACGACGATCTGCCGAAGGGCGAGGTCGGCTCGGCGGTTCCCACGGCGGGCGGGCGCTTCCGTCCTTCCGGCGGTATGGAGCCCGCGCCGTCGGCGTAAGCTCGCGGTGGAGCTTTACCGGCGCGAAGCAAACACTTTAGATGCGGCCGCGGATATTTTCCGCGGCCGTTTCTTCTTCGAGGGACCATCCAGCCCGCCATGCAGCGCGCCACCTATCTGGGGCCTATCGGCCTTTTCCCCGCTCCTGTCTCTTCCGGCGATGAGGCCTTTGCCGGCCTGCCGCTCGCGGGGCAGCCACTGCGCTTCGCCACCGTGGAGATCAGCGCGCGTGAGAACGGCGTCGTCACGCGCCGAATCGTATCCCTCACCGATGCGATCGAGCGCGACTGGGGCCGCGCGACCCTCAACGCCGCCCAGGATCTTGAGGCGATCACTGCCCCGCGCGCCCGGCTTGCGGGTCTCGCGCTCGATCGGCCGCGCATCATGGGCATCATCAACGTTACGCCCGATAGCTTTTCGGACGGCGGGCTGCACGACCGGGCGGCGGCCGCCGTTGCGCATGGGCTGAGCCTTGCCGAGCAGGGGGCCGATATTCTCGATATCGGCGGGGAGTCGACGCGCCCTGGCGCCGACTACGTTCCGGTGGAAGAGGAGCTGCAACGCGTCATTCCGGTGATCGAGGGGCTGCGGGCCAGGACCGAAAAGCTCATCTCGATCGATACGCGCAAGGCCGAGGTGATGCGCCAGGCTGCCGCGGCGGGCGCCGACATCATCAACGATGTCTCCGCGCTGACGCACGATCCCGATGCCATGCGGATTGCGGCCGCGACGGAGCTTCCCGTCATCCTGATGCATGCGCAGGGTGATCCGCGCACGATGAACGATAATCCGCAATACGATGACGTCGTACTCGACGTATTCGACTATCTGGAGCAGAGGATCGCCGCCTGCGAAGCCGCGGGCATTCCGCGCACGCGGCTCGTCATCGATCCCGGTATCGGTTTCGGCAAGCACCTTCACCACAACGTGGCGGTGATGGCGCGGCTGTCGCTTTATCACGCGCTGGGGGTGCCGATCCTGCTCGGCGCCTCCCGCAAGAAACTGATCGATCACATCTCGGATGTTCCAAACCCGCGCGCCCGCCTGCCGGGGTCCCTCGCGGCGGCGCTCGCGGGGGCGGCGCAGGGGGTGCAGATCGTGCGCGTGCACGACGTGGCGGAATCGCGACAGGCACTCAATGTCTGGCGCGCCTCGCTAGCGGGCACGGACGAAGCGCTCGCATGAGCATCGCCGCGCGGCGCGGACGGTCAAAGCCGTATGGTTTCGGCTTTTTAAGGTGCCGGGTGTAACTTCGCCCAATAGGATTTGATTGGGCTCGGCAACCCGACGCACCGCAAAAGTACCCGGCGGGTGCCAGCGCGCTCGTAAGCGTGGGTTCGCGGGGGTAGTCTATGCAATCGAAGCCGCGGAATGGTAGGCAGAAGCCTCACAGCAAAGCCAAGGGGATAGCTATGTCGCGCCGCTATTTCGGTACCGATGGTATTCGCGGTCTCGCCAACCGAGCGCCGATGACATCGGAAGTCGCGCTGAAAGTCGGGATGGCCGCAGGCAAGATCTTCCAGACGCAGACGGACTACCGGCATCGCGTCGTCATCGGGAAGGATACGCGGCTCTCCGGCTATATGCTTGAGGCGGCGCTGATGTCGGGCTTCACGGCGGTCGGCATGGACGTGTTTCTGCTCGGGCCGATGCCGACACCCGCCGTTGCGATGCTCACGCGCTCGCTGCGCGCTGATCTCGGCGTGATGATCTCCGCCTCGCACAACCCCTATGACGACAACGGCATCAAGCTGTTCGACCCCGATGGCTACAAGCTTTCGGATGAAACCGAGCGCCGCATCGAAGACCTGATCGATGCCGACACCGCCGATCTTCTGGCGCCCGCCGGAGCCATCGGCCGCGCCACGCGCGTTGAGAGCGCACAGGAGCGCTATATCGAGTTCGCCAAGCGCACGCTGCCGAAGAACCTGCGCCTCGACGGCCTGCGCATCGTCATCGATTGCGCCAACGGCGCCGGCTACAAAGTGGCGCCGGAAGCGCTATGGGAGCTGGGTGCGGAAGTCATCAAGATCGGCGTCGAGCCGAACGGACGCAACATCAACGACAAGTGCGGGTCGACGGCGCCGGAGGCGCTGATCAACAAGGTGCGTGAAGTGCGCGCGGACGTCGGCATCGCGCTCGACGGCGACGCGGATCGCGTCGTCATCGTCAACGAGAAGGGCAATATCGTCGACGGCGATCAGCTCATGGCGGTGATCGCCGACACCTGGTTCCGCTCGGGCAAGCTGACCGCTGGTGGCGTCGTCGCGACGGTGATGAGCAACCTCGGGCTGGAACGTTATCTCAAGAGCATCGGCCTCGACATGGTTCGCACGCCCGTCGGCGACCGCTATGTCGTCGATCATATGCGCAAGCACGGATATAATGTGGGCGGCGAACAGTCCGGCCATATCGTGCTGTCGGATTTCGTCACGACGGGCGATGGGCTCGTGACGGCGCTGCAGCTGCTCGCCGTTGTCGTCTCCACGGGTTCGACGGTGAGCGAAGTCACGAACCGGTTCGAGCCGCTGCCGCAGATCCTCAAGAACGTACGCTATGAGAGCGGCCGTCCGCTCGAGGATACGCGTGTGGTCAAGGCCATCGACGCGGGCAAGGAAAAGCTCGGCACGGGCGGCCGTCTCGTCATCCGACCATCGGGCACGGAGCCCGTCATCCGCGTGATGGCGGAGGGCGACGACGAGCGTCTCGTCAATACGGTCGTCGGCGATATCGTCGAAGCTGTGCGTGCCGCGGCCGCAGCGGCCTGAGGCGCGCTCCGATCCCCATTCCGTGGCGTGACGTGGGAAATGCGCGCGGCGCATGTATCCGTTCGACAGCGCACAATGCATTAATAGGTCGTTAACGGACTGCCGGACCGCCTGCGTTTCAAAGCGAGACGCCGATTAAGTGTCCTTTAAAGCTTCTCCTCCATAGTCGACATCGGAGCACGTTTCGCGTTCGCGCACGAGGGCCGCTCCGTTGGCGGCACGACGAATTCGAAGGGGAAGTTTAATGAATACCAATCGCAGTTCCTACTCGCTAGGTGCCGCGCTCGGGTCGGCTATCGTGCTCGCCTTGTGCGCTCCTGCCCACGCAGCAGACATTTACAGCGGCGGCCTCAAGGGCGGCTATGACGTTCCTCCTCCGCCCCCCACCGACCGCGGCCTCTATTTCAAGGGTTACATCGGTCAGGCGAATCCGGATGTCGGGAACATCTGGACCGAGGACTACGCAACCAACACGTTCAGTGTCCATCACAAGGACATCAAGTCGAGCCCGCTCTATGGCCTTGGCGTCGGCTGGCAGGCGCGCCATTGGCTGCGCTTCGACCTGACCGGTGAATACCGCGGCGATGCGCTGTTCGTCGGCCATGACAGCTATCCCGGGGCTGGATTTCCCGCGGGCACCAACGAATACACCGCCGACATCAAGAGCTGGCTGGGGCTTGCCAACGCCTACATCGACATGGGCAACTGGTGCGGCTTCACGCCCTATATCGGTGCGGGCATCGGCTTCGCCTCGATCAACGTCTCCGGCATGAAGGACATCAACGTGCCGACCGGGGGCGCTGCATTCGGTGGCGACAAGACGACCACCAACTTCGCCTGGGCCATCCATGCGGGCGTGAGCTACGACGTGACGCCGCAAATGGCGGTCGACCTGTCGTATCGCTACACGGACCTCGGCAATGCCTCCAGCGGTGCGGTTTACGACTATACGGGCGCCTATGCGCACAGCGGCGTGCACATCAAGGACATCACTTCGAACGATGTGCTCTTCGGCGTGCGCTACAAGCTGCAGCGCGAGCCCGTGACCTATCAGGCGATGAAGTAATCCTTCCGGCGCTCTCCTGCGCCTTCCACAAGCGTTGCGCCGGGCTCTTCCGATAGGGCCCGGCGCGCACGGCCCGGCGTCGATCGCGGCCGCCCTGAAAGTCTCAAGTTCGATTTCCTGGTTTGCTTACGCGTAGCCGGTATTCCCGGTCGGAATGCTGCGCCTCAAAGCAGAGTTGGGACGTCGGCGAGGCTTCAAGGCCAGCCAGCCGTCAAGCAAGGATCGACGCAGATGAATCGCGCCCTGAAAAAGATTTCGCTCGCCCTCGCTCTCGGCGCCGGCATGCTTGCCCCGATGGCTACGCAGGTGCTGGCCGATGGCGATCCCTACTATTCGAACGGTGTCAATCCGTCCGGTGTGCGCACGCCGATCCCCGCGCCGATTCCCATACCCGTCGAGGAGGCGGATTGGTATTTCCGCGGTGACTTCGCGGCCGGCTTCGGCGGTTCGCCTTCGGTGAATGTGCTCGGCGCCAACTTCATCGAGCAGACGTTCGGACCAACAGCGCGTTCGGAAAGCTTCGAGCCCTCGTTCACGGGCGGCGTCGGCGTTGGCTATGTCTGGGCGCCGTACTTCCGCACCGATCTGACGGTCGACATCCATTCGATCATGAATACCGAGCAGTCGGGGTTCAACGGGGCTGCTTCGGGCGTCGACAAGACGAAGTTCATGTCGACGATTTTGCTGCTCAACGCCTACTACGACATTCGCACAGGCTCGCCGTGGACGCCCTATGTCGGCGGTGGCCTCGGTTTCGCCGTCAACCAGCTGACGCGCAACGTCGACTACACGGGCCCTCTCGGCACGGTCTCGGCGGGCGGCCGCTCCACCGACGTGCAATTCGCTGCCGCTGCAATGGTTGGCGTCTCCTATGATTTCTCGTCCTTCTTCGCCATCGACGTCGGCTATCGCTATCTCTACATCGGCGGCTCGAGCGTGGGCCTTGCACCGGCTTATCCGTCGACCACTGAAATCGGCAGCCTCAACGAGCATCAGATCCGCGCCGGTCTCCGGTTCTATGTTAATTGATCCGGCGCTGAGTTCGCGCGTAGCAAGGGGCGGCCGCGTGCCGCCCCTTTGCATTTGACGATGCCGTTGACGGGGGGAGTGTCAGCTTCTAGAGCGGTCCCGTAGCGCCGTCGCGCACGGCACGGTTTTCGAAATATCGTGCTACTTGCCGGAAGATCGACATGAGCAGCCCAGCAAAGCCGGCGCAGCGGCCCGCCAATCCAAATTTCTCCAGCGGCCCGTGCGCCAAGCGCCCCGGCTGGACCCCCGATGTGCTTTCGTCCGCGCTGCTCGGACGCTCGCATCGTTCTGCCGCGGGGCAGGCGCGGTTGAAGCGCGCCATCGATGAAACGCACGCGTTGCTCGGCCTGCCGGATGATTATCGCGTCGCCATCGTGCCGGGCTCCGATACCGGCGCTTTCGAGATGGCGCTGTGGAATCTACTCGGGGCGCGCGGCGTCGATGTGCTGGCGTGGGAGGATTTCGGGCGGCGCTGGGTGACGGACATCGTCGCCGAGCTGAAGCTCGCTGATGCACGCGTGCTTGCCGCCGACTACGGCCATTTGCCCGATCTCGGTACTGTCGATTTCGAACGCGACGTGGTGTTCACCTGGAACGGAACCGCGGCGGGTGTGCGCGTTCCCGATGGGAAATGGATTGCCGCGGATCGGGCGGGACTGACGATCGCGGACGCGACCTCGGCGCTGTTTGCCCAGAAGATCGACTGGGAGAAGGTGGATGTCGCCACCTTTTCCTGGCAGAAGATTCTCGGTGGCGAAGCCGCGCATGGGATGATCGTCGTCTCGCCGCGCGCCCTGCAGCGCCTCGCCGACTATCGTCCGCCGTGGCCGATCCCGAAACTTTTCCGTCTGGTGCATGGGGGCCGTATCGATGACGGCCTCTTCGAGGGCGTGACCATCAACACGCCGTCCATGCTTTGCGTCGAGGATTACCTCGATACGCTCGCGTGGGCGAAAAAGATCGGCGGTCTTGCTGCTCTTCACCGCCGTGCCGATGAAAACGCCGCGGTGCTGTTCGATTGGATCGCGCGCACACCGTGGATCGCCAATCTCGCCGTCGATCCGCGAACGCGCTCGAATACGTCCGTGTGCCTGCGCTTCACGGATTTGGGTGGCGGAGAGGTCTCGGAGCGGCACATTGCCGATGGAATCGCAGCGCTCCTCGCTGAGGAGGGCGTCGCGTACGACATCGGTGCCTACCGGACGGCGCCGCCGGGGTTGCGCATCTGGTGCGGGGCAACGGTGGAGCGGGCCGACATCGAAGCGCTCGTTCCGTGGCTCGAATGGGCATATGACAGGGTTCGCGGAACCCGTTGACGGCGGGGCGGGAAGCTTTCCCGCTGCGGCAATCAAGGCGTCATAATTCAGACGTGAACCGCCGCCACTCGTCACCGTGGGGACGGCCTCTTTCCGCATCGGGCAGGGGCCGCGAGAGCAAGCAAGGAATGGGGCTCTATGATGCGCACGCTCGTCGTGATCGCCGGGATGTCTTTGGCCATCGTCGCCGGGGAGGCGGTTGCCGCCGAGATCCCCACCGACTCGCGCATCGAGAGCGTGACGGTCTTTCCGTCCGGCGCGGAGGCAACACGCGCGGCGCGCCTTTCGCTCGAGAAGGGCGAGCATACGCTCGTCTTCAGCGATCTTCCCGCTGAAGCGGTGCCGAGTTCCATTCGCGTCGATGGCAAAGCGACGGCAGGTCTCGAGATCCAGTCGGTCGATACGCGGCGTCGCTACATTCCGCGCGCGGATCAGGAAGCGCTGCAGAGAGAGCGCAAGAACACCGAAGACGAGATCGAACGCTTGCGCGACGAGCGCGGCCTCTTGCAGGGGCAGGAAGATGCCGCGCAAACGCAGAAGGTGCTGTTGCAGAATCTCGCGCAGCTTCCCGCGCGGCCCCAGGCGGCTGAAGGGCAGCCAACCGCTCCCGGTGCGCCGATACCGCAAGTCGACTGGGCGCAGATTCTCACCGTGATCGGGACAGGCATGCCGGAGGCGCAGCGCCTGGCACTCGATGCGGAAGTGAAGCGCCGTGATCTCGATCGCCGCATCGAGGAACTCGAGAAGAAGCTTTCCGCCCTGGCGCCGGGCCGTACGGAGCAGACGGAGGTGAAGGTTCACGTCGTCGCCGCGGCCCCGCTCGAGGCCGATCTCACCCTACGCTATCAGGTGCGCAATGCGCGCTGGACGCCACGGTACGATGCGCGCCTCGACACCGGCTCGAAGACAGCGCCGCCGCAGCTCGAGCTTGCACGCCGCGCCGACATCGTTCAGCGCACTGGGGAAGACTGGTCGGACGTTACGCTCCATCTTTCCACGACGCGGCCGACGGCCAGCGCCTCGGCGCCGAACATCGAAAGCCTCATCGTCGATTTCGAGCCCGAGCGGCATCCTGCGCCGGTTGCGGAGGCCATGCCCGCACCGACGGCCGCCTATGACGGCGTAAGCGCCCGCAGGCAGAAGATGGCCCGGGACAGCGAAAGCTTCAGCCTTGCCGCGGGGGGCGCCGTGCCGCTGCAGGATATTGCGGAGCAGGGTGCGAACATTTCCGCGGCGCCTTTTCAGGCGAGCTTCGCGGTGCCGGGCCGTTTGACCGTTCCGGCGACCGGTGAAGCAAAGCGCGTTTTCCTGCAGCAGGATGCCATCGAGCCGGCGCTTACGGTGCGTACCGTTCCGAAGGTCGATGCCAAGGCGTACCTCTACGCCAAGCTCGTGCTGCCGAAGGGCGCGCCGCTGCTGCCTGGAGAAGTCTCGCTCTTTCGCGACGGCACGTTCGTCGGCACCGGGACGCTGCCGGTTCTCGCCCCCGGGGAGCAGCACGAGCTCGGCTTCGGCGCCGATGACCAGGTGCGCGTGCGCCATGCGCTGGCGGAGGAAAAGCGCGGGGAGACCGGGCTCATTTCCTCGGCGCGCACCGACAGCCGCAATTTCCGCATTACGGTCAAGAACATGCACGAGCGCGCCGTCGATCTCGTCGTACACGACCAGATTCCGGTGTCCCAGAACGACGACATCAAGGTCGAGCTGATCGGTCCCGCCCAGCCGACCAAGAAGGACGTCGACAACAAGCGCGGCGTCATCGCCTTCGAATCGAAGCTCAACCCGGAAGAGGAGCGGCTGATCGAGTTCGGCTACCGCGTGATCTGGCCCGGGGCGCGCGCCATCGTTTACCGGTGAACGGGACCATTTCATCCCGCTGCCGTTGTTTTAAAGGCTCCCGCGGCCCGAATCGCCGGCCTCTGCCGCGGCAGAGGCGCCGGGGAGGGCTTAGAGGGGGTTGGCAAGCCCGAATCTGCGCTATAAGCCCCCCGATGGCCCCGGCCGCCGAGCCGGGGCTTCGTTGCGAGTGGGATATCGAATGGCAAACGTCGCGGTGGTCGGCGCCCAATGGGGCGATGAAGGCAAGGGCAAGGTTGTTGATTGGCTCTCTGAGCGCGCCGATATCGTCGTGCGCTTCCAGGGCGGTCATAACGCCGGCCACACGCTGGTCATCGGCGATAAAACCTTCAAACTCTCGCTGCTGCCGTCCGGCGTCGTGCGCTCGGGCAAGCTCGGCGTGATCGGCAACGGTGTCGTCGTCGATCCTTGGGCGCTGTGTGCGGAGATCGAAAAACTCGGCGCGCAGGGTGTGGCCGTCAACCGCGACAACCTGCGTATCGCCGAGAATGCGACGCTGATCCTGCCGCTGCACCGCGAGCTGGATGCGCTGCGCGAAGAGGCGGCGGGCGCGGGCAAGATCGGCACCACCGGACGCGGCATCGGCCCGGCGTACGAGGACAAGGTGGGACGCCGCGCGATCCGCGTGCAGGACCTGCGCAACCTCGCGACGCTCGGCGGCAAGATCGAACGTATTCTCGTCCATCACAACGCGCTGCGCCGCGGTCTTTCGCAGCCGGAGATTTCTAAGGACGCGCTGATCGCGGAATTGACCGAGATCGCGCCGAAGATCCTGCCCTTCGTCGACGTGACGTGGGATCTGCTGGACCGCGAGCGCAAGGCTGGCAAGCGCATCCTGTTCGAAGGCGCGCAAGGCGCGCTGCTCGACATCGACCACGGCACGTATCCGTTCGTCACCTCGTCGAACACGGTGGCCGCGCAGGCGGCGACCGGCTCGGGCATGGGGCCGCGCAGTGTCGGCTATGTGCTCGGCATCGCGAAGGCGTACACCACGCGGGTCGGCGCCGGCCCGTTTCCGACCGAGCTCGACGATGAGATCGGCAACCGTATCGGCGAGCGCGGCCGCGAGTTCGGCACCGTCACGGGGCGCAAGCGCCGCTGCGGCTGGTTCGATGCCGCGCTCGTGCGCCAGACGCTGAAAATTGCGGGCGTCGACGGCATCGCGTTGACGAAGCTCGACGTTCTCGACGGCTTCGAGGAGATCAAGGTTGGCGTCGGCTATATGCTGGATGGCACCCGCATCGACAGCCTGCCCGCCAGCAGTGGCGCGCAGGCGCGTGTGACGCCCATCTACGAGACGCTGCCCGGCTGGACGCAGTCGACGGCGGGCGCGCGCTCCTGGAGCGAATTGCCCGCGCAGGCGGTGAAGTACGTGCGCTACATCGAAGAGCTGATCGAGCGGCCGGTGACGATGCTCTCGACGAGCCCGGAGCGCGACGACACCATCCTCATGAAGGATCCGTTCGCCGACTAGACTGTTAACGGCGCGGCCAGCTTCCGAAGCGTGCACCCACAAGATAAGGACACCTCCCTCATCGCGAGGGAGGTGTCCTATCAATAGGGTGGACCCGTGCCTCGACGAGGGGGATGGGGAGGGGAGGCGAGGCGCGTGTCCGGTGATAGAATGCCCGGAGACGCCGATCCGTTCCTTCGATTTGGCCGGAAATTTTAAGCGGCCGGAACGGCGCAGAAAAAAGGCGCTGAGCCGACATGCAACTCAGCGCCTTTGTCTGGTCGTGCTTCTCATCGGAAAACCGGTGCCCACTTTTCCGGAAGCACTCTTAATTTGCCCGCTGCCTGAAGCACTTCTCAGATGACGTGGAAGATGTTCATCAGAATGATGATGCTGATCGGCACACCCAACAGCCAGAGGATTACGCTGCGCATAGTTGGCTACTCCTTCTTCTTTTGGAGTTGAACCCATCGCGCGAACAAGAGTTCCGGCGGTTGCAGATCGTGCCTGGCGGACGTCGGAAATCTCCGCATGCGGGCAGGCGGAGATTTCGCTCCGTAGGGGCGGCTAACGGGTTCTATTCCTTCGGGAAGAGCCCGATGGAATCGGCAGAAAGCACGCCGCCGGTGATCTCGATATCCTCGAAGGGCGTCGCCGCGGCAATCTGCCGGGCGGTGATGTCGATCTGTCCGATGCGCGGGCTGAGCTCCGCGATCGATGCGGCGTAGACGAGGCGCTTGATGCCGCACCAGATGATCGCACCCATGCACATCACGCACGGTTCACCGGAGGCATAGAGCGTTGCGGCGTGCAGCGCTTCCGGCTCATGGCCCTGGAGGAAGGCGCGGATGGCCATCATCTCCGCGTGGGCCGTCGGATCGGCGTTGCGCTTGGTGCTGTTGCGGCCGAGGGCGAGCACGCGGCCTTCCACGACGATGGCTGCGCCGAAGGGAACGTCCGCTTCCTTCGCCTGCTCGATGGCAAGCTGCATGAATTTGGCGTCGTCGGCGGTTGCGGGCGTCGATGTCGCGCGCCCATGCGCCGTGCCGGGGAGCAATTGCGCGGTGAGCAGAGCGCCACCACCGCCGAGCAACGACCGCCTGTCCATGCCCCAATCTCCCATGCGCGTTGCGGATAACCAACTCTATGCGCATGCGGTGCCCAGGTCATCCGGTGCGTTCGCCTGCAACGATGCCTTTGAAATGCGACAGTGCGCCGGGCGCCAGCTCGGCCGCGAGTAGACGCCGCGGATCGACGGGGCCGGGCAGGCAGATCTGGCCAAACGGCACGGGGCGAAAGCCGAAGCGGCCGTAATAGGGCTCATCGCCAACCAGCAGCATCAGCGCTACGCCGTCGGACGTGGCTGAAGCCATCGCCTGGGAGATGAGGCGCTTGCCGAACCCTTGACCGGAAAACTCCGCATCGACCACGAGCGGCCCCAGCAGCAGCGCGCCGTCCTTGCCGCCGATGGTGATGGGCGTGAAGCGGACCGCCGCGATGGGCCGGTCCGCCAGCATGGCGACGCGGCAATAGCGCGAGATGGCCGGCGTGCCCTCACGCACACGGTAGGCGGTGCGCGCAAAGCGGCCCGGGCCGAAGGCTTCGGCGTGGAGGCGCGAGACTGCGGGGAGGTCGGCCGCGGTCATGGGCCGATCGAGAACGGTGGGTGACATGGGAGCTTCCGGGCGGACCGCCGTGGCTCGGCGGATCTCAAGGTCTAAAGCGGATAAACGGTCGGGTCAGCGCGCGCGCCGCGTGCCGCCTCGTCGCAGTTCCAAGCCTCGGAGCCATCTCATCATGGGGGTGCCGTGTAGCACGGGGCTAAATTCCGGTCCAGCGGCGCTCCAGCGCGGCGCCGGGCAGCGGGGCAGGACAGGCTTGCTTCACCAGAAGGCACTTCGGGGGGCGCTCGCAAAGATTTCGGCGAGGCGCCTCCCGGTGCCTGCGCTTATGTCGCCTGGCACGTCGCCAGGCGTGAAAAAGCGCTGCTCGGCAATCTCGTAGTTGGGGTCCGGCACCCGTTCCTGGCGCCAGCTGCGCACGACGAAAAGCAAGATGTGGTCGTTGGGGAACGAGGCGGCGTTGGCGTAGATGCCGAAGAGCTGCGGTGCGCCCGTTACCGTGACGCCGACCTCTTCCTCCAGCTCGCGGGACAGCGCAGCTGCGACCGTCTCGCCTTTCTCGACGCCGCCGCCGGGGAAGCGCCAGCCCGGCTGGTAGGTGTGGCGGACGAGGAGGACGCGCCCTTCGGGATCTACGATCGCACCCTGGGCACCGAGCGTCAGCGCGCGGGTTAGCCGCCAGTAGCGCTGCAGGAGCTTCTTGACGATATAATCTCGCGGCACGCTCTCTTCCCCGTTGTGCGACATCCCGCGCTTTGCCAGCGGCAGCGCCGGCAACGGGCGATGCATGCTAGGCTGCCGCCCGGCATCCTGCCATGGCCTTTGCCGGGCTGGAACGGGCCGGCTCTACTCATACGATCATCACGGCCAAGACAATCGGGAGCGAGACGATTTCGAGCGACACCATCACGCTTGCGCACATTTCCGATGTGCACCTCGCGCCGTTGCCGGCCCTCGGGCTGCGCCATCTCAATCTCAAGCGCGGCCTCGGCTATCTCAACTGGCAGCGCGCCCGCAAGCATACGCACAGCCGCTTTGCGCTCGATCTCATCGTGGCGGATGCGCTGGCCCACGGGCCCGACCATGTCGCGGTGACAGGCGACCTCATAAACCTGGGCCTGCCGGCCGAATATGAAGCGGCGACGGCGTGGCTCGCCTCGGTCGGATCGCCCGGGCGCGTGACGGTCGTTCCCGGCAACCACGACATCTACACCACGCTGCGCAACGATCCGGGCGTCGCGCGCTGGGCCGACTACATGCGGTCGGACGCGTGGGGGCAGCGCTTTTCCTCAGAGGCGACGGCGAGGGTTGCGGGCCTGCCGTTTCCATTCGTGCGGCGCGTCGGGCCCGTGGCGCTCATCGGCGTCAACTCCGCGGTCGAGACGCCGCCGTTCGTCGCGGCGGGGGAGGTGGGAGAAGCGCAGCGCAAGGCGCTCGGCGAGGTGCTATCGCAGCTCGACGGTGAAGGCCTCATTCGCGTGGTGCTGATCCATCATCCGCCGCTGCCCGGCCAGGCGCCGCCGCGGCGCGGGCTGCGTGATGCGCCGGAGCTGTCGCGGGTTCTCGCCGAGCATGGCGCGGAACTTGTCCTGCACGGCCACAACCATTGTGACAGCCATATGGACTTCGCGCGCCTCGCCGAGGGAGGCGGCAGCATACCGGTGATCGGCGTCGCGTCGGGGTCGATGGCACGCATGCACGGGAATGAGCCGCTCGGCCGCTACAACCTCCTGCGCATCGGCCGCGTCGATGGTCGGGTGCACATCGAGTGCATCACGCGTGGCCTGGCGGAGGGCGGTGAAGGGGTCGTGCAGGTCGACCGGAAGCTCGTCACATGAGGAATGCATCGTCTGCATAGGCGATTAACCGGCGCGCTTTGTTGTCGCACGTTTCCGCCGCGCCCTATTGCCGGCTGCCCAATCTCTGCGCAGATGCATTGCGACAGCGTTGCCACGCCGCGCTAACCCTATGGCGCCCGTGCCACGCTTCGTCCACGAGCGACATGTCGCGTGCGGTTCCCCAACTATCGATCGTCACGGCATTATATAGGGCTAGGGCGATGGACACTCGTGGAGTGCCCCGATCTGCGGGATGAGGAAAGTGCGGCGGCTGTTCAAGCGAAACGTCCGAGTGAACCTTGCCCTACAAGGCGGCGGCGCGCATGGCGCCTTTACGTGGGGCGTGCTCGACCGCCTGCTCGAGGACGACGATCTCGAGATCGGCTGGGTGAGCGCCACGAGCGCAGGGGCCGTCAACGCTGTCGCCGTCGCGGCCGGATTGAGTGAAGGCGGCAAGACGAAAGCACGCGAGAAGCTGCGCGAGGTGTGGGAGGCGGTGCAGCAGTCGGGCGTTCCCGATCTCGTCCGTCTCAATCCGTTTCTCTACGGTCTTTCCCGTGCGCCGCAGATCGCGCACATGGCGAGCCTCTGGTCGCCGTACGAATTCAACCCGCTCGGCTTCGATCCGCTGCGCCGGCTGCTCGCCGACAGCATCGACTTCGCCAAGCTGCGCGAGCACTCGCCCATCGAGCTGCTGATTGCGGCCACGGAAATTGCGACCGGGCGGGCGCGTCTTTTCAGACGCCCGGAGGTCACGGTCGACGCCGTGCTCGCTTCCGCTTGTCTGCCGACGCTGCACCATGCCGTGGAGATCGACGGGGTTGCCTATTGGGACGGCGGCTTTTCCGCGAACCCCGATCTCAAGACGCTGGCGATGGAAAGCCCCATCGAAGACACGCTCATCGTGCAGCTCAACTCGATGGTGCGCGAAGACCTGCCCACCGGCACGCGCGAGATTTCCCTGCACGCCTATCGCCTGGCTTTCAACGCGCCGTTCATCCGCGAGGTGGAGCTGATCGAGACGGTGCGCGAGACGATGCAGGGCCGGATCGGCGGGCCGCGCGGCCGTTTCGGCAAACTTGCCACGCATCGCTTTCATCTCATCGATGCAGGCCGCTACACCGGAACGCTCAGCGCCGACAGCACGATGAAGCCCGACCGGGAGCTGCTGGCTCATCTCTTCAATGCCGGCCGGGATGAGGCGAACAAATGGCTGGTCCGGCACCGGGCGAGCGTCGGCAGGCGCTCGACCGTCGATCTCAAGGCGCGCTTTCTCACCCACGACCGGGGCGGAAACGGCGAGACTGACGGTCTCGGCGAACAGATCGCCAGTAAAGCGAAGGCGGTGGGGGCGAGCGATATTCCTGAAGGAATATAGCGCTCGACGGGCGCTCTGCGGCATCATTATCATGCTGAGCGATCAGGCACCCCGGAGGTTCCATGAGCTATTCGTCAAAGACCGCGAAGGCGGCCGTCTGCCTGGCATTGGCCAGCGCGCTCCTAACACTCGGTTTTGTTTCCCATGCGTTCGCGCAGGAGAAAGCGGCCGCGGCGCCGGATACGGTCTCCAAGGTCAGCGCCACGCCGAACATCGCAGCGGCGGCGAGCCTGCGCTATTCGCTCGACGAGATCGCGGAGCGTTACACCAAGGCAACGGGCAAGCATGTCAAACTGACATACGGCTCGACGGGAAACCTCGTGCATCAGATTGAATCCGGTGCGCCGTTCCAGGTGCTGTTCGCGGCGGACGACAGAAGCGTCAAGAAGCTCGCCGCCTCGGGCAAGACGGAGAGTGAGCCGGTGATATTCGCGCGCGGTGAGCTGAGCGTGGCGGCGCCCAAAACCTCACCCATCGCAGTGGATTCCGATCTCAAAGGCCTGCGTGAAGCGCTGGCAGCGGGCAAGGTCCGTCACGTCGCGGTCGCGAATGCGGAGACGGCGCCCTACGGTCGCGCCGCGGAGGAAGCTCTGAAGCATGCGGGCCTGTGGGCGCGGGTGAAACCGCTTCTCGTGACGGGCGAGAATATCGGCCAAACGGCGACATTCATCTCGACAGGCGCCGCCGAGATCGGGTTTATCGCCCGCTCGTTAGCGGTATCTGCTGAATTGTCTCCCGGCATCGTTTCGGCTGTGGTTCCTTCGAGCTGGCATCAGCCCATCAACCATGGCCTTGCGGTCATCAAGGATGCGCCACCCGAGGCGAAGGCGTTCGTCGACTTCGTGCGGGGGCCGCAGGGCCGCGAGGTGCTCGAGGCGAATGGCTTTGCCGTTCCTTCACCGTGACGTCATGGGTTGAATTACGATGGATTGGCCTGCGTTCAGCCTGACATTGCAGCTCGCCGTCTGGACGGTGGTGCTGTTGCTGCCGTGTGCGGTGATGATCGCGCGCCTGCTCGCGTGGGGGCGCGTCCCCATGAAGGGCGCCGTCGAGGCGCTCATCATGCTGCCGCTCGTGCTGCCACCGACGGTGCTGGGCTTTTATCTTCTCGTCGCGTTCTCGCCGCAGTCGGAATTGGGGCGGATGCTCGCAGCGATTTTCGGGCACGCGCCGGTGTTCTCGTTTACCGGCATTCTGCTCGCTTCGCTGATCGTCAATCTGCCGTTCGCCGTGCAACCCATCCAGCGCGCGTTCGAGGCCATACCGCGCAATGTGCGTGAGGCGGCGTTCGTGAGCGGGTTGTCGCGGTGGCAGACGATGCGGCGCATCGAGCTGCCGCTGGCATGGCCGGGTATCGTATCGGCAATTGCGTTGACGTTCGCCCATACGCTGGGCGAGTTCGGCGTCATCCTCATGATCGGCGGCAGCATTCCGGGGGAGACGCGGGTGCTGTCGATCGCCATCTATGACCGCGTGCAGGCCTTCGATATCGCGGGGGCCAGTGTGATGTCCGCGGTGCTGCTCGGCTTTTCGCTGTTCGCCATCGCCATCGTGCACACGCTGGCTCGCCGCAAGGGTACGGCATCGCATGGCATCTGAGCCGCCCGCGCTGTCGCTCGCATTGAGCCAGGGTGCGCCGATCCCGCTCCATGTCTCCCTATCAGTTCGCCGGGGCGAGCTATTGGCGCTCATCGGGCCGTCGGGCAGCGGCAAGACCACGGTGCTGCGCTCCGTTGCGGGGCTATACCGGCCCGCCGGAGGGCGCATCACCGCGGGGCGCGAGACTTGGCTCGATACGGATGCTGGCATCGACCTTGCTCCGCAGGCGCGTCGCGTCGGTCTTGTCTTTCAGGATTATGCGCTGTTCCCGCATCTGACGGCGCTCGATAACGTGCGCCTTGCGATGCTGGGCGAGCGGGATGAGGAGCGCACGCGCCGCGCAAAGGAACTGCTCGCACGCGTGCATCTCGCGGGTCTGGAAGCGCGCCGTCCGGATCAGCTCTCGGGCGGCGAACGCCAGCGTGTCGCCCTTGCGCGTGCGCTGGCGCGCGATCCCAAGGTTCTGCTGCTGGACGAGCCGTTCTCCGCTGTCGACCGCATGACGCGCGAGCCTCTGAAGGAGGAACTGGCGGCACTGCATCGTGCGCTCGATATTCCGATTGTGCTCGTTACGCACGATCTCGAGGAGGCGCAGTCGCTCGCCGATCGCATCTGCGTTCTGGAGCGCGGACGGGTGCTGCAGACCGGCACGCCGGAAGATATCCGGCTCCGGCCTGCGGCCTTGGGTGTTGCGCGCCTCATGGGGCAGACGAACCTCATTCCGGCGGTGGTGCTCGATCAAAGTCACATCCGCTGCGGTTCGCATGTCGTTGCTGTTCGCCAATTGGACGGCGCACGTCCGGGCGATGAGGTGACGGCGCTGTTGCCCGCCGATTGCATCTCCCTTGTCGATGCGGGCGGCGAGGGTCCAAACCTGCTGCGCAGCACGATCTCTGCGTTGCAGCCGCTGGGGGACGTCACCGCACTGACGCTCGACTTCGATGCGATGCGCCTGCGGCTGAAAGTGCCGACGCGCGAAGCGGCGGTGCGGGCGCTGCGTCCTGGGTTAACGGTTGATGTCGCGCTCGACCCAGCGTTCGTGCATGTGATCCGCAGGAGCTGAAGTCGCCCTGGCATCCTCGTCGTTGCGCACTTCGGCGCACCTTCGGTCCGCGACATCCGATCATGGTCCGGCGCGAAACCTTCGCGCGCTCGCGGCGTTGGCGCTGAATACCAAATCAGCAGCTTGCATCAGCGAGGGTGGCGCGTGAGGCGACAGACCGGGAACGTTACATCTATTTCGACACCTTCCGTTGAGGGAATGCTCACTACGGTCCTGGCGCCCATCGCAGCGCTGCTGTTCAGTGTATCGCTCCTGCTGATGGGCAATGGGCTGCAGGGCACGCTGGTGCCCGTGCGCGCGAACATGGAAGCGTTCTCCAGCATCGATCTCGGGCTGCTGGGCACGGCGTACTTTCTAGGCTTCGCGTTCGGCTGCGTGCATGGCCCGCTGCTCATACAGCGTTCGGGCCACATCCGCGCATATCTCGCGATGACATCGCTGGCGTCGGTCGTTGCGCTGACGCAGGCGCTGTACGTCGATCCCGTGAGCTGGTGGGCGCTGCGCGCATTGACCGGCTACTGCTTTGCAGTGCTCTACATCGTCATCGAGAGCTGGCTCAACGCGCGGTCGGACAACAAGACGCGCGGCATGGTCTTTTCGATTTATACGGCCATCAACCTGACGGTTATCACCGCAGGGCAGATGATGCTGTCCCTTGCCGATCCACGGACGTTCAGCCTTTTCGCCTTCACGGCGATCCTCGTCTCGCTTGCCGCGCTCCCCATCGCGTTCACGCACTCGGCATCTCCCGAGCAGCCAGAGTTCGTGAGACCGCGGATCGGCAAATTGTTCCGTATTTCGCCGGTTGCCGCTGCGGGATGCTTCGCCGTCGGCCTTGCGAATGGCGCATTCTGGACGCTGGGCCCGGTATTCGCGCAAAACGAAGGCTTCGACATCAACGAGATCGCATACTTCATGAGCGCGGTCGTGCTCGGCGGTGCGCTGGCCCAGTGGCCGCTCGGTACGCTTTCCGACCGCATGGACCGCAGGCTGGTGATGCTCGGCGCGGCGATCATGGCGATGCTGGCCGCGCTGACTTTGATGCTCATACCGTCCGCTGACAAGCTTTCGCTCGTGCTTGTGGGCGCGGTGTTCGGCGCCGGTGCATTTCCGCTCTATGCGCTGGCTGTTGCCCACGCCAACGATTGCGCGGACGCGGGCCAGAGCGTCGAGGTGTCGAGCGGACTGCTGCTGCTTTACGGCGTGGGCGCTGCTGCGGGGCCACTGATGGCCGCGGTATGGCGGGACATCTTCAGCACGCCGTCGCTGTTTTACTTCACCGCCGCGGTACACGTGGCGCTTGCGTGTTATGTCGCCTGGCGCATGTCGCGGCGTCAGGCGCCCGACGCCGATCAGCGCGTGCACTTCAACGAGGCTGCCATCGTGGCCCAGACGGTGCTTCCGATCGAGCCGCACGCGGTGAGCGCCAGCGCAGCGGACGATGATACCGAATCCGGGGCGCGTAGCGGAGTTGAGCGGAGCTCGTGAAGCCCGCGTATGGCAGGGTCAGCGCGCTCGTGCGTGGCGGCCGATAAATCCGGCGATTGCGTCCGCGACGCCGGGTGCCAGGGGCAGCGTCGCATCGCCGTAAGTAGCGAAGTTCGCAGCGCGGTCGTCGGAAATAACCTTCTTCAGCACGTGATTGACGTCACCGAGCAGTACCAGTTCGGCGTCAACGCTCGCCGCTTCGAGGCGTTCGGCATCCGTGATGGGGATCTGCAGATCGCGCCGCCCGTGGAGGATAAGCAGCGGCCCTGCGTAGCGGCCGATCAGGTCTGCGGGGTCGTAGGCCATCGCGTCACGCATAAATCCCTGCACGGAAGGACGAAAGAGCGGCAACAGCGCCGGATCGAGTTTCGTTGCGTCGACGCTCTTCCCGGCTTCGAGAGCCGCGATGGCATCGAGAGCTTGGCCGAGGACCGGAGCGTTCGCCGGGTTGCCCTTCAGTTGCGCGCGCAGAATCTCGCCGAGCGGACGACCGGGCGATGAGATCAGCACCAATCCGCAGATGCCGGCCTCCTGCGTGGCGCCGGCGAGCGCAACGAGGCCGCCCTCGCTATGGCCAAGCACCCATACACATCGAGCACCGGTTTGTGCGCGAATGCCGGCTACCCATGTGCGCACGTCCACGGCGTAGTCGCCAATGGTGACGCTATCGGCCTTGGATATGGCGCGTGTGCTGCCGAACATGCCGCGCTTGTCGATGCGCACCGATGAAATACCGCGACGGCTGAGTTCTTCGGCAAGAAGCCGGTAGGTCGACGCCTTCACGCCGAGGGGATTGTTGCCGTCGCGGTCGGTCGGACCCGATCCCGGCACGATAAGAGCCATGGGGGCGTCGAGGGCTGCCGCAAGCATTGTTCCTCGCAGCGGGCCTAGTGGCCCCGGGACTTCGATGGTGCTTCCGGTCATCGTGGTTCCGGTCGGCGTGCTTTCGGCCGACGCTCCGTTCTGCGCAATCGCCGCAATGCTGACCAGCCACGTAAGCGCGACCGCCACTGGAAGCGCGAAGAGGCGCGCGTTTACGCGGCTCACTTCACGAGCCGCGCGTAGCCCTGCTCGAGCGTCTCATCGAGCATCTTCCTGTATTCGGGATAGCAGGGGCTCGTTGCGTCGATGTCACCGAGCTCGCCATCGAAGGTATCGCGCTTTGCGTAGACGATGGGGGTCGCGACAGGCACCAGCATCGCGCCGTGCTTATGGATGGTGGTGATGATGCCGCGCATCTCGCCGAAGCGATCCACCTGGGAAACCACCACCATGCGCATCGCGCCCTTCGTGAGCGACACGAGGTGGATGAACATCGACGAGGACGGAATGTAGAGCCGTCCGCGGTGGGAATAGGGCGCGTCGGGGCGATCGCGCTCCTGGAACAGCAGGCTCGGCCAGTCGGCATCCCAGACGATGTCGGTGCGGTAAGCGATGATATGATCGGGATGGGAAAAAGCGGTCCGCAAGGTCAGGTAGCTGCCGATGTAGTGGTCGACCGCTGCGCGCGTATAGGCGCCCATGTAAAGCGGAGCGACGAGACCGCCATTTTCTCCCTGCAACTCGGCCTGAGAGGACGGAAAGTTGCCGCCGCCCGTCCACGCGCTCTTCAGTTTGTCGAAATCGAGTCCCAGGACCATGCAGACGTCGAACAGGGTCTGGTCGCGGACCGAGCGGCCCCCGAGCAGGTTCTGAATGGTCTTCTCGTGACAGTCCGCGGCGTCGGCAAGCTCAGCCTGTGTAAGCTTTTTTTCGATCATCGCAGTGCGGATCTGATTGACCGCGCCCTCGCGCGCTGATCTCGACACGGTGGCCTTCATGGATGCCGTTTGCCTCGGTGTAGACGCGTTCGTGAACGCAATTTGCCGGAATTTACCGGCAATTCTCCCTTCTCGGCAAACGGAACCATGCGCCAGCTGCGTTTCCTTGATGTTGGGGGTTGGGCGCCTCGTTTTTCCAACGGGACGCGGGCAATGTCGAAGTGGTTTTTTTGTCGAGGCGCGACAGTGCGATTGCGCCAGCAACAGGAGCTCAATGCCATGAAGGCCCCGAGCGAGTATCTCAACGATCCCAGCCGTATGGGTAGTCCTTTCGCTGCCGTCTTCGTCGCCCTTGGCGGCGCCGTCGTCGTCGCGGGCGCCATGCTGCTGGTGGGTGTGCGCCACATCAGCCTGTCCCGTTACATGCCTGACTTCGCGATGCTGCAGAGCCTCGTTGGCTAAGGGGCTTAGCGGGGGCATCAGCGAGCCCCCGGGGGCGAGCCGACTTTCCCCCAGACCCTGAACGTCCAGCTGCTTCCCAGCAAAAAGGCGACGAAGCCGATGGGCTCCGCCGCCTTTGCCATTTCCGGGGCTGTTTCCAGCCTGTCTCAGCGTCCCCGTGCGGCGTTAGCCGCCGATGCGCTCCACCGTCACCGGGGCGACGCCCGATGAACGCATGCCGATGACGCCGGCCGCAGCGTTCGACAGGTCAATGATGCGGCCGCGGATGAAGGGACCACGGTCGTTGATGGTAACGATCACCGACTTGCCGTTGCGCTTGTTGGTGACGCGCACCTTGGTGCCGAACGGCAGCGTGCGGTGGGCGGCCGTCATGGCGTTGGGGTTGAAGCGAACGCCCGAAGCCGTCATCTGGCCCTGCCAGTAGTAGGAGGCCATGCCCGTCTGCGTGGAGACGACGCGGTGGGTGCTCTCGGTCTCGACCTTGCGGATGGTGATGTCCGGCTTCACGGCAACCGCAGCGGTCTTCTCGCCGGTCTTGGTGTCACCGGCCTTGTTCGCGCTGGCCTGCTTGTCCTGCTTTGCGGCGGGCGTCTGGGCGTCCTTGCGCTCGGGGACTTCCACCTTCGCCTGCGGCTTTACCGCCGGCTGCTCGGCGCGGGCGACCCGCTGTCCGGACTTCGCCTTCGTCGTTTCCGCCTTGGCGTGGCGCTTGTGGTGACGCTCGGCGCTCACCTTCCTGATCTTGCGGCCGTAGCCATCGCCGCCGAAGGACGTGCGGTGGCTATGGACGACCGGTGCGTCGCCGCAGGCGAACGCCGGGCTCATGCAGGTCCAGGGCGCGTTCTCGGCGCTGGCGGGGGTGACGGCGAGCAGGCCGAAGCACGCAGCAGCCATGGCGGAATAGAACAGGGTCCGCATTCGATAACTCCTCATCGAGGTGGCGGGATACTCGGGACAGTGCTCGATCCCCGGACCAGCGCGTAGCGTCTGGAGGCGCGCTCGTTCATTCGGCGCGCGCTTGGGAGGGAAGGGATCGCGTTGCAGTCGATTGTCCGGAGCACGAACACCAGAACCCGTTCGAGCCACCTGGAAGTTGCGCGGGGTAGTCCCCCCGTTCTGGCGCGCGTTACGGACCACCGGTAATTGTGGCGGTCAATGCTTCAATTTGAGATGCACTTCAGTAATATTTGAAGGAATGCCGGTGCCTGAAGGACTTAGCTTCACGATGGCTGTGCATTGCCGCGACGGCGGGTCGCACATCGGACGCTGGCTGGCGCACCCACGAGTTGTCGCACGGAGCTGCTACGCGTCGCGCTCGTGTAGAATTTACTCCGGTCACACCGCTGGAATTTGCGAAGTCAGAGCGCCCTGCCTCTGTGCGCTTGCTAGAGCCGTTGCATGGAAATGATGCGCAGTGCCGCCATGGCGCCCCTTCCTGAACCCGAAGGGCCCGTCGCCCTCGAAAAGATCGTCGCGACGTTCGGCAAGATCGGATTGCTGTCGTTCGGCGGACCGGCTGCCCAAATCGCGCTGATGCACCGGGTGCTGGTGGAGGAGCGGCGCTGGCTCGATGAGCGCCGTTTTCTTTCCGCTCTAAGCTTCTGCATGCTGCTTCCAGGGCCGGAGGCGATGCAGCTCGCGACGTACGCGGGCTGGCGCATGCGCGGCGTTTCCGGCGGGCTGATTGCCGGGCTGCTTTTCGTGCTGCCGGGCGCCGCACTCGTTCTCATGCTGGCCATGCTCTACGGGGCCTACGGGACGACGCCGGCTGTCACGGCGCTGTTCGTCGGCGTGAAGGCGGCGGTGCTCGCGATCGTATTGCAGGCGCTGGTGCGCGTGGCGGCGCGCGCGATCCAGGGCTGGCTCGATTGGACCGCGGCCGCTGCGGGCTTCATCGCGATTTTCTTTCTCGGCTTGCCGTTTCCGCTGGTGATCGCAGCTGCCGCTGCCGCGGGATTTTTTCTGCGTGCGACGGACGCGCCGACGGGCGACTTCGCCCGGCTGGAGCGCGTGCCATTATCGCAAACGCTGCGTACGCTGGCGGTGTGGCTCGCGGTATGGCTCGCGCCGCTCTTTGCCATCGCGGCGTTGTTCGGCACCGGACATGTGCTGGCGCAGCTCGCTTATTTCTTTTCGAAGCTCGCGGTGCTCACCTTCGGCGGCGCGTATGCCGTGCTCGCATACATGGCGCAGGAGGCCGTGACGGGCTATGGCTGGCTGACGGCTGGAGAGATGCTCGACGGTCTCGGTCTCGCCGAGACGACGAACGGCCCCTTGATCCTCGTCACGGAGTTCGTCGGCTACATAGCCGGGTTGCATGCCGGCGGCGTCTGGATTGCCTTGATGGGCGCGCTCGTCGCGCTGTGGGCGACGTTCGCGCCGTGCTTTCTCTGGATCTTCGCCGGTGCGCCCTACATCGAAAGGCTGACGCACGCGCCGCGCCTTGCGGCGGCATTGCGCGCCGTCACCGCGGCCGTCGTCGGTGTCATCGCGAACCTGTCGGTGTGGTTCGCCCTGCATGTCATCTTCACGCGGGTCGACGTGCGGCAGGCGGGTCCGTTGCGCCTGCACGTTCCCGACCTGCCGAGCGTCGATCCCGTTGCGCTCACGCTGACGGTGCTCGCGCTCGTGCTGATCTTCGCGCTGCGCTGGGGCATCGTTGCGACGCTGGCGCTATGTGCCGCTGCATCGCTGGCGTGGCTGGGTATGGCCGCGTGAGGCGCGATGCGCCAGCCATCGGCTGGCACGCGCCTCGGGAAGCAACTCTAGAACCAGCCCTTGCGACGGAAGTAGATGAGGGGCCCGATGGCGGCGAGCAGCATCAGTCCCAGGGCCCACGGGTAGCCGAAGGTCCATTCGAGCTCGGGCATATGCTTGAAGTTCATGCCATACACCGAGGCGACCAGCGTCGGCGGCAGCAGAACCACAGCCATCACCGAGAACAGCTTGATGATCTGGTTCTGCTCGTTGGAGATCATGCCGAGCGTGGCATCGAGAATGAAGCCGATGCGCTGGGACAGGAACTTAGTGTGGTCGAGCAGAGAGTTGATGTCGCGTAGTGCGCCCTTGATACGCTGGCGGATGCGCGGATCATCGTCGCGGTCCTGTGTCGCCTGCATGAAATAAAGCAGGAGGCGATTGAGCGATGCGGCGCTGTCCTCTGCGCGGGCGGTGATGTCACCGGCCTTGCCGATGCGCTTCAATACGACGTCGAGGCGGCGGTTCCGGGTCTGCTGCCCGCCGCGCAGGTCGAACACCGATTGCGCCAGCCGCTCCACTTCATCCTGGATGCGCTCGATCAAGTCGGCCATGCGGTGCACGATCGCATCGATGAGCCCGGTCATGATGAAGGCGCCGGTGGCGCAGGTGGCGTCACCTTTTTCGACCCGCTGCATGAAGAGCGGAAACGCGCGCGGCTCGGCGTAGCGCACCGTCACCAGCCGGTCGCCCGCGAGAATGAACGTGACGGGGGTCGTCTTGGGCATCGGCGTTTCGACGCTGTAGACGATCGACGCGGTCATGAAGTAGGCGCCGCGCTCCTGGTAGAAGCGGTTCGAGGGCTCGATCTCGCGCATCTCGGCACGGGTGGGGATGTCGATGCCCATGGCCTCCTCGACGAACCGGTCTTCCTCGGTCGTGGGCTGCAACAGGTCGATCCACACGCAATTGCCCGTCAGCGGCGCATCGGAGGGATGCGGTGCTTTGCCGTCGGATTCGTAGATCGTCATCATGCGCTATTCTCCGGCGCCGGCGGTGGCCGTCCCTGCGGCCGTGTCCGGGCTTCCTACGCCGCCTGCAGGCGGCGCGCAACCGCGCGTGAGAGGGTGCGGCTTCGGCTCCCGAAGCCGAGTGCGGACGGGGTCTTATGGGGGCTCTTGGCAGAGTAAGGCCAGCGGACCCGGCGGCGCTTTGAGCGAGCGCCACGTAGAAGCTGCCGCGAGATGACATGGGCGGCGCTCATCCGTGGGAGCGGGCTACCGTTCGCATCCGAATGTGACAGGGCGCGGAGGAAAGCTATGCCTCACCCGACGAGCTTGGGATCCTCGCGGTCGTGGGCATGGCCGACCGCTTTCAGCAACGCGGTATCGACCTTCGCAGGGTCGAGAACGACCTTTTCGTCGTGCACGGTGCGGATGGCCGAACGCGGGATCGTGAACTCGCCGGCGTTCTCGACGTAAATGACGATGTAGTCCCTGTCCGTTTCCCGTACGGCGGCGATGCCTTCCTTGCCTTCTGCGAGGAAGACCATGAAACCGGTCTCGATCGGCTCGTTCATCGCTTCTCCTCGGATGCGCAGCGTCGGATGGAGGTTGCAGCCCGCTTGCCGGAGGTGGACCGCCGGCACGCGCCCAGGGGAAACGGCTCCGGGCGCTTGAGGTTGCGCTGGAGAGCCTTAAACGAGCGTTGCCATGCGGCCGGGGAGCCGGAAAGGCCTGCTGCCGGCAATGGAAGGAAGGCGCGCGTGACGCGGGCGTTACTCCGCGGCCGCCTGGCTGGCGTGCCCAAGCTTCACGTTGAGCTTATTGATAAGGTCGGCGGCGGCCTCGGGAATGTTCGTGCCGGGACCGAATACGGCCTCGGCGCCCGCCTCGTGGAGGGCGGGATAATCGGCCGGCGGTATGACACCGCCGACGACGATCATGATGTCGCCGCGGCCTTCCTTCTCCAAAGCCTGCTTCAAGTCCGGCACCAGGGTGAGATGGCCGGCGGCAAGCGAGGACACGCCGATCACGTGCACGTCGTTCTCGACGGCCTGGCGGGCTGCCTCGTCCGGGGTGGCGAACAGCGGGCCGATGTCGACGTCGAAGCCGAGGTCGGCGAATGCGGATGCGATGACCTTCTGGCCGCGGTCGTGGCCGTCCTGGCCCATCTTGGCGATGAGAATTCGGGGGCGCCGGCCTTCGTTCTTGTCGAAGGCCTCGACGAGCTGCAGCACCTTGGTGACGTTACTGTTCATGGCTCCGGCCTCCGACCGGTAGACACCCGAAATGGCGCGGATCTCGGCGCGGTGGCGGCCGAACACCTTCTCCATGGCATCGGAAATCTCGCCGACGCTGGCCTTGGCACGGGCAGCCTTCACAGCGAGGTCGAGCAGGTTGGCGTTGCCCGCGGCGCCCTCGGTGAGCGCCTGCAGCGCGGCCTGCACGTCCTTCTCGCTGCGCTCGCTGCGCAGGCGCTCGAGCTTGGCGATCTGCTGCTCGCGCACGGCCTTGTTGTCGACCTTGAGGATCTCGATCTCGGCTTCGTCGGTGACGCGGTACTTGTTGACGCCAACGATGGTCTGCTTGCCGCTGTCGATCCGGGCCTGGGTACGGGCGGCGGCTTCCTCGATGCGCATCTTCGGGATGCCGGCTGCGATGGCCTTCGCCATGCCGCCGAGGCGCTCCACTTCCTCGATGTGGGCGAGGGCCTTGCGCGCAAGCTCATAGGTGAGCCGCTCGACGTAGTAGCTGCCGCCCCACGGATCAATGACGCGGCACGTGCCCGTTTCCTGCTGCAGCAGAAGCTGCGTGTTGCGGGCGATGCGGGCGGAGAAGTCGGTCGGCAGCGCGATGGCCTCGTCGAGGGCGTTGGTGTGCAGCGACTGCGTATGCCCCTGCGTTGCCGCCATGGCCTCGATGCATGTGCGCGTGACGTTGTTGAATACATCCTGCGCCGTGAGCGACCAGCCGGAGGTCTGGCTGTGCGTGCGCAGGGAAAGCGAGCGCGCGTTCTTGGGCTTGAATTCTTCTTTGATGAGCTTCGCCCAGAGCAGACGCGCGGCGCGCATCTTGGCGATCTCCATATAGAAGTTCATGCCGATCGCCCAGAAGAACGACAGGCGCGGGGCAAAGGCATCGATGTCGAGGCCGGCGGCCACACCGGCGCGGGCGTACTCGATGCCGTCGGCGAGGGTGTAGCCGAGTTCCAGGTCGGCGGTCGCTCCAGCCTCCTGCATGTGATAGCCGGAGATCGAGATCGAGTTGAATTTCGGCATGTGCTTCGACGTGTAGCCGAAGATGTCCGAAACGATGCGCATCGAAGGTTCCGGCGGATAGATGTAGGTGTTCCGCACCATGAACTCTTTGAGGATGTCGTTCTGGATCGTGCCGGCCAGCTTCTCGGGCGGCACGCCCTGCTCCTCGCCCGCGACAATGAAGAGCGCGAGGATCGGCAGCACCGCGCCGTTCATGGTCATCGAGACGGACATCTGCTCCAGCGGGATGCCGGAGAACAGCGTGCGCATGTCGTAGATGCTGTCGATGGCGACGCCCGCCATGCCGACATCGCCGCGCACGCGCGGATGGTCCGAGTCGTAGCCGCGGTGGGTGGCGAGGTCGAAGGCGACCGACAGGCCCTTCTGGCCGGCGCGGATGTTGCGGCGATAGAACGCGTTGGAGTCCTCGGCCGTCGAGAAGCCGGCGTACTGGCGGACCGTCCAGGGCTGCAGCGCGTACATCGCCGGGTAGGGGCCGCGCAGGAACGGCTCGATGCCGGGGAAGGTGTCGAGGAAATCGAGCCCCGCGGTATCGGCGGCCGTATAGACCGGCTTGATCGGGATGCCTTCCGGGGCCTCCCAGGCAACGGCATCGGTGGCCGGCGCGATGGTGGCCGCAGCGCCGTTGCCGCTATCGAGAGCAATGGTGGTGAAATCGGGAAGCCCGGTCATTCCTTCGCCTTCGTCCTTCAGAAAATTCCGGGCCTTAGCCCTTCGCGCGCGCCAGCATAGCAGGTTATCGGCGCTTTGCGGTGGGGCGCGGTATAGCCCAAGGCTCCGCCGCTCCGGATTGCCGAACCGCCAGTGTGCTCAATTCCCTGCCCGAGGCCAATAGCTTGGGCGAAGCCTCACGCCAAGCCCCCGTCGGCGGGCACCCCTGCGGCGGAGAGGCCGCCGGGTTTGCATACCTGCGCGCATGCCCGCCCCGCGCCTAGTCAGAGTTCGATCGGGCGGCGCCGGCGACGCCCCGTCAGGCGGGTGCGTTCTCGATGCTTTCTGCAAAAGCCGTCAATGCCGCCAGGTCGTGCCGCTGCTCGAGCGCGCACGCCTTTCCGCCGGCGATGCGCCAGACATGCTGGAAGCGCGTTTCGAGCACTTTGCCCGTCTTCTTATGGCGGAATTTGACGTCGGTGTCGGCGCGGGCCAGATCGCCCGTGACGGTGATGGGGCCCGGCTCGAAGCGCAGAATATCGAACTGCGACATGGACTGATGGACCATCAGCGCGATCTCGGCGCGGCTGCGCGGACGTTGCCGCTCCTCGGGCGAAGAATGCGGCAGCTCGGCTCTGAACTTGAAATCGTCGCTCAGGCGATCGACGACATCGGCTAGCCGCTTCTCCCGGAAGCAGCTGTAGATCTCTTGCAGCAGTACGGCTTCATCCATTGCCAGTTCAGCGCAGCTCTGCTTTTGCCTGGGCGCGGATGCGCCCGGTGAGCGCTAGCTTGCACCGCTCCAATGTGAAAAATGTCTTTGAGAGCCGCAGTGCGGATTGTGGCAAACAATCTAGCGGCCGCGCTCCCTCTAACCGTCAGTATGCGGCGATAAGTGCATTATTCGTTGCCGGACATCCAGCAAAAAACGTCCGGCGTCAGACGATAGACCCAAGTGCTGGCCTAAGATGCCGCAGCCAAAGGAGAAAGCGCGGTGAGCTCATTTTTTGGCCGGAAGCGGATGCTCGAACGGATCGCGACGCCGGGATAGAATCGTTCTGAAGAGGGGGAGGAAGATGGGCCAGCGAAGCGACGCTATAACCGAGCGGCTTGGCGGCATTGCTAGCAAGATCCGGGCCGAGCTTCAGCAGAACTGGCGTTTTCTCTTTGCGGGCGCGCTTGCTCTTGGAGCCATAGCCATTGCGATAGAGGTGAGCGACCGTCAGGGCCGGATGGATATTCCATCGGGCTATGCGGTGAGGATGGTCTGCGAGCCCGATCCTGAATCCCACCTGTGGGGCGGTGGATGCGACCGCGTGGCAGGCGACATAGCCCGCACCGACAAGCCCTCGTTCGGCGAACTCTACCGCGCCTTCGTCACAGTTCATCACCGGCGCATTCCATCTCCCGTCGTGGAGCGGCAGTATCGCCAGGCTTCATGCGAGGACGGCTTCGATCTCGACGCCAAGCTCGCGGGCACACGCTACGTGTTCGTGCCGCTGCGTCCGCTTTTTGCAGGCGCGTGTACGGCGGCGCAGGTCGAAGCGGTGAAAAGCGAGATCGATGCCCGTGACCGGGCGCTGCTCGCCATCGAGCGGGAAGGATTGAGCCACGCGGCGCTCTTTGCGGGCGCGCTGGCAAACCTCACAGAGCCGCTCGTCATCCTCGGCGCGGCGGCGGTCGTGGCCGCGCTCGTCCTGCTCTAAAGCTGCGCTTTCTCCGGCGCGGTTTGGAAATCGCTTGTGCTTTCAGGGCTCTATTTTCTGCCAAGGTGCGGCCCGGCGGTCATTGTGCAGCAGGGAAGGAATCGCCTAAGCTCCGAAAATCGAGGAGTGCCACATGCAATTGAAGCCCGTGTTCGCTGCTCTCGGTCTGGCCTTTGCGGCCAGTCTGATCGCGCCTGTAGCTGCCGAAGCCGGTTGGTTTCACCGCGACCGTGATCCGGACGCGCCCGACCGCTATCCCTATGTCTTCGAGCCGCCGCGCTACTACCCCTACTACAACTCGGGTGAGTGGCGTCCGGTCCAGGAAATGCGTCGCCCGCGTCCCTACTACAACCAGCCGGCCTATTTTCCGGCCTGGGGCTATCCGGTTGGCTGCGCGAGCGATTGCGAAGCGGCGCCGCTCAAATAAGCAGACAACGTCGAGCATTCGTCGAGCCATGCCGGTCACCCGCATGGCTCGCTTTGCGTGCCGCTCCGCCGCATTGAAGCGGAACGCTGTCCGTGCGGATTGCACGTAGGCTGGCCGGCAGGTGCGCACCGAAAGGTGAAGCCGGGCAGCGCGCGGAAGCATCGGCTCCGCGCGCCGCCACGGAACGGGAAGCTACTTCACGCCGAGCAATTCAACGTCGAACATCAACGTCGCGTTGGGTGGGATCACGCCGCCGGCGCCGCGCGCGCCATAGCCGAGGCTCGGGGGAATGATCAGCGTGCGCTTGCCGCCGACTTTCATGCCGGCGACGCCTTCGTCCCAGCCCTTGATGACCTGACCCTGGCCGAGACCGAACTCGAAGGGTTCACCGCGGTCGACGGAAGAATCGAACTTCTTGCCCTTCGTGCCATTCTCGTAGAGCCAACCGGTGTAGTGCATTACGCAGCGGTTGCCGGGCTTCGCCTCTGCGCCGGATCCCGGCTGGGTGTCTACGATGGTCAGGCCGGATGGAGTGGTCATGGTGTTTCCTTGCGCGAGAGCCGGAGTGGAGACAGCGCCCGCAAAGGCGCTGAGCGAAACGGCAAGCGCGAGGGCCATGACGGCGCCCCGGCGCGAAATTCCTGACATGCTTCTCTCCCTGGGGATTCTTGTTCCGCCGCCTGTCTACTCCGTTTGGCGGCCGACGGCCAACGTGCGCCGACGTACAGCGTTACGGAAGGCTTGGCGCCGGCGTTAGCGGCGCGGGCGGTTCAGCGGCTGCGCGCGCCGTGCTCGTGGCAATCGAGCCATTTGGCGACGACGGAGCGGTCGTGGAACTGGATCGCCCCGCAATTCTGGCAGACGAGCATCAGCACATCGACGGCGGTTTTCTCGCCACCGCATGAGGGCGATTTCTGGCAGGTGATGGTGTGGACGTCGAGATCGCATTTAGAGCGGAAACGTCCGCACGCGGGGCAAGCAGTTATGTGCTTGCCGAAAAGGAAGCGCTCGACGTCGGCCTTGCAGATGTCCTGCCTTATTGCGCCGGATAGGCCCTCCGGCATGGCGGTTACAGTCATGGCAATCACCGTGGGCAATACGTGCAACGAGCGTATGCCGGTGTGAGGCGCGATGCAAGTCAATGTGTCGCAGGCGGCCGTACATGTGTGCGTAGTGCGGCGGCGCAACCGAGAGCCGTCCTACCGGCGGGATATCCGCGACACCACCGCGGGCGAGCAGCGTGCGCTGCACACATTTCTGCTTGCGAGCGCTCTTGCGCCCCATCAAAGCCAATCCGGTAGCGAAGATCCCTCTTCGCCGATCTCACCTCAATGGAGAACCCGAGAATGAAGCCCGCCTGCCTTGTCGCTGCCCTTGCCGTGGCCCTCCTTGCGCCCGCTGCGCACGCCGAGGATCCCCACGCCCACCATCACCATACGGCAGACGGCGCAGCGGCGGATCCATCGACGGTCGCCTATCGGGCCGCCAACGCGAAGATGCACCAGGACATGGATATCGCGCTCGCGGGGGATGCCGACGTCGATTTCATGCGCAGCATGATCCCCCATCACCAGGGCGCGATCGACATGGCGAAGGTGGTGCTGGAGCACGGCAAGGATCCTGAGGTGCGCAAGCTCGCCGAGGAGGTGATCCGTGCGCAGGAGGGGGAGATTGCGTTCATGCGCGAGTGGCTTGCCAAGCGGGTGCAGTGACGGGACCCTCCAATTCGTGAGAAAGTCCTGCGCGGCTTTCGATTGAGGGAGGGATCATGCGCCACCTCGCGGGCATCTTTCTTTGGCTCGGCCTGCTGACCAGCGCGGCGAGCGCTTTGATGGCGCCGGAATACTACCGCCAGGCGCGCGCGGAGGCGCCCTACCATGTGCAGGTCGCCATCGATAAGGTGACGCTGCCGGACAGCGAAATCGGAAGCTGCCTCGTTGCCGGCAAGGTGGTGGAGACTTTCAAGGACGAGGGCGGCAGGCTGGCGCCCGGCGCGCCCGTGAGCTTTGGCGTTGCGTGCTATCGCGCGAACGCCGAGGTGCCCGTCGGCGGCGTGATCTGGACAGGTATCGAGGCGCTGGAGAAGGCGCGTTTCATCGAGGTCTATCTCGTCGAGGATGGCCAGGGTTTCGATCTCGCGCTCTGGAATTCGCGCATCGTCGAGGCGCCGACGGAGGACCCCCAGTTCCCGGTCGATTGAAGCTGTGCACGCTCGCGGCTCAGCTTTGGACGTAACGTTCGATGGCATAGGCATCGGCAAGGGCGAACAGGCGCGCGCGCGGCCAGTCGACCAGAACCAGCGGCTCCTCGGTGGTGAGCGCAGCGGCAGCGCGTACGATTTCTCCTCGCGCTTGCGGTGCTCCATCGAGGAAGAGATGCGCCGTCGCGATGCGGACGCCGCTATCGTCTGGCGTGATGACGATGGCTGCGCCCTGGCCGAGGCCGAACCCCTTCACCCGCGATACGCGGCGCGCTTTAGAGAACGTGCCGGTCGTGATCTCGTGGAAGGCGGGAAGGCGCTGCTCGAGCTCGGACATCACGGCAGCAAGCGGCAGCGCGAGATCCGCCAGACCAAGCGGGGGCGCTTCACGCACATAGATTTCGGTCCATCCGCCGTCTCCGGGAGCGACATGCGTGGCGGAGAAGGCGCGGATGCGCGCCATTTCGTGCGTGCACCAGCCGGCGCAAGCCGCCGGCAGCACTTCGATCTGGCCCCAATCGTCCTCGTGGACGAAGAGACTACGGCGCTGCCCTCCGTTCCGGCGCCGCAGACGCCCTAGCAATCCTGCGAAAATTCCCTCGCCCATGTCTCCCCGCTTCGCGCCCATCTTCGCGTATTTGCGGTGATTTTCTGACGCTTCTGCGCAACACCGCGGCGCGGAATGTCAGTATGAGCACAAGCGAGACGACACGCCACGCCCCATGGCCGTTATCGTGCCCCGTCCGGGTGTCACGGTGTGTACGGACATTCAGTTAGGGGGACGATACGAAAATGGGGAACTGCTCCTCGCCGGTACGCCATCTGGGCGCCGGTATCGTCGCGCTCGTGCTTGCGATCGTGATTTCTGCGCCGCGCGCTTCTGCCGAGCCGAGCCCATGCGCGGGCGTCGACTACAACGCGAAGATACTCGACATCATCCGCACGCTCCCGACCGGCGGCGGCTACAGCCTCGGGTCGTCATTCGTCTCGCCGAAGCTGCAGGCGCACAACATCGGCGGTGGCAAATGGGAGCTGCGCGTCTATGATGGCTTCCCCTCCCATTGCACGAGCGCGACGTACGCGCTGTTCGCCCATCTCGTGGCGCTGCTGCACAACGGCGGCAAGATTACACTGACGCCTGAGCAGCTGCGCATGCTCGAGGTGAAATGGGAGATGCCCGACGGCAGCCGCCTCGTCGACGGTCAGGATCCGTGGTGGATCTTCAACTCCAACGGCGCGGGCGTCGCGGCACTGCTGAAGCATACGGGCACGGGCATGAGCTTTCGCGACGACAAGCTCGCCTATGCGCGCCCCGGTGATTTCTTGAAACTGTTCTGGAACGGCAGCGTCGGGAAGTCGGAGCAGGGGCATCAGGTGGTCTACCTGGGTCACCGCAAGATGGACGGTCGCGAGATGGTCTGTTTCTGGGGCAGCCAGAAGCAGCGCAAGAAAAGGCGCGGGCGCACGCAGCCGCTGTATTATCCCGCGCGGGCCGGCGGCAAGGTGCAGGACGGCTATGGCGAAGTGTGCCGCCCGCGCAGCGACATCAAGGCGATGATCTTCTCGCGCATCACCTGCATGGAGAACCTTTCCGCGGGGCTTGCGGACATGCGCGCGAAGGCGGATGCGCGGGGGACGGGACCCCAGGGAACGCCGCTGCCGTTCGAGGATAGCTATCTCAAGTCGCTTCGAAACACGTCCTCGGATCAGGCGACGCTCGACCGCATGTACGACATCCTGCCGGAGCCGTCCTCGTTTGCGGGGCTGACCGGATCGACCGAGGCTGCGTCGCCGTAGTGGGCGTCGCTGGGCGCCTGCTGATCCCGCGCTTCGAGAGAGGTTCAGTTCGCCGATCCCGTGACGATGTTGGCCGCGCGAAGCTCTTCGGTGTTCGGATACCAGACGTCGTTGGACGGCGTTTCAAAGATGCGCGCGATGAAATCCTGCGGAACCTCGGCTGCGGCGAGCGTCTCGGCGGCGTGCGCCTGCATGCGCGAGAGCACGACCTCCGTATTGCCCGCCATGGCATGGAAGCCCAGGCGCGCGCCTCGACCGAGCACGCGCTCGCGTCCGCCGAGGAATGCAAACGTGCAGGCGCTGCCGCACATCTCGGTCGTTACCGTGGTGAGGCCGCGGTCACGGATGAGGCGGCCCATGCGCAGCCCCACGGCGTAGTGTCCACCGGGACTGTTGAGGACGACAGTGCGGATGGCCGGGTTCGCCTGGAGCGCGTCGACGAATTCGTAATAGAGGCCCCAGGAGAGGTAGCCGGAGACGACGATGCCGTCGCCGGCGATGGTGAGCGTGTGACCGCGCTGGCCGATCCAGTCGGCATCGGTGGCTTCGGCGTAATAGCTCGTCATGGCGCCGGGCACCGTGAGCAAGGCGACGGCGGACAGCGCGAGCGAGGTGCCGGCGACGGTGCGGCCCGTCCAGCGGGCGATGCGCCCGCGGGCCGGCGTGCGCGCACGCGACGTGGCGCGCCAGGTGCCGACGAACTGCCATACGGCGAGTAGCGCAATGAGCGTGAACACCACCGCCGCGGCAACCATGCTCGCGTAGGGCGTCTGGTCGATGGTGAAAACGGAAAGCCAGCTCAGGCCGCCGAGCACGAGGGCCCATGGCAGCAGCAGCGAGGCGAGGAGGACGCTGGTCCAGAATGGCGCTTCCCCGCGCCACTGCCTTCCAATGAACTTGAACATGCTTTGTGTGCGAACCGTTTGCGCAAGAAGAACGCATAGTAGCGGGACGCCGGTCGTGCTCAAGCGCTTTGCTTGCGACCTGCGTACGGACCTGCTGCGAGAGCCCCGAAGCGTTCGTTGCTGCGCCTCCGGCGGTGCGCTTGGCGCGGGTCACTGCGGAGCGCGGGTTGCGTTGTGGCTCGCATTCCGGGGCGGTTGCCGATCGCCGGAGGCGTTCGTCCGCGCGCCGCGGCGTCGGCAACGGAGGTCGCGGTGCGATTGGCGTCGACCTTGGCCGCTCAAATCGCGCCACAATCAGGATATTATATCATCCGATCGAAGGCCGTATTCGAGGGTGACCTGACATGAAGCCGTCCACGTCCGCAATTATCGGCGCCGTCATCATTTCGGGAGGCTGGATGAGCCTGCCTTCCGTGGCGTTCGCCACCGATACGATCGCGCCCGCCCGCGTCGTCACCGGAAAGACCGTCCGCGACAGCGGCGCGGCACAGGCGAGCAACACGCACGCCTCGACATGCCAGGCCGATGCCCATGGGCATGCCTCGTCCTGCTCGTGTGCGCAGTGCGCTGCGGCGCAAGCCGACTGAGCTGCCGCATCAGGTGAAGATGGCGCCCTTCGCCTTTCGTCCGGGCGGGGTGATGCCCATCGACACGTAGACGCTCATCAGCTCGTCGATACCGCCCTCGGCGGGCTCGACCCAGGCCGCGGGCACGTAGACCAGCGCACCGCCGAACGGCACCGGGGCGGAAGGAATGAGC
>Ga0182749_1000505_pt1 | contig 36403 bp, 29 predicted proteins | sample eDN3rd37CKraftMG_FD_128875 | JGI IMG/M metagenome (GOLD analysis project Ga0182749, IMG submission 128875) | Enriched Miracle-Growth compost microbial communities from Emeryville, California, USA - eDNA 3rd pass 37_C Kraft MG (version 2) (version 2) ...
GCCGCACCCCGCCGAGGCGAAGGCGTGCGAGTGGCAGGCGGCCGCCAACGGCATGGTCGGCCTGGAGAGCGCGCTGCGCGTGGTCGACCAGACGATGGTGCGCACGGGCCTGATCGGCTGGGCAGACGTCGCCCGCGTCATGTCGAAGGCGCCCGCGCACATCGGCCGGCTGGACGGGCACGGGCAGTCGCTCGAGGCCGGGGCGCCCGCGCACATCACGCTGTACGACCCGAGCGTGACGGGCGTGTTCACCGAGGCCGATCTGCGCGGCCGGAGCGCCAACTCGCCCTACCTCGGCCGGGAGCTGCCGGGCAGGGTGGTGTGGACGATCCACCGCGGCCGCCCCACCGTCGCCGACGGCGCCCTCGTGGAGGCCGCCTCGTGATCGCGTACGTCCCGGGCGTCGCCCTGATCCTGGCGATCATCGCGCTGGCGCTGTTCGGCATGTGGCGCGGCTGGCGCGCGCGTGCCCACCGCGCGGCGCACCTGGGCGTGCCGTTCGGCGCGGCCGAGGGCGACGCCGTCGCCACGTTCGGCGGCCTGTACGTCGCCACCACGGCGCACGACGAGCCGCTGGAGCGCCTCGCGCTGCCGCACCTGGGCTTCCGCTCGAAGGTCGTCATCACGGTGACGACCGCCGGCGTCGCGCTCGACATGCCGGCCGCCCCGACGCTCTTCCTGGCCGCCGCGCGCCTCGTCGGCGCCGGCCGTGCCACCTGGACGATCGACCGCGTGGTCGAGCGCGACGGCCTCGTGCTGCTCGCGTGGACCACCGACGACGGCACGATCGTCGACACGTACCTCCGCCTGCAGTCCTCCGACCCGGACGCCCTCGTCGCGGCGATCGAGGCCCTGCGCACGACCCCGACAGGAGCATCGAAGTGACCTCACTGCTCGATCGCGACCCCGCCGTCCTCGTCCTCGAGGACGGATCCCGATTCCCGGGCCACGCCTACGGCGCCCGCGGCACGACGGTCGGCGAGGTGGTCTTCACGACCGGCATGACCGGCTACCAGGAGACCCTTACCGACCCGTCGTACGCCGGCCAGATCGTGCTGCAGACCGCGCCGCACATCGGCAACACCGGCGTGAACACCGAGGACCCCGAGAGCCGGCGCGTCTGGGTCGCGGGCTACATCGTGCGCGACCCCAGCCGCGTGGTGTCCAGCTGGCGCGCGGAGGAGTCGCTCGACGCGGCGCTCGAGCGCGACGGCATCGTGGGCATCAGCGGCATCGACACGCGTGCGGTGACGCGGCACATCCGCTCCGACGGTTCCATGCGCGGCGCGATCTTCTCGGGCGAGGCCGCCGCGATCGACGCGGACGAGCAGCTGCGCATCGTCACGCAGGCGCCGGAGATGACGGGGCAGAACCTGTCCGCGCAGGTCTCGGTGGAGGTCGCCGCCGTCACGCCGGCGGTGGGGGAGAAGATCGGCAACCTCGCGGTCATCGACCTCGGCATCAAGCAGGCCACCGTCGACAACCTCGCCCGCCGCGGCTTCGAGGTGCACGTGCTGCCGCAGTCGGTCACGTTCGCGGAGCTGAAGGCGATCGACCCGGTCGCGGTGTTCTACTCGAACGGCCCCGGCGACCCGGCCGCCAGCGACGCGCACGTCGCCCTGCTGCAGGAGGCCCTGCGCGACGGCCTGCCGTTCTTCGGCATCTGCTTCGGCAACCAGCTCCTCGGCCGCGCCCTGGGCCTGGGCACCTACAAGCTGCCGTACGGCCACCGCGGGATCAACCAGCCGGTGCTCGACCGCACCACCGGCAAGGTGGAGATCACCGCCCACAACCACGGCTTCGCCGTCGACGCGCCCCTGGACGGGCCCTTCGACAGCCCCGCCGGCTTTGGCCGCGTCGAGGTGAGCCACGTCGGCCTCAACGACGACGTCGTGGAGGGCCTGCGCGCCCTCGACATCCCCGCGTTCTCCGTGCAGTACCACCCCGAGGCCGCGGGCGGCCCGCACGACGCCAACTACCTCTTCGACCGTTTCCAGGCCATGGTGATCGACCACCTCGGCAAGAAGGACGCCAATGCCTAAGCGCGACGACATCTCCTCCGTCCTCGTCATCGGATCCGGCCCGATCGTGATCGGCCAGGCCTGCGAGTTCGACTACTCCGGCACCCAGGCGTGCCGCGTGCTCCGCGAGGAGGGTGTGCGGGTCATCCTCGTCAACTCGAACCCCGCGACGATCATGACCGACCCGGACTTCGCCGACGCCACGTACGTCGAGCCGATCACCCCCGAGGTCATCGAGACGATCATCGCCAAGGAGCGTCCCGACGCGATCCTGCCCACGCTCGGCGGCCAGACCGCGCTGAACGCGGCCATGGCGCTGCACGAGCGCGGCATCCTCGAGAAGTACGACGTGGAGCTCATCGGCGCCAAGGTCGACGCGATCCGCAAGGGCGAGGACCGGCAGATCTTCAAGGAGCTCGTCGTCGCGGCGGGCGCCGAGGTGGCGCGCAGCCGCATCGCGCACACGATGGACGAGGTGCTCGCGGCGGCCGAGGAGCTCGGCTACCCGCTCGTCGTCCGGCCGTCGTTCACGATGGGCGGGCTCGGCTCGGGCTTCGCCTTCGACGAGGAGGACCTGCGGCGCATCGCCGGGCAGGGCCTGCGCGAGTCGACCACGACCGAGGTGCTCCTGGAGGAGTCGATCCTCGGCTGGAAGGAGTACGAGCTCGAGCTGATGCGCGACACGGCCGACAACACGGTCGTGGTGTGCTCGATCGAGAACGTCGACCCCGTGGGCGTGCACACCGGCGACTCCATCACGGTGGCTCCCGCGCTGACGCTCACCGACCGCGAGTACCAGAAGCTGCGCGACATCGGCATCGACATCATCCGCGCCGTGGGCGTGGACACCGGCGGCTGCAACATCCAGTTCGCGGTGAACCCGGAGAACGGCCGGATCATCGTCATCGAGATGAACCCGCGCGTGTCGCGCTCGTCGGCGCTGGCGTCGAAGGCGACCGGGTTCCCGATCGCCAAGCTGGCCGCCAAGCTCGCCCTCGGCTACCGCCTGGACGAGGTACCCAACGACATCACGAAGGTCACGCCCGCGTCGTTCGAGCCGACCCTCGACTACGTCGTCGTGAAGGTGCCGCGCTTCGCGTTCGAGAAGTTCCCGGCCGCCGACCCCACCCTCACCACCACCATGAAGTCGGTCGGCGAGGCGATGGCGATCGGGCGCAACTACGCCACGGCGCTGCAGAAGGCGCTGCGCTCGGTCGAGAAGCGCGGCTCCTCGTTCCACTGGGGCGAGCAGACGCGCACGGTCGAGGAGCTGCTGGCGTCGATCGCCACCCCGACCGACGGGCGGCTCGTCGACGTGCAGCAGGCGCTGCGCCTGGGCGCCAGCGTCGAGCAGGTGTTCGAGGCCACCAAGATCGACCCCTGGTTCCTCGACCAGATCGTGCTGATCAACGAGATCGCCGACATCGTCGCGGGCGCGGACGCCCTTGACGAGCGGGTGCTGCGCCTGGCGAAGGAGCACGGCTTCTCCGACGCCCAGATCGCGCAGCTGCGCGGCATCGGCGAGGCCGAGGTGCGCCGGATGCGCCACGACCTGGGCCTGCGCCCCGTGTTCAAGACGGTCGACACCTGCGCCGGCGAGTTCCCGGCCCTGACGCCGTACCACTACTCGTCGTACGACCTCGAGACCGAGGTCACGCCGTCCGACCGCCGGAAGGTCGTCATCATCGGGTCCGGGCCCAACCGCATCGGCCAGGGCGTGGAGTTCGACTACTCGTGCGTGCAGGCCTCGTTCGCGCTGGGCGCCGCCGGGTACGAGACCGTGATGATCAACTGCAACCCCGAGACGGTCTCGACCGACTATGACACCTCCGACCGCCTCTACTTCGAGCCGCTCACGCTCGAGGACGTGCTCGAGGTGCTGCACGCCGAGTCGCTCTCGGGCGAGATCTACGGCGTCGTGTGCCAGCTGGGCGGGCAGACCCCGCTGGGCCTGGCCAAGGGCATCGAGGCGGCCGGCTACCGGATCCTCGGGACCAGCCCCGCGGCGATCGACCTCGCCGAGGACCGCAAGCTGTTCGGCGAGATCCTCGAGCGCGGCGGGCTGATGGCCCCGCGCAACGGCACCGCCACCACCGAGGAGGAGGCCGTGCGCATCGCCGAGGAGATCGGCTACCCGGTGCTCGTGCGGCCCTCGTTCGTGCTCGGCGGGCGCGGCATGGAGATCGTGTACGACACCGCGAACCTGCGCGACTACTTCGCGCGCATCGCCGAGCACGCGATCATCGGCGCCGACGCGCCGCTGCTCGTCGACCGCTTCCTGGACGACGCGGTCGAGATCGACGTGGACGCCCTGTTCGACGGCGACGAGCTGTACATCGGCGGCATCATGGAGCACCTCGAGGAGGCCGGCATCCACTCCGGCGACTCGAGCTGCGCCCTGCCGCCGATGTCGCTGGGCAAGGGCGAGATCGACCGGGTCCGCGAGGCGACGCGCGCGATCGCCGAGGGCGTGGGCGTGCGCGGGCTGCTCAACGTGCAGTTCGCGATCAGCGCCGGCGTGCTCTACGTCATCGAGGCCAACCCGCGCGCGAGCCGCACGGTGCCGTTCGTCTCCAAGGCGCTCGGCCTGCCGATGGCCCAGGCCGCGAGCCGCATCATGGCCGGCGACTCGATCGCGGCGCTGAAGGCCGAGGGGCTGCTGCCGGAGCAGGACGGATCGGTCGTGCCGATCGACTCGCCGGTCTCCGTGAAGGAGGCGGTGCTGCCTTTCAAGCGCTTCCGCACGAAGGACGGCAAGATCGTCGACTCCGTGCTCGGCCCCGAGATGCGCTCGACGGGCGAGGCGATGGGCATCGACAGGAACTTCCCGATCGCGTTCGCGAAGAGCCAGTCCGCGGCCTACGGCGGGGTGCCGCACGAGGGCACCGTGTTCATCTCGGTGGCCGACGCTGACAAGCGCGACGTGATCCTGCCCGCCCACCGCCTGCACCAGCTCGGCTTCGAGATCCTGGCGACGGAGGGCACGGCGGAGATCCTGCGCCGTAACGGCATCCCCGTGGAGGTCGTGGCCAAGTACAGCGCCACCCAGGGCTCCGGCGACAAGAACGTCGTCGACCTCATCAACGAGGGCCGCGTCGACATCGTGGTGAACACGCCCAGCGGCATGTCCACGCGCGCGGACGGGTACGAGATCCGCGCCGCGGCGGTCGCCGCCGACAAGGCGCTGTTCACGACGATCGTGACGCTGGGGGCCGCCGTCAGCGCGATGGACGCCACGCGCGACGGATACGAGGTCAAGAGCCTGCAGGAGTACGCCGCCGATCGCGCCGCCCGGGTGGTCGCCTGATGCCGCAGTCCTTCGGGGCGCGGGTCCGCGAGGCGATCGCGGACCGGGGACCCCTGTGCGTCGGGATCGATCCGCACGCCGCGCTGCTCGCCGAGTGGCAGCTGGCCGACTCGGCCGAGGGCGTGCGCGAGTTCGGGCTGCGCGTCGTGACGGCGGCGGCCGGGCGCGCGGCCGTGGTGAAGCCGCAGGCGTCGTTCTTCGAGCGGCACGGCTGGCGCGGGCTGGCGGCCCTGGGCGAGGTGATGGCGGCGGCGCGCGCGGCGGGCCTGATCGTCATCGCCGACGTCAAGCGCGGCGACATCGGCTCCACGATGGACGCGTACGCGCAGGCGTGGCTCGCCGCGGGCGCCGAGCTGGAGGCGGACGCCATCACGGCGAGCCCGTACCTGGGCGTCGGCGCGCTGTCGGGCACGTTCGACCTCGCCCGCCGCGAGGGCAAGGGGGTGTTCGTCCTGGCCGCCACGAGCAACCCCGAGGCGCGGGCGCTGCAGGGCGCCGTCGCGGACGGCCGGACCGTCGCGGCGCAGGTCGTGGCCGAGGTCTCGGCGCGCAACGCGGAGACCGCGGCCGCCGGCGAGTGGGGCTCGCTCGGCGTCGTGATCGGCGCCACGGTGGACTGGGAGGCCGCGGGCCTGGCCCCGTTCGTCCCGCCCGCGCCGATCCTGGCGCCCGGGTTCGGGCACCAGGGCGCGGTGCCGTCCGACCTGCGCGCGCGCTTCGGCGCGCTGGCGCCGTGCGTGCTGGCGTCGGAGAGCCGGTCGCTGCTGTCGGCGGGCCCCGACGGCGTCGCCGACGCGATCGACGCCGCGGGGGCGGCCTACCGGGAGGCGGTCCGATGACCGGCACCCGACGTCCCCCGGAGGTGGATCGCGTGGCGGCCTCGCGCAAGGCCGTGGCCGCCCGCCGCGCGCGGGCGAGCCTCAAGCGCGACATCGCCACGCGCGTGCTCACGCCGCAGGAGGTGCTGCGCCGCGCGGTCGCCGATCCCGCGTCGCCCGCCGGCACGCTGCGCGTCACGGAGTTCCTCACCGCGCTGCCGGCGATCGGGGAGGGCAAGCGCGACCGCATCCTCGCCGAGCTGAAGATCGCCCCGGTCAAGCGCCTCGGCGGGCTGGGGCCGCGCCAGCGCGGCGCCCTGGCCGCCTGGCTGGACCGGCGCATGCCGGAGCCGCGGCCGCGGCCGGGCCGCAGCCGCCTGCTGGTGCTGGCCGGGCCGACCGCGGTCGGCAAGGGCACCGTCTCGACCTACATCCGCGATCACTACCCGCAGGTCGCGCTGTCGGTGAGCGCCACCACGCGCAAGCCGCGCCCGGGCGAGGTGCACGGCGAGCACTACTTCTTCGTCGACGACGCGGAGTTCGACCGGATGATCGCCGCGGGCGAGCTGCTCGAGTACGCCACCGTGCACAACGCGTATCGCTACGGCACGCCGCGCGGTCCCGTGCAGGAGGCGCTCGAGGCCGGTCGCACGGTGCTCCTCGAGATCGATCTGCAGGGCGCGCGCCAGGTGCGGGCGGCGGAGCCGAGCGCCACGCTCGTGTTCCTGCTGCCGCCGAGCTGGGACGAGCTCGTGCATCGCCTCGTCGGGCGCGGCACCGAGGACGAGGAGGAGCGGGCCCGCCGGCTGCGCACGGCGCGCGTCGAGCTGGCCGCGCAGAACGAGTTCGACTTCTTCGTCGTCAACGACGACGTCGCCGAGGCGGCGCGTCAGGTCGTAGAATTGTCGGATGGGCCCGGGCGCTGACGCGCCGGGGCGAGAGACTTTCGCCGATCCGCTCGGATCGAGAAATCAGGAGGATGCGCATGGCCGCTGAGAACAAGGGCATCGTCGACCCGCCCATCGACGAGCTGCTCGACCGGGTCGACTCGAAGTACCAGCTGGTGATCTACAGCTCCAAGCGCGCCCGTCAGATCAACGACTACTACACGGATCTGCACGAGGGGAACCTGTTCGACAACGTCGGCCCGCTCGTCGACTCGGAGATCCAGGACAAGCCCCTGACGATCGCGCTGCGCGAGATCCACCAGGACAAGCTGCGCCTTCGCCCGCTCGGGGAGTAAGCAACACACATCGTCGGTGGTCGCTGTCAGGATGGACAGCGACCACCGTTCTGTCTGGCGCCGGGACCGCCCGCCGGTCTGGCGCCGCCACCACGTCGACGTCACGGAGCACCATGAGCCTGCGCCTGTTCACCTCGGAGTCCGTCACCGAGGGGCACCCCGACAAGATCTGCGACCAGATCAGCGACAGCGTGCTCGACGCGCTGCTCGCGCAGGACCCGCAGGCGCGCGTCGCGGTGGAGACGCTCGTGACGACCGGCCTCGTCCACGTGGCGGGCGAGATCCGCACCGAGGGCTACGCCGACATCTCGACGATCGTGCGCCGCGTCATCCGCGACATCGGCTACACCTCGAGCGAGATGGGGTTCGACGCCGACTCGTGCGGCGTCACCGTGTCGGTGGGGGAGCAGTCGCAGGAGATCGGCGACGGCGTCACGGCGTCCGAGGAGCAGCGCGGCGGCGCCGCGGCCGACGACCTCGACCGCCAGGGGGCGGGCGACCAGGGCATCATGTTCGGCTACGCCACCAGCGAGACGCCCGAGTACATGCCGATGGCCATCTGGGCCGCCCACCGCATGTCGGAGCGGCTCACGAGGGTGCGCAAGTCGGGCGAGCTGGGGTTCCTCCGCCCGGACGGCAAGACGCAGGTGACGCTCGGGTACGACGGCGCCGTGCCGAAGACGGTGGAGACCGTGGTGCTGTCGACGCAGCACCACCCCGACATCTCGCAGGCGGACCTCGCCGACGCCGTCGAGCGGGTCGTCATCCGCCCCGTGCTCGAGGAGACGGGGCTGGACGCGTCGAACGTGCAGCTGCACATCAACCCATCGGGCAGCTTCGTGCTGGGCGGCCCGAAGGCGGACGCGGGCCTGACGGGTCGCAAGATCATCATCGACACCTACGGCGGCGCCGCGCGCCACGGCGGCGGCGCGTTCAGCGGCAAGGACCCCTCGAAGGTGGACCGCTCGGCGGCGTACGCCATGCGCTGGGTGGCGAAGAACGCCGTCGCCGCCGGGCTCGCGGAGCGCCTCGAGGTGCAGGTGGCGTACGCGATCGGCAAGGCGAACCCGGTGGGCCTGTACGTCGAGACGTTCGGCACGGGAGCGGTCGCCGACGAGGCGATCATCGACGCCATCCGCGCGGTGTTCGACCTGCGCCCCGCCGCGATCATCCGCGACCTCGACCTGCTCCGCCCGATCTACGCCCGCACGGCCGCGTACGGCCACTTCGGCCGCGAGCTGCCGGAGTTCACGTGGGAGCGGCTGGACCGCGTCGACGCGCTGCGCGCGGCGGCGGGCCTCTGACCGGAGCGCGCGTGTCGCCCGCGAGCGGACAGCGCCCCATCGCCCGGGTGCTGATCGACTCGCCGCTGCCGCAGCTGGACCGCCTCTTCGACTACGCGATCCCGCCGCAGCTCGACGCCGAGGTGCGGCCGGGCGTGCGGGTCAAGGCGCCGCTGCGCACGGCCGGTCGCGTCGTCGAGGCGTTCGTGATCGAGCGCGGCGTGGAGGGCGATGCCGATCGCGTGCTGTCCGAGCTCGACTCCGTCGTCTCGGCGGCGGAGGTGCTCCCGGAGCGCCTGTACCGGCTCGCGCGGCGCGTGGCCGATCGCGCCGCGGGCTCCGCGTCGGACGTGCTGCGCCTGGCGGTGCCGAAGCGCATGGTGCGCGCCGAGAAGGCTTGGCTCGCCGGCGGCCCCGCCGCGGCCCCGGCGCTCACCGCGGCGGCGCGCGAGCGGGCGGCGGCGGTCCTCGCGGAGTACCCGGGCCTGGCCGATCGCATCGACGCGGGGGCGCGCATCGCGCTCGACGCGCCGCCGTCGCTCGTCGCCGACGACGGCGAGACGCTGCCCGCGTGGGCCCTGCTGCTCGCCGCGGCGGCCGCCCACACCGTCGCGACGGGGCGCTCGGCCATCCTCGCCGTGCCGGACCACCGCGACCTCGACCTGCTGCACGCCGCCGTGGCGCCGCTCGTGCCCGCCGAGGCGGTCGTCCGCCACGACGCCGCGCAGTCGGGCCCGGAGCGCTACGCCGGCTACCTGCGCACGCTGGAGGAGGCGCCGTGCGTCGTCATCGGCAACCGGTCCGCGGTGTACGCGCCGGTGCGCGCGGCGGGTCTGGTGGCGCTGTGGGACGACGGCGACCCGCTGTTCGAGGAGCCGCTGGCGCCGTACGTGCACGCGCGCGATGCGGCCCTCGTGCGCCAGGAGCTCGAGGGCTGCGCGCTCGTGTTCGCCGGCCACACCCGCACGAGCGACGTGCAGCGCCTCGTCGCGATCGGCTGGGTCGAGGAGCTCGCTCCGGCGCGCCGCCCCCATCCCCGCATCGTGCTCAGCCCGGTGCGCGAGGAGGAGCGCGGCGCGCGCGTGCCGTCGGCCGCCTTCCGCGCCGCGCGCGAGGCGCTCGAGACCGGCCCCGTGCTCGTCCAGGTCGCGCGGCCGGGGTTCGCGCCGAGCCTCGTGTGCGCCGACTGCCGCACCCCGGCGCGCTGCCCGGCGTGCGGCGGGCCGCTGCACGCGCGCGCCCGCGGGGCCGTGCCGACCTGCCGCTGGTGCGGCCGGTCCGCGCACGCGTGGGCGTGCCCCGCGTGCGCGTCGGTCCGCCTGCGGCTGTCCTCGTCCGGCAGCGAGCGGACCGCCGACGAGCTCGGCCGCGCGTTCGCGGGGACGCGCGTGATCGTCTCGGACGGCGCCCACCCCGTCACGGAGGTGCCCGATCGGCCCGCCCTGGTGGTGGCCACGCGCGGGGCCGAGCCGATCGCCCACGGCGGCTACCGCGCGATCCTCCTGCTCGACGGCGAACGGATGCTGCAGTCGCCGGACCTGCGCATCGGCGAGGCGTGCCTGCGGTGGTGGTCGAACGCCGCCGCCCTCGCGGCGCCCGGCGCGCCCGTGCACCTCGTGGGGGTGACGGGCCCCGTCGCCCGCGCCCTGGCGTCGTGGACGCACGCGGCGTACGCGCGGCAGCAGCTGCTCGATCGGGCGCCGCTGCACCTGCCGCCCGCCGCTCGCATCGCCCGGCTCGAGGGGGAGGCGGGGGCGGTCGACCGTGCCATCGCGGCGCTGCGCGAGGCGGTGCCCGACCTCCCGCCCGAGGCGGTGCTCGGACCGGTCCCGCTCGACTCCGACGACGGCCCCCGCGCCCGGGCGCTCGTCCGCTTCGACTACGGGCGGGGGCCGCGCGTGACCGCATCGCTGCGCGCGTCGGTCGTCGCCGAGGCCGTGTCGACCCGCGGCCGCCGCGCCGGCGCCGCTCGACGCCCCGCGGCGCGGAATACACTCGCAGTGCGGGTCGACATCGCCGATCCGGAGCTGTGACGCGCGCCCGCGCGCTCGACGAGAGGACCGCATGAGGCTGATCTTCGCCGGGACCCCCGAGGCCGCCGTGCCGTCGCTGCGGGCGCTGCACGCGTCGCCGCACGAGATCGCGGCGGTGGTGACGCGCCCCGACGCGCCCCTCGGGCGCAAGCGCGTGCTCACGCCCTCGCCGGTCGGCCGGGTCGCCGCCGAGCTCGGCCTCCCGCTCATCAAGACCGCACGGCTCGACGCCGACGCCACGGCGGAGATCATGGCCCACGAGCCCGACCTCGGCGTCATCGTGGCCTACGGCGGGCTCGTGCGCGAGCCGCTGCTGTCCGCGCCCGCCCACGGCTGGATCAACGTGCACTTCTCGATGCTGCCGCGCTGGCGCGGCGCCGCGCCCGTGCAGCACGCCCTGATCGCCGGCGACGTCACGACGGGCGTGACGGTGTTCGACCTGGTTCCCGAGCTCGACGCCGGCGAGGTGTACGCGTCGCGGCCGCACCCGATCGCCCCGGACGCGACGGCCGGCGACCTCCTTGGTGAGCTCAGCGCGGTCGGCGCCGACGTCGTGCGCGAGGTGGTCGATGGGATCGCCGCCGGCCGCGCGCCGCGCACCCCCCAGGCCGGCGAGGTGACGCTCGCCCCGAAGCTCGCGCTCGAGGACGCCCGCATCGACTGGGCCCAGGCCGCCGATCGCGTGCTGAACCGGTTCCGCGGCGTCACGCCCGAACCCGGCGCGTTCACCACGGTGGACGGCGACCGGCTGAAGCTACTCGACGTCCGGCCGGCCCCCGATGCCGCCGCCGCGCCCGCGCCCGGCGAGATCGCCGCCGCGCCGGGAGGCGTGCTCGTCGGCACCGCGACGGCGCCCGTGCTGGTCGCGCGGGTGCAGCCGGCCGGTCGCGGCGCGATGCCCGCCGCCGACTGGTTCCGCGGCCTGCGCTCGACGCCGCGGCTGGGCTCGTGAGCGGCGGCGACGCGGGCGGGGCGCGGGCGAGTGGCGGCGGACGCCGGGCGCCGCGGCGGCGCCCCGCCGCCCCGCGCACGCGGGTGCAGCCGGCCCGCCGCGTGGCGTTCACCGTGCTGCGCGCCGTCGACGCGGACGACGCCTACGCGAACCTGCTGCTGCCACGGGAGATCGAGCGCGCGGGCCTGTCGGCTGCCGACGCCGGCCTCGCCACCGAGCTGACCTACGGCACCCTGCGCCGCCAGGGCACGTACGACGCCGTGCTGGCGATCGCCGCCGACCGCGACCCGGACGCGATCGACCCCGCCGTGCGGGACGCCCTCCGCCTGGGCATCCACCAGATCCTCGCCACGCGCGTCGCCTCGCACGCGGCCGTCAACGAGTCCGTCGAGCTCGCCCGGGAGGCCGGCGGCGCCGGCGCGGCGGGGTTCGCGAACGCGGTCCTGCGCCGCGTGTCCCGCGACACCCCCGGCGCCTGGCTCGAGCGGATCGCCGCCCGCGCGCGCTCCGACGACGAGCGCCTCGGCATCGAGACATCCCACCCGGTGTGGATCATCCGGGCGCTGCGCCGGGCGCTGGCCGCCGAGGGGCGCGAGGCGGAGCTGGACGCCCTGCTCGCCGCCGACAACGCCTCGCCGCGGGTGTCGATGGTCGCCCTTCCCGGCCTCGCCGAGCCGAGAGAGCCGCGCAGCGCGTTCTCTCCCGTGGGGTTCGCGCTCGACGGCGGCGACCCCGATCCGGTGGTCCGCGCCTCCGGCGGCCGCGTGCGCGTGCAGGACGAGGGGTCGCAGCTCGTCGCCCTCGTGCTCACGCGCCTGCGCCCGGTGACGCCGGGGGAGCGATGGCTCGACCTCTGCGCGGGACCGGGCGGCAAGACCGCGCTGCTGGCCGCCGAGGCCCTCGCGGGCGGCGCGCTGCTGGAGGCGAACGAGGTGGTTCCCGCGCGCGCCGGGCTCGTGCGGCGCGCGATCGCGGCCGTGCCGCTGGACGTGACGGTGCACGAGCGCGACGGCCGCGAGCTCGCCGCGGAGCGCCCCGGCGCGTACGACCGCATCCTCGTCGACGCCCCCTGCACGGGACTGGGCGCCCTGCGCCGGCGCCCTGAGGCGCGGTGGCGCAAGCAGCCCGCCGACGTCGCCGCGCTCACCGCGCTGCAGGAGGAGCTGCTGATCGCCGCGTTCGGCGCGCTCGCCCCCGGCGGCATCCTCGCCTACGTGACGTGCTCGCCGCATCTGGCCGAGACCGCCGCGGTGGTCGATGCCGCCATGGCGCGGCTCGGCGCGGCGGCGGAGCGGCTGGACGCGCGCGCCGCGCTGCAGTCGGTGGCCCGCACGCCGCTCGATCTCCCGCCGGCCGGGGACGGCCGTACCGCGCAGCTGTGGCCGCACCGCCACGGCACGGACGCGATGTTCCTCGCCCTCGTGCGGAGGATCGCGTGACGCCGCCGGCCGCCGGATCGGCCGCCCCTGCCGTACCCGCCCCCCCGAAGGAGTGAGATGACGCTGCCCGACGCCCCGCGGATCAACCCGAGCATCCTGTCCGCCGACTTCGCGAACATGCAGAGCGAACTCGCGCGCATCGCATCGGCCGACTTCGTGCACGTCGACGTGATGGACAACCACTTCGTGCCGAACCTCACCTTCGGCCCGCAGATGGTGGAGCGGATCCAGGCGACCAGCCCCGTCCCGCTGGACGTGCACCTGATGATCGACGACCCGGACCGGTGGGCACCCGGCTACGCCGAGCTGGGCGCCGCGTCCGTGACGTTCCACCTCGAGGCCGCCGCCGATCCGCTGGCCCTGGCCGCCCGGCTGCGCGACATCGGCGCGCGCGCGGGCGTCGCGGTCAAGCCCGCCACCGGGGTGGAGACGCTCCTGGACCACCTCGACGCGTTCGACCAGATCCTCGTCATGACGGTGGAGCCGGGCTTCGGCGGCCAGGCGTTCATGGCGGACCAGATGCCCAAGCTGCGCCGGCTGGCCGACGAGGCGCGCCGCCGCGGCTCCGCCGTGTGGCTCCAGGTCGACGGCGGCATCTCGGCGTCGACGATCGCGCAGGCGGCCGAGGCGGGCGCCGACACGTTCGTCGCCGGTTCCGCCGTGTTCGGCGCGGACGACATCGACGCCGCCATCGCCGGGCTGCGCGCGCAGGCGGGCGCCCACCGGCACTAAGCCGATCCGCCGCCGCCCCGGCACCCGGTAGCCTTGACGGGTGAAGACCTTCGACGAACTGTTCGCCGAGCTGTCCGAAAAGGCACAGACGCGTCCCGAGGGCTCCGGCACCGTCCGGCAGCTCGACGCCGGGGTGCATGCGATCGGCAAGAAGATCGTCGAGGAGGCCGCCGAGGTGTGGATGGCCGCCGAGTACCAGTCGGACGCCGAGACGGCCGAGGAGATCTCGCAGCTGCTGTACCACCTGCAGGTGATGATGCTGGCGAAGGGCCTGACGCCGTCGGACGTCTACCGACATCTCTGAGGCACGCTCCGGTCCCCACCCCTCCGACCCGAAAGTCCTCATGCTCCGCATCGCCGTCCCCAACAAGGGCGCCCTGTCCGAGACCGCCGTGGCCATGCTCGCCGAGGCGGGCTACGCGACGCGGCGCGACACCAAGCAGCTCCACCTGATCGACGCCGCCAACGACGTCGAGTTCTTCTACCTGCGGCCCCGCGACATCGCCACCTACGTCGCCTCCGGCGCGCTCGACGTGGGCATCACGGGCCGCGATCTGCTGCTCGACACCCGCATGCCCGCGCGCGAGATCGAGGCGCTCGGCTTCGGCAACTCCACCTTCCGCCTCGCCGCCCGCCCCGGCCGCTTCTCGCGCATCGAGGACCTCGAGGGCGTGCGCGTGGCCACGGCGTTCCCGGGGCTCGTCGACGCGCTGCTGGATGCCCGCGGGGTGGCCGTGGACATCGTGCCGCTCGACGGCGCCGTGGAGTCGGCCGTCGAGCTCGGCGTCGCGGACGCGGTGGCCGACGTCGTCGAGACCGGCACCACGCTGCGTCAGGCGGGGCTGGAGATCTTCGGCGACGTGCTGATGGAGTCCGAGGCGGTGCTCATCGGCGCCCCGGAGGAGGCCCCCGGCACCGACCGGCTGCTGCGGCGCCTGCGCGGCGTGATGGTCGCCCGCCGATACGTCATGGTCGACTACGACCTGCCCGTCGCGCTGCTGGATCGGGCCACCGAGATCGCCCGGGGCATCGAATCGCCCACCGTGTCGCCGCTGCGCGATCCCGAATGGGTGGCCGTGCGGGTCATGGTGCCCCGCAAGGGCATGAACCGCGTCATGGACGAGCTGTACGAGCTCGGCGCGCGCGCCATCCTCGTCACCGCGATCGACAACGCGAGGCTGTGATGTCGGTCGTGACGCGCGTCATCCCGTGCCTCGACGTGGCAGCCGGACGCGTCGTGAAGGGCGTCAACTTCGAGAACCTGCGCGAGATGGGCGATCCCGTCGAGCTCGCGCGCCGCTACTACGAGCAGGGCGCCGACGAGGTCACGTTCCTCGACGTCACGGCGACGGTCGAGGAGCGCGGCACGATGTACGAGGTGGTCCAGCGCACCGCCGAGCAGGTGTTCATCCCGCTCACGGTGGGCGGCGGCGTGCGCACCCACGACGACGTGGCGCGGCTGCTGGGCGTCGGCGCCGACAAGGTGGGCGTCAACTCCGCTGCGATCCGCCGACCCGAACTGCTGAACGAGATCGCCGACCGCTTCGGCGCGCAGGTGCTCGTGCTCTCCCTCGACGTCAAGCGTTCGCCCCGCACGCGCTCCGGCTTCGTCGTCACGACCCACGGCGGCCGCCGGGAGACCGATCTGGACGCCCTCGAGTGGGCGCGCGAGGCGATCGAGCGCGGCGCCGGCGAGCTGCTGGTCAACTCGATCGACGCCGACGGCACCAAGCAGGGCTTCGACCTCGAACTCGTCGGGATGATGCGCGAGATCTCCCGCGTCCCCGTCATCGCGTCGGGCGGAGCGGGCGACGTCGCGCACTTCGCGCCCGCCGTGCGCGCCGGGGCCGACGCGGTGCTGGCGGCGAGCGTGTTCCACTCCGGGCAGATGACCGTGGCGGACGTGAAGGCGGCGCTGCGCGCGGAGGGGATCGATGTGCGCCAGCCGGGCGAGGGGAGCGGACGTGAGTGAGTCGTTCGACGTCGAGGCGCAGCTCGACAAGGTCGCGTTCAACGCCGACGGCCTCGTGCCCGCGGTGGTGCAGGAGGCCAGGACGCGCGAGGTGCTCATGCTGGCGTGGCTGGACCGCGAGGCGCTGCGGCGCACGCTCACGGGCGGGCGCGCCGTGTACTGGTCGCGCTCGCGCGGCGTGTACTGGCGCAAGGGCGACACGTCGGGCAACGTGCAGCGGGTGCGCGGCGCGCGCATCGACTGCGACGGCGACACCGTGCTGCTGCTCGTCGACCAGACCGGCCCGGCCTGCCACACGGGCACCGGCACGTGCTTCGACACGGACGAGCGCGATCTGATGCCGGCGGCGCGCTGATGGGGCCGGTGCGGCGGATCGACGCGTGGGCGGCGAGGCGCGGGCGCGGCCTGTCCCTGCTGCTCGTGCTCGTCGGCGGCGCCGTGCCGCTCATCGGCTCCACGCAGACGTGGCTGACGGCCCAGCTGCCGGACGCGACGCTCGACGTCCCCGGCGCCGCGGCGTCGCCCGTGCTGCAGCCGCTCGCGCTGGCCGCGCTCGCGCTCGGTCTCGTGCTCGCCCTGGCCGGCCGCGTGCTGCGCTACGCCCTCGGCGCGCTCGCGATCATGCTGGGGATCACGCTCGCGGTCACGATCGCGCCCGTCGCGTTCGGCGCGCCGGTGTCGGCGGTCGCATCCACCGTCACCGAGCACACCGGACTGGCGGGGGAGGAGGCGATCGGTGCGCTCGTGCGCTCCATCGCCGCCACGCCGTGGCCGCTGATCTCCCTCGTCGCGGCGTTCCTGGTGGCGCTGGGCGGCGCGACGGCCGTCGCCACGGCGGCGCACTGGAAGCGCTCCGGCCGCCGCTACGAGACCGCCCCGGCCGTGCCGTCCGACGGCCCGCTCGACGCGATCGACTCCTGGGACGACCTGAGCCACGGCCAGGACCCCACGGCCCGCTGAGCGATTCCCGCCCCGAGCGGACCGGCCCGCACCGACCGATAGACTCTTCACGATTCACCAACCACGGAGGCCCCGTCATGAGCAACCCCCTCGCCGACCCCGGTCACGGACACTCGCCCGCCGCCTGGACGACCGTCCTCATCATGCTGGTGGGACTCGCCATCGGCACGGTGGCGCTGTTCCTGGGCTCGTGGCCGGTCGTCGCCGCGGGTGCCGTGGTCGTCGTGCTGGGGCCGATCATCGGGTGGATCGTCTCGAAGGCCGGCTACGGCGTGAACGGACCGAAGTACTCGCCCAAGGCGCACTGATGTCGCTCCTGGCGGAGCTGACCGCCGGCGCGGTCGCGGACGCCGAGGCGCGCCGCGCCGAGCGCTCGCTCGCCGAGATCGAGCGCCTCGCGGCGGCGCAGCCTGCCGCGCGCGACGCGCTGGCCGCGCTCGCGCCCGCCGACCGCGTCAAGGTGATCGCGGAGGTCAAGCGCGCGAGCCCGTCGCGCGGCGACCTCGCCGCCATCCCGGACCCCGCGCACCAGGCCGCGCGGTACGAGGAGGGCGGGGCGTCGGCGATCAGCGTGCTCACCGAGCAGCGCCGGTTCAAGGGGTCGCTCGACGACCTCACGGCCGTGCGCGAGCGCGTGACCCTGCCGGTGCTCCGCAAGGACTTCATCGCCACGCCGTACCAGGTGCTCGAGGCGCGGGCCGCGGGCGCGGACCTCGTGCTGCTCATCGTCGCGGCGCTCGAGCAGCCCGTGCTGGCGGAGCTGTATGCGCTCGTCGTCGAGCTGGGCATGACGCCGCTGGTCGAGGCCCACTCGGCCGACGAGGTGGCGCGCGCGGCGCAGCTCGGCGCGCGGCTCATCGGCGTGAACGCCCGGGACCTGAGCACCTTCGAGCTCGACCGCGACCTGTTCGGGCGGCTGGTGGACGGCATCCCGGCCGACGCGATCAAGGTGGCTGAGTCCGCCGTGCTCACCCCGGCCGATGTGGCGCATTACCGCGCGGCCGGCGCCGACGCCGTGCTCATCGGCGAGGCCCTCGTCACGGGCGACCCCGTCGCCACCCTGCGTTCCTTCCTGGAGGTGTCGCCGTGAGCCTGCGCGACCAGCCCGGCCCGTTCTTCGGCGACTTCGGCGGCCGGTACATGCCGGAGTCCCTGATCGCGGCGATCGACGAGCTCGCGGCGGCGCATGCGGCCGCCATGGCCGATCCGGCGTTCCACGCGGAGCTGACGGAGCTGCTCGTGAACTACGCGGGACGGCCGTCCGCGCTCACGGAGGTGCCGCGCTTCGCGGAGCACGCCGGCGGCGCCCGGATCTTCCTCAAGCGCGAGGATCTCAACCACACCGGCAGCCACAAGATCAACAACGTGCTCGGCCAGGCCCTGCTCACCAAGCGCCTGGGCAAGACGCGCGTGATCGCGGAGACCGGCGCGGGCCAGCACGGCGTGGCGACGGCGACCGCGGCGGCGCTGTTCGGCATGGACTGCACGATCTACATGGGCGAGGTCGACACGGAGCGCCAGGCCCTCAACGTCGCGCGCATGCGCCTGCTGGGCGCCGAGGTCGTCCCCGTCACCACCGGGTCGCGCACGCTCAAGGACGCCATCAACGAGGCGTACCGCGACTGGGTCGCGAGCGTCGAGACGACCAACTACATCTTCGGCACGGCCGCCGGGCCCCACCCGTTCCCTGCAATGGTGCGCGACTTCCAGAAGATCATCTCGGAGGAGGCACGCGCGCAGCTGCTCGAGCGCGCGGGCCGCCTGCCCGACGCCGTGCTCGCGTGCGTGGGCGGCGGATCGAACGCGATCGGGATGTTCGACACGTTCATCGACGACCCGGAGGTCGCCCTCTACGGCGTGGAGGCGGCCGGCGACGGGGTCGACACGCCCCGCCACGCCGCATCGATCGAGCGCGGCCGGCCCGGCGTGCTGCACGGCGCCCGCACCTACGTGCTCCAGGACGAGGACGGGCAGACGCTCGAGTCGCACTCGATCTCCGCCGGCCTCGACTACCCGGGCGTCGGTCCCGAGCACTCGTGGCTCGCGTCGATCGGCCGCGCGACGTACATCCCCGCCACCGACGACGAGGCGATGCAGGCGCTGCGGCTGCTCAGCCGCACCGAGGGGATCATCCCCGCGATTGAGTCGGCCCACGCCCTCGCCGGCGCGCTGCGCATCGGGCGCGAGCTCGGCCCCGACGCCGTCCTGGCGGTGTGCCTGTCGGGCCGCGGCGACAAGGACATGGACACCGCGGCCCGCTACTTCGGGCTGTACGACGAGGGAGCCGAGGCATGACGTCTGCGGTCGAACGCGCGATCGACGCCGCGAAGGCCGAGGGCCGCGCCGCCTTCGTCGGCTACCTGCCCGCGGGCTTCCCCGACGTGCGGACGTCGATCGACGCGGCCGTCGCGCTGGCGGAGGCGGGAGCCGACGTCATCGAGCTCGGCCCGCCCTACAGCGACCCCGTGATGGACGGGCCCGTCATCCAGGAGGCGACGAATGCCGTCCTGGCCTCGGGATTCCGCACGCGCGACCTGTTCGAGGTGGTGCGCGGCGTGACGGCGCGCACCGACGTGCCCGTGCTCGTCATGAGCTACTGGAACCTCGTCGTCCAGTACGGCGTCGATCGCTACGCGGACGACCTGCGCGCCGCGGGCGGGGCGGGGCTCATCACCCCCGACGTGACGCCGGACGCGGCGGCCGAGTGGATCGCCGCATCGGACCGCACGGGCCTGGATCGCGTGTTCCTGGCTGCACCGACCTCCACCGACGAGCGCATCGACCTGATCCGCGACGCGTCGCGCGGATTCGTGTACGCCGTCTCGACGATGGGCATCACGGGCGAGCGCGCCGAGCTGGACCAGGCCGCGCGGGCGCTCGTCGGCCGGCTGCGCGAGCGCGGCGTCGCGCGGGCGTGCGTGGGGATCGGGGTCTCCACGCCGGAGCACGTCGCGGGCGTCGCGGAGTACGCGGACGGCGCGATCGTCGGCACCGCCCTCGTCCGGGCGCTGCGCGACGGGGGAGTGGCGGGCCTGTCCGAGCTGGCACGCGCCCTCGCGGCGGGCACCGCGCGCTGATCAGCCGCCGAGGACCTCGAGGATCCGCTCGGCGTAGGCGCGGTGGCCCTCGGCCGTGAGGTGGATCTCGTCCGGCCCCACGGGCAGGTCCCAGTCGAGGGCGGACACGTAGGTCAGGCCGCGCTCGCGCGCCGCGGCGGCCAGCAGGCGATCCACGCGCGCCTCCCCGTCGCGGCCGGGCACGTCCATCGGCCCGACGACGATCACGCGCGGGACCCCGGCGGCGGTGTCGAGCACGGCCGCGGCGGATCCGCGCAGCGCGTCCGACCCCGCGAACACGTCGTTCAGCCCGCCCTGGATGACGAGCGTGCCGTCCGCCTCGGCGGCCAGCCGGTCGATCCGATCGGTGAATGCGTTCGGGCCGCAGCCGCCGCTGTTGACGTACCCGGTGAACGGGACGGCGTCGAGCCGCACCGTCAGGTCGGCGTCGAGCTCGACGATCGCGTCGGTCCAGCGCGCGCCCCGGTCGCTCAGCTCGTCGCCCGCCGCGTACGAGTCGCCCAGCACCGCGACCGTCCGCTCGCCGTGGCCGAGCGTCTCGATCTCGCCGTAGCGCTCCTGGTACGCCCGGATGTCGTCGCAGCCGGGCGGCTCGTCGGGCGCGGCGAGCGTCGCGGCCCAGGCGGCGCCGCCCAGCACGGCGGCCCCGAGGAGGACGATGACGGCGATGCGGCGAGCGGGCATCGGCTCAGTGTGGCGCGGCGACCTCCATCGTTCCTGAGGGCCCGAGCGCCGGCCCCGCGGCGATCCGGGGCGTGACGGCGGGCGATCACGGCTGAACTAGACTCGCAGGCATGCTGTCTTCTGCCCTGACGAACGTGGTCGCGAGCATCCCGAGTCCGCCCGTGAGCTCCTGGACCTGGGAGTTCGGCCCGTGGACGATCGGCCCGTTCACCTTCGGGCAGTTCACGATCCACTTCTACGCGCTGTGCATCATCGCGGGCATCATCGCCGCGACGATCCTGACGCACCGCCGGCTCACCCGGCGCGGGGCCGAGCCCTGGATCGTGATCGACATCGCGCTGCTCGCCGTGCCGCTCGCGATCGTCGGGGCGCGCATCTTCCACGTCGTCACCCACCCCGGGTTCTACTTCGGCGAGGGCTCCAACCCGTGGGACCTCACCCGGCCGGGGTCGGTGTGGGCGATCTGGGAGGGCGGCATCGCCATCTACGGCGCGCTCATCGGCGGCGCGATCGGCGCGTGGCTCGGCTGCACGTGGACCGGCATCCGGTTCTGGACCTTCGCGGACGCGCTCGCCCCCGGCCTGCTCCTCGCGCAGGCGATGGGTCGCTTCGGCAACTGGTTCAACCAGGAGCTGTTCGGGCTGCCGACCGACCTGCCGTGGGGCCTGGAGATCGACAGCGACAACGCCGCGATCCCCGCCGGCCTCGCCGAGGGGACGCTGTTCCACCCCACGTTCCTCTACGAGGTGATCTGGAACCTCCTCGGCGTGGCCGTGCTGCTGTGGCTCGGCCGCAACCGCGTGTTCCAGTGGGGCCGCCTGTTCGCCGTCTACCTCATCTGGTACGGCGCCGGCCGCGTCGTGTGGGAGTCGATCCGGATCGACCCGAGCGAGGTCATCCTCGGCCTGCGCACCAACGTGTGGGCCTCGCTCGCGGCGATCGTGCTCGGCATCGTCATCCTGGCGATCCAGAAGCGCCACACGGGCGACGAGCCGTCGCCGTATGCGCCGGGGCGCGGACGCACCGCCGCGGGCACGGTAGAATCCGAGGACGACTACGTCGACATCAGCGAACCCCCGTCGACGGCCGTCGCACCCGAGGCCGCTGCCACAAGCACCGCAGCCGCGAAGTAGCGCCATCGCGCTCTGCCCCGTACCGTCGTCAGCCGGGGCGTTCGCACATGCGCGCACTCTCGCGCATCCGGCGGCCCTTCCCCGGGTCAACGCCGCCCCGATCCGCAACGAGATCCTTTAGGACGGTCAGCATGGCATCGAGCCCGCGTCACGTCACCTCCCACGCCGTCGGCGGTACCTTTCCGCGCAAGCAGGGCATGTACAACCCCGCGTTCGAGAAGGACGCGTGCGGCCTGGCGATGGTGGCAACGCTCCGCGGCGAGCCCGGCCACGACATCGTCGACCTGGCGCTCACGGCGCTGCGCAACCTCGAGCACCGCGGCGCCATCGGCTCGGACGCGGGCACGGGCGACGGCGCGGGCATCCTCACGCAGATGCCCGACGCGTTCCTCCGCGCGGTGGTCGACTTCGAGCTGCCGCCGGTGGGGGAGTACGCCGCCGGAATGGCGTTCCTGCCCCGCGACGACGAGGAGCGCGCGGCGCACAAGCGCGGGATCGAGCAGATCGCCGCGAGCGAGAACCTCGTCGTGCTGGGCTGGCGCGAGGTGCCGATCGAGCCGGAGCACCTCGGCAAGCTCGCCGATGAGGCGCGCCCCGCCTTCGAGCAGCTGTTCCTCGCGCGCCCCGCCGTGGGCGACGAGCCCGCGCTGTCGGGCATCGCGCTGGATCGGCGCACCTACCGCCTGCGCAAGCGTGCGCAGCACGAGCTCGGTGCCTACTTCGTGTCGCTGTCCAGCCGCACGCTCGGCTACAAGGGCATGGTCACCACGCTCCAGCTCGAGCCGTTCTACCCGGACCTGCAGGACGAGCGGTTCGCGAGCGAGCTGGCCGTGGTGCACAGCCGCTACTCGACCAACACGTTCCCGTCGTGGCCGCTCGCGCAGCCGCTGCGCATGCTCGCGCACAACGGCGAGATCAACACCGTGGGCGGCAACCGCAACTGGATGCGCGCCCGCCAGTCGCAGCTGGCGTCCGACCTGCTCGGCGACATCGAGCCGCTGTTGCCGATCACCTCCGACACCGAGAGCGACTCGGCCTCGTTCGACGAGGTGCTCGAGCTGCTCACCCTGACGGGGCGCAGCCTGCCTCACGCCATGCTCATGATGGTGCCGGAGGCGTACGAGAAGCAGGCCGACATCGACGACGACCTGCGCGCGTTCTACGAGTACCACTCGCTGCAGATGGAGCCGTGGGACGGCCCGGCGTCGCTGCTGTTCACCGACGGGACCCTCGTGGGCGGCATGCTCGACCGCAACGGCCTGCGCCCGGGCCGGTGGACGGTCACCACCGACGGCCTCGTCGTGGTGGGCAGCGAGACCGGCGTGCTGGACTTCGCGCCGGAGCGCATCGCGCGCCGCGGCCGCCTGCTGCCCGGCCGCATGTTCCTCGTGGACACGGCCGCCGGCCGCATCATCGGCGACGACGAGATCAAGCGCGAGCTGGCCACCATGCACCCGTGGCGGGAGTGGCTCGCCGCGGGCGGCGTGCGCCTCAAGGACCTCCCCGAGCGCGAGCACATCGTCCACCCGATTGCCTCGATCAACCGGCGCCTGCGCACCTTCGGGTACACCGAGGAGGAGGTGCGCATCCTCCTGACGCCGATGGGGCGCACCGGCGCCGAGCCGATCGGCGCGATGGGATCGGACACGCCGATCGCCGTGCTGAGCGAGCGCCCGCGCCTGCTGTTCGACTACTTCACGCAGCAGTTCGCCCAGGTCACCAACCCGCCGCTGGACTCCATCCGCGAGGAGGTCGTCACGAGCCTGCGCCTCGGCCTCGGCCCCGAGGAGAACCTGCTCTCGTGGGGCCCGGAGCACACGCGCATGGTGGGACTCGACTTCCCGGTCATCGACAACGACGAGCTGGCCAAGATCCAGCACATCCACTCGGCCCTGCCGGGGCGCTCGTCGGTCACGATCCGCGGCCTGTACCGCGTCGCTGCCGGTCACAAGGGCATGCGCAAGCGCCTCGAGCAGATCTGCGCCGAGGTGGATCAGGCGATCGAGGACGGCACCGAGTTCATCGTCCTCAGCGACCGCGACAGCAACCGCGACCTCGCGCCGATCCCGTCGCTGCTGATGGTCTCCGCCGTGCACCACCACCTCATCCGCAAGTCCACGCGCATGCGCGTGGGGCTCGTGGTCGAGGCCGGCGACGTGCGCGAGGTGCACCACGTGGCGACGCTGCTCGGCTACGGGGCCTCCGCCGTGAACCCGTACCTCGCGATGGAGACGGTCGAGAACCTCGTCCGGAGCGGCGCCATCACGGGCGTCACGCCGGAGAAGGCCGTCAAGAACCTCATCTACGCGCTCGGCAAGGGCGTGCTCAAGATCATGTCGAAGATGGGCATCTCGACGGTGTCCTCGTACACCGGCGCGCAGGTGTTCGAGGCCGTCGGGCTCTCGCAGGAGCTCATCGACACCTACTTCACCGGCACCGAGTCGAAGCTCGGCGGCATCGGGCTCGAGGAGATCGCGGCCGAGAACGCCGCCCGGCACGCCTTCGCGTACCCGGAGGACCGGGCGCCGCGCGTGCACGAGCGGCTGTGGACCGGCGGCGAGTACCAGTGGCGGCGCGACGGCTCGCCGCACCTGTTCAACCCCGAGACCGTGTTCCGCCTGCAGCACTCGACGCGCACCAAGCGGTACGACATCTTCCGCGAGTACACGCGCCTCGTCGACGACCAGGCGGCGGAGCTCAAGACGCTGCGCGGCATGTTCAAGCTGCGCACGTCGGGACGCCGGCCGGTGCCGATCGACGAGGTCGAGCCGGTCTCGTCGATCGTGAAGCGCTTCTCCACCGGCGCCATGAGCTACGGATCGATCTCGAAGGAGGCGCACGAGACCCTCGCGATCGCGATGAACCGCCTCGGCGCCAAGTCGAACACGGGCGAGGGCGGCGAGGACGTCGAGCGCCTCATGGACCCCGAGCGCCGCAGCGCGATCAAGCAGGTCGCGTCGGGCCGCTTCGGCGTCACGAGCCTGTACCTGACCGAGGCCGAGGACATCCAGATCAAGCTCGCGCAGGGCGCCAAGCCCGGCGAGGGCGGTCAGCTGCCGCCGGGGAAGGTGTACCCGTGGGTGGCGCGCACGCGGCACGCCACCGCGGGCGTCGGGCTCATCTCGCCCCCGCCGCACCACGACATCTACTCGATCGAGGACCTCAAGCAGCTGATCTTCGATCTGAAGCGGGCGAACCCGAAGGCGCGCATCCACACCAAGCTCGTGAGCCAGTCGGGCATCGGCGCGGTCGCGGCGGGCGTGGCGAAGGCGCTCAGCGACGTCATCCTCGTCTCCGGGCACGACGGCGGCACGGGCGCGAGTCCGCTGAACTCGCTCAAGCACGCCGGCACGCCGTGGGAGCTGGGCCTGGCCGAGACGCAGCAGACGCTCATGCTCAACGGCATGCGCGACCGCGTCGTGGTGCAGGTGGACGGTCAGCTCAAGACCGGCCGCGACGTCATCATCGGCGCGCAGCTGGGGGCCGAGGAGTTCGGCTTCGCGACGGCGCCGCTCGTCGTCAGCGGCTGCATCATGATGCGCGTGTGCCACCTCGACACCTGCCCGGTGGGCGTGGCGACGCAGAACCCGCTGCTGCGCGAGCGCTTCACCGGCAAGGCCGAGTACGTCGTGAACTTCATGGAGTTCATCGCCCAGGAGGTGCGCGAGTACCTCGCCGAGCTCGGCTTCCGCTCGCTGGACGAGGCGATCGGGCGCGCGGACCTGCTGGACGTCAACGGCGCTATCGAGCACTGGAAGGCCAACGGCCTCGACCTGTCGCCGATCCTGCGCGGTCCGGCGTTCGCCGAGGACGAGCCGCGGCGCCACCTGCGCCCGCAGGCCCACGAGCTGCACGAGCACTTCGACGTGCCGCTGATCGAGCGCGCCCGCGACGTGATCGCGCACGGCGGCAGCATCACGATCGAATCGCCCGTGCGCAACACCGCGCGCGCGGTCGGCACGCTGCTCGGGCACCACGTCACGAAGGCGCACGGGGAGCAGGGCCTGCCCACCGGCTCGATCACGGTGTCGCTGCGCGGCTCGGCGGGACAGTCGTTCGGCGCGTTCCTGCCCAGCGGCATCACGCTGCGCCTGGAGGGCGACTCCAACGACTACGTCGGCAAGGGCCTCTCGGGCGGCCAGATCATCATCCGGCCGCCGCAGGGCTCCACGTTCGACCCGTCGGAGAACGTCATCGCGGGCAACGTCATCGGCTACGGCGCCACGCGCGGCTCGATGTTCCTGCGCGGCATGGTCGGCGAGCGCTTCTTCGTGCGCAACTCCGGCGCGACGGCGGTCGTGGAGGGCGTGGGCGACCACGCTCTCGAGTACATGACCGGCGGCCTCGCCGTGATCCTCGGCAGGACGGGTCGCAACCTCGGCGCCGGCATGTCCGGCGGCACGGCGTACGTGTACCGGCTGGACGAGAAGCTCGTCAACCGCGACGCCCTCGCGACCGGCGAGCTCACGCTGGGCGAGCTCGGCTCGGCGGACGTCGAGATCCTGCGCGACCTGCTCGAGCAGCACGCGACGCTCACCGGCTCCGAGTCGGCCCGTCGCCTGCTCGACGATTTCGAGACCGAGGTGGCGAACTTCGTGCGGGTGCTCCCGCGCGACTACGCCGCCGTCATGCAGACCCGCCAGGCGGCGGTGGCCGAGGGGCTCGACCCCGACGGCGACGTCGTCTGGAACCGCATCCTGGAGGTGACCGGTGGCTGACCCGAAGGGCTTCCTCAAGGTCACGGAGCGGGAGCTTCCCGCCCGTCGTCCCGTACCCGTGCGCATCCTCGACTGGAAGGAGGTGTACGAGCCGGGTGACTCGGCCGTGCTGCGCCGCCAGGCGAGCCGGTGCATGGACTGCGGCATCCCGTTCTGTCACCAGGGCTGCCCGCTCGGCAACCTTATCCCCGAGTGGAACGACCTCATGTACCGCGGGGAGGGACGCGCGGCGATCGAGCGCCTGCACGCCACCAACAACTTCCCGGAGTTCACCGGGCGGCTGTGCCCCGCACCGTGCGAGAGCGCGTGCGTGCTCGGCATCAACCAGCCGGCCGTGACGATCAAGCAGATCGAGGTCTCCACGATCGACGAGGCGTTCGCGAACGGCTGGGTGGAGCCGAAGGCGCCGTCGCGCCTGACCGGCAAGACCGTCGCCGTCGTCGGCTCGGGACCGGCCGGTCTCGCGGCCGCGCAGCAGCTCACGCGCGCCGGGCACACCGTCGCGGTGTACGAGCGCGACGACCGCATCGGCGGCCTGCTGCGCTACGGCATCCCCGACTTCAAGATGGAGAAGCGGCACCTCGAGGCCCGCCTTCGTCAGATGCAGGACGAGGGGACGCGGTTCCGCGCCGGCGTCACGATCGGCGTCGACATCAGCTGGAGCGACCTGCGCAGCCGCTACGACGCCGTCGTGATCGCCACCGGCGCCACCGTGCCGCGCGACCTGCCCATCCCGGGCCGCGACCTGGCCGGCGTGCACTTCGCGATGGAGTACCTCGTCGAGTCCAACAAGGCCGTCGCGGGCGACAACGTCACCAACCAGATCACGGCCGAGGGCCGCCACGTCGTCGTCATCGGCGGTGGCGACACCGGCGCGGACTGCATCGGCACCGCGCACCGTCAGGGCGCCCTGAGCGTGACCAATCTCGCCATCGGCAAGCGCCCCGCCGACGCGCGTCCCGACCACCAGCCGTGGCCGATGATGCCGCAGGTGTTCGAGGTGTCCTCGGCGCACGAGGAGGGCGGCGAGCGTCACTACCTGGCCTCGACCGTCGAGTTCCTCGGCAACGAGGCCGGCGAGGTGCGCGCGCTGCGCGTGGCCGAGACCGAGTTCGTCGACGGGCGCCGCGTGCCCAAGAGCGGGACGGAGCGGGAGATCCCCGCCGACCTCGTCCTCATCGCGATGGGCTTCACCGGCCCGGAGCGCGAGCTGCTCGAGGACCAGACCGACACGCAGTTCACCGATCGCGGCAACATCGAGCGCGACGCCGACTTCCAGACGACCGTCCCCGGCGTGTTCGTGGCGGGCGACGCCGGCCGCGGCCAGTCGCTCATCGTGTGGGCGATCGCCGAGGGCCGATCGGTGGCCGCGAAGGTCGACGAGTACCTCATGGGCGAGACCCTGCTGCCGGCCCCGGTGCGCCCCACCGACGCTCCGATCGGCCTGTAGCATCGATTCAGTGGCCGGGCATCCCCGGCCGATCCCCGACGCCCTGGCTCTCGTGCGGAGAGCCGTCGGGGCACATTCGTGCGGAAGGTGAACCGTTGAGACGTGCCAAGATCGTCGCCACCCTGGGGCCGGCGACATCGACCAAGGAGACCGTCAAGGAGCTCATCGAAGCGGGGGTCGACATCACCCGCTTCAACCTGAGCCACGGCGACTACTCCGTCCACGACAGCAACTACGCGAACGTGCGTGCCGCTGCCGAGGAGGTGGGCAAGCCGGTCGGCATCCTGGTCGACCTGCAGGGGCCCAAGATCCGCCTCGGCAAGTTCGCGGACGGTCCGCACGTGCTGGCGGTGGGCGACATCTTCAAGATCACGATCGAGGACGTCCCGGGCACCAAGGAGCTCGTCTCGACGACGTTCAAGGGGCTGCCGGCCGACGTCAAGCCGGGGGACTTCCTGCTGATCGATGACGGCAAGGTGCGCGTCAAGGTCGTCGAGGCCGACGACACGGTCGTCACGACCGAGGTCGTCGTGGCCGGCACCGTGTCCAACAACAAGGGCATCAACCTGCCCGGTGTCGCGGTGAACGTGCCGGCGCTGAGCGACAAGGACGAGGCCGATCTGCGCTGGGCGCTGCGCAAGGGCGCCGACCTCATCGCGCTGTCGTTCGTGCGCGACGCCAAGGACGTCCAGCGCGTGCACGTGATCATGGCGGAGGAGGGGCGCTTCGTCCCGGTCATCGCCAAGATCGAGAAGCCGCAGGCCGTCGACCACCTCGAGGAGATCATCGAGGCCTTCGACGGCATCATGGTCGCCCGCGGTGACCTGGGCGTCGAGCTGCCGCTCGAGGCGGTCCCGATCGTGCAGAAGACCGCGGTGGAAATCGCCCGTCGCCTGGCCAAGCCGGTGATCGTCGCCACCCAGATGCTCGAGTCGATGATCGAGAACCCGGTGCCGACCCGCGCGGAGACGAGCGACGTCGCCAACGCCGTGCTCGACGGCGCGGACGCGGTCATGCTGTCGGGCGAGACGAGCGTCGGCGCGTACCCGGTCGTCACCGTGCAGACCATGGCGCGCATCATCGAGTCGACCGAGGAGCACGGCCTCGAGCGCATCCACCCGCTGACGAACCGGCCGCGCACCCAGGGCGGCATCATCACGATGGCGGCCGTCGAGGTGGCGGACTTCGTCGAGGCGAAGTACCTCTGCATCTTCACCGAGGGCGGGGACTCCGCCCGCCGCATGGCCCGGCTGCGCTCGCGCATCCCCATGATCGCGTTCACGACCGACGAGGCGATCCGCCGCCGCATGGCGCTGACGTGGGGCATCCGCTCCGCGCTCGTGGCCCCCGTCGACCACACCGACCGGATGTTCATCCAGGTGGACGACTACCTCCTGTCCAACGACCTGGCGAAGGTCGGCGACAAGGTGGTCGTGATCTCGGGCTCGCCTCCGGGGATCTCCGGCTCGACCAACGACATCCGCATCCACAAGGTCGGCGACGCGGTGCACGGCGCCGCGCCGGTGTACCAGAAGGGCTGATCGGGCGGATACGAGGCGGGCGGACGCGAGGGCGTCCGCCCGCCTTCCCGTAGGCTGGGAGCAGGCCGGCGTGGCGGAATGGCAGACGCGGCGCACTCAAAATGCGCTGTCCTCACGGGCGTGTGGGTTCGAGTCCCACCGCCGGCACGGAGTGACGGGGGTGGGCGAGAACCCACACCAAGGGCCCCGCCGGCGGAGGCTCCGCGCGACGCGAAGCGGCGTGTGGAGGGGCCGGTGGGACGGGTTCGAGTCCCACCGCCGGCACGGAGTGACGGGGGTGGGCGAGTACCCACACCAAGGGCCCCGCCGGCCGGAGGCTCCGCGCGACGCGAAGCGGCGTGTGGAGGGGCCGGTGGGACGGGTTCGAGTCCCACCGCCGGCACGGGCGGTCCCGAGGGGCACAGGGTGTTCTCTGCGGGTCGCCGGGAACGCCGGACTAGGATAGGCGTGTGAGCGAAGAGCAGCAGAGCGTGCCACCCCCCGCGCCGCGTCGTGTGGTGGTGGCGGAGGACGAGTCCCTCATCCGCCTCGACATCGTGGAGATCCTCCGCGACAACGGCTACGACGTGGTCGGCGAGGCCGGCGATGGCGAGACCGCGGTGCAGCTGGCCACCGAGCTGCGTCCCGACCTCGTGATCATGGACGTGAAGATGCCGCAGCTGGACGGCATCAGCGCCGCGGAGAAGCTCAACAAGAACCACATCGCCCCCGTGGTGCTGCTGACAGCGTTCAGCCAGAAGGAGCTCGTGGAGCGGGCGAGCGAGGCGGGCGCGCTGGCGTACGTCGTCAAGCCGTTCACCCCCAACGACCTGCTTCCCGCGATCGAGATCGCGCTGGCCCGCCACGAGCAGATCATCACGCTCGAGGCCGAGGTTGCCGACATGGTGGAGCGCTTCGAGACTCGCAAGCTCGTCGACCGCGCGAAGGGCCTGCTCAACGAGAAGATGGGCCTGAGCGAGCCCGAGGCGTTCCGCTGGATCCAGAAGGCGTCGATGGACCGCCGGCTCACGATGCAGGACGTCGCGAAGGCGATCATCGAGCAGCTCGCGCCCAAGAAGGCCTGAGCACCGACCAGGAAGGCGACCCGGATCCGTCCGGGTCGCCTTCGTCGTCGTCAGGGGCGGACGGCCAGGCCGGGCGCGTCCTTGATCAGGTTCGTGATCCGCACGGTGGAGCAGCGGCGGCCGCGCTCGTCGGTGATGACGATCTCGTGCACGGTGAGGGAGCGCCCGAGGTGGATCGGCGTGCACACGCCCGTCACGAGCCCCTCCGTCGCGGACGAGGTGTGTGTGGCGTTGATGTCGACGCCGACGGCCAGGCGGCCGGGGCCGGCGTGGAGGTTGGCGGCCATCGATCCGAGCGACTCGCCGAGCACCACGTAGGCGCCGCCGTGGAGGAGGCCGACGCCCTGCTGGTTGCCCTCGACGGGCATCGTCGCCACGGCGCGATCGACGGAGAACTCGGTGAGGACGATGCCCATCTTCTCGGAGAGGGGCCCTAGGCCCCGCGCGTTCGCCCACTCCAGGCCGTCGATCTCGGTCATCCCACTCCCTCGCAATCGAATGTCCGCCGCCCTCGTTAGGCTGACAGGGTGACGGACTCCGCAAAGCCTACCCTTCTGGCCGTCGACGGCCATTCGCTCGCGTACCGGGCGTTCTTCGCACTCCCGGTCGAGAACTTCTCCACGAAGGACGGGCAGCACACCAACGGGATCTACGGGTTCCTGTCGATGTTCGTCAACCTGCTCAAGGCCGAGAAGCCCACCCACGTTGCCGTCGCGTTCGACACGTCGCGGGAGTCCTTCCGCACGCGCGCGTACGCCGAGTACAAGGCCACGCGCTCGGAGACGCCTGCCGAGTTCAAGGGGCAGATCCCGCTGCTGCAGGAGTGCCTGCAGGCCATGGGCGTCACGGTGCTCACCAAGCCGGACTACGAGGCGGACGACATCCTCGCCACGCTCGCCGCGCGCGGCGAGAGCGCGGGCTGGAACGTCCTGCTGTGCTCGGGCGACCGTGACACGATCCAGCTCGTCACCGACGACGTCACGCTGCTGTACCCGTCGGTGCAGGGCGTGTCGCAGCTGAAGCGCTACGACCCGGCGACGGTGCGCGAGCGGTACGGCGTGGAGCCGGCGATGTACCCCGACATCGCCGCGCTCGTCGGCGAGACGAGCGACAACCTGCCGGGCGTGCCGAAGGTGGGCGAGAAGACCGCCGTGAAGTGGCTCACGCAGTTCGGCTCGCTCGACGCGGTGCTCGAGGGCGCCGAGACCATCAAGGGCGTGGTGGGCGGCAACCTGCGCGAGCACATCGAGGACGTGCGCCGTAACCGGCGGCTGAACCGCCTGCTGCGGGACGTCGAACTGCCCGTGTCGCTCGAGGACCTCGCGCTCAGGCCGCTCGACGGCCAGGCGGTGCGCGACATCTTCGCGCGGCTGGAGTTCCGCGCCCTGCTGCCGCGGGTGTTCGAGGCGGCCGGCGCCCCGGCCGAGGAGGAGGCCGCGGCCCCGATCGCCCAGGCCCCGGCGCCCCGCGAGCTGGACGCCGAGGCCCTGGCCGCGTGGACGGCGCAGGCGACGGGCGAGGTCGGCGTCACCGTCGCGCTGATCGGCGGGCGCCCCGACCGCATCGGGCTGGCGGCCGGCGACGACGTGGTCGAGGCCTCGTGGGGCGACGACGTCGCGTCGGCGCTGGGGGAGTGGTTCGCCTCGGACGCCCCCAAGGTGATGAGCGACGCCAAGCCGCAGATCAAGGCGCTCGCGCGGGAGGGCGTCGGCTTCGGCGGGCTCGCGTACGACGCGCTGCTGGCCGGCTGGCTGCAGCGTCCCGCGTTTCCCGACAAGACCCTGGGCCACCTCGTCGAGCGGCTGCTGGGGGAGAAGCTCCCCGAGGCCGATCCGTCCCAGCTGGTGCCGGAGACGGAGGGCGCCACGCCCGGCCAGCTGTCGTGGTTCACGCTGCGCGTGACCGAGGCGCTGCGGGCGGAGCTGCCCGAGTCGGTGGCGCGCGTGCTGACCCAGATCGAGCTGCCTACCGTCACCACGCTGGCGGCTATGGAGCTCGCGGGCGTGGCGGTCTCGCACGAGAAGCTCTCGGAGTTCTCGCGCGAGCTGGGTGCCCGCGCCGAGGGGATCGCGCAGGAGGCGTACGCGACGATCGGGCACGAGGTCAACCTCGGCTCGCCCAAGCAGCTGCAGGAGGTCCTGTTCGAGGAGCTGCAGCTGCCGAAGACCCGCAAGACGAAGACGGGCTACACGACCGACGCCGGGGCGCTGGCCGACCTGCAGGAGAAGGCCGACCACCCGTTCCTCGACCTGCTGCTGCGGCACCGCGAGGCGACCAAGCTCAAGCAGATCATCGACGGGCTGGATGCCGCGATCGACTCCACGGGCCGCGTGCACACGACGTACGTGCAGACGGGGAGCCAGACGGGGCGCCTGTCGAGCACCGATCCGAACCTGCAGAACATCCCGGTGCGCACGGAGGAGTCGCGGCGCATCCGCGCGGCCTTCGAGGTCGGTGCGGGCTACGAGACCCTCCTCACGGCCGACTACTCGCAGATCGAGATGCGCATCATGGCGCACCTGTCGGGCGATCCGGGGCTCATCGAGGCGTTCCGCACGGGCGAGGACCTGCACCGGTTCGTGGGATCGCGCGTGTTCGGCGTGGCGCCGGCCGACGTCACGCCCGAGATGCGCACCAAGGTGAAGGCGATGTCGTACGGGCTCGTCTACGGCCTGTCGGCCTTCGGCCTCGCCAAGCAGCTGCGCATTGACCAGTCCGAGGCCAAGAAGCTCATGCTCGAGTACTTCGCGCGGTTCGGCGCCGTGCGCGACTACCTGCGCGCGTCGGTCGAGGCCGCGCGGGAGGTCGGCTACACCGAGACGATCTTCGGCCGCCGGCGCCCGTTCCCCGACCTCAAGAGCCCCAACCGGCAGCTGCGGGAGAACGCCGAGCGCGCCGCGCTGAACGCGCCCATCCAGGGCAGCGCCGCCGACATCATGAAGATCGCGCTGTTCCGCATCCACGAGGACCTGCGCGAGCTGGACTCGCGCGTGCTCCTGCAGATCCACGACGAGCTCGTGGTCGAGGTCGCGCCGGGGGAGTGGGACGCCGTCGAGGCCATCGTGCGCGATCGCATGGGCACCGCCGCCGACCTGTCGGTGCCGCTCGAGGTGCAGGTGGGCCGCGGGGCCGACTGGAACGAAGCCGCTCACTGAGCAACGACGCAGCAGGAGGAAGAGCATGACCGAACGGACCCCCACCCCGATCGACCGGATCGCCGATGCCTGGGTGGACACCCTAGCCGCGCTCAAGCCCGAGCTGGCCACGTACATCGGCCGCGCGGAGGGTCAGGACCGGTTCGCCGACTACAGCCCCGATGGCCTCGAGGCCGACGCGGCCGCGGCGCGGGCGACGGTGCGGGAGCTGCGCGCGGCGACGCCCCAGGACGACGTCGACCGGGTGACCCAGCAGGACCTGGGCGACGAGATCGCGCTGGCCCTCGAGTTGCACGAGGCGCGCTGGCCCCTGCGCGACCTCAACGTGATCGCCAGCCCCTCGCAGGAGATCCGCAACGTCTTCGACCTGATGCCCACCGAGACCGCCGACGACTGGGCGACCATCGCGCGGCGCATGTCGGCGGTGCCGGACGCGCTGGACGGGTACATCGCCACGCTGCGCGAGGGCATCGCGCAGGGCAGCGTGCCCGCCGCACGGCAGGTGCGGGAGGTGGCCGGGCAGATCGACCGCTACATCGCCGACGACGGATTCTTCGCGACCTTCGCGGCCCAGGCGGCACCTGCCGGCGGCGGGGTGACCGACGCGCTGCGCGCCGACCTCGACCGCGGCCAGCGCGCCGCGCGCGACGCGTACGCCCGCCTGCAGGCGTTCCTGCGCGACGAGCTGACGCCGGCCGCCGGGACGGACGACGCGGTCGGGCGCGAGCTGTACGCGCTGCACTCGCGCCGCTTCCTCGGAGCCGTGATCGACCTCGACGAGACGTACGAGTGGGGCGTCGAGGAGCTCGCCCGCATGGTCGACGAGCAGGAGCGGATCGCCGACCGGATCGTCCCCGGCGCCACGGTCGAGGAGGCCATCGCCTTCCTCGAGCGGGACCCGAGCCGCAAGCTGCACGGCACGCAGGCGCTGCAGGAGTGGATGCAGCGCACGAGCGATGCCGCGGTGGCCGAGCTGGGGCGCACGCACTTCGACATCCCCGAGCCGGTGCGCCGACTCGAGTGCATGATCGCGCCGACGCAGGAGGGCGGGATCTACTACACCGGCCCGACCGACGACTTCTCGCGGCCCGGCCGGATGTGGTGGTCGGTGCCCGAGGGCGTGACCGAGTTCGACACGTGGCGCGAGCTGACGACCGTCTATCACGAGGGCGTGCCGGGTCACCACCTGCAGATCGGCCAGGCGACCTACAACCGCGCCGAGCTGAACTCGTGGCGGCGGCTGCTGGCCGGAAGCTCGGGTCACGCGGAGGGGTGGGCGCTGTACGCCGAGCGCCTCATGGAGCAGCTCGGCTACCTCGACGATCCCGCCGACCGCCTCGGCATGCTCGACGGGCAGCGCATGCGCGCGGCGCGCGTGGTGCTCGACATCGGCGTCCACCTGGGCAAGCAGCGGCCCGACGGGCAGGGGGTGTGGGACGCCGACTTCGCGCTCGACTTCATGCGCCGCAACGTGAACATGGAGGACGGCTTCGTGCGGTTCGAGGTGAACCGCTACCTCGGCTGGCCGGGGCAGGCCCCCTCGTACAAGGTCGGCCAGCGCATCTGGGAGCAGGTGCGCGATGCGTACCGGGCCGCGAAGGGCGCGGACTTCTCGATGAAGGAGTTCCACAAGCGCGCGCTGGATCTGGGCGGGGTGGGTCTCGACACCCTGCGCACGGCCCTTGTCCGCTGACGTCACCGGGGCGCCCTCCGCGCGCCTCGACACCCTGCCGTTCACGCGGCGGCACCTGCGTGTGCTCACGGGTTCCGGCATCGGGTGGGCGCTCGACGCGATGGACGTCGGGCTGATCTCGTTCGTGATCGCGGCCCTCGCGATCGAGTGGGATCTCTCGGCGGCCCAGACCGGCTGGATCACCTCCGTCGGGTTCATGGGCATGGCGATCGGCGCGAGCGTGGGCGGCCTGCTCGCCGACCGGCTCGGGCGGCGCCAGGTGTTCGCCCTCACGCTGCTGGTGTACGGGCTCGCGACCGGCGCGAGCGCGCTCGTCGGCGGCATCGGCGCGCTCCTCGTGCTCCGCTTCCTCGTCGGGCTGGGGCTCGGCTCCGAGCTGCCCGTCGCGTCCACGTATGTCAGCGAGCTCGCGCCGACGCGCATGCGGGGCCGGCTCGTCGTCATCCTCGAGGCCTTCTGGGCGATCGGGTGGACCGCGTCCGCGCTGATCGGCTACCTCGTCGTGCCGCTCGAGGACGGCTGGCGCTGGGCGTTCGCGCTCGGGGCGATCCCCGCCGTGTACGCGCTCGTCGTGCGCTGGGGGCTTCCCGAGTCGCCGCGCTATCTCGAGGCCCGGGGCCGGCGCGACCGCGCGGAGCGGGTGGTGCGCGAGTTCGCGTCCTCGCCCGCGCTGTTCGGCTCGCGGCCGGTGCCCGCGACGGCGCCGGCGGTCGAGGACGGGGCGCCGATCGCCCGTCGGGGGCTCGCCGGGCTGTGGTCGGCGCCGCTGCGCGCCCGCACCGCTGCCCTGTGGACGGTGTGGTTCTGCGTCAACTTCTCCTACTACGGCGCGTTCATCTGGATCCCGTCGATCCTGTACCTGCAGGGGTTCGACATCGTGAAGTCCTTCGGGTTCACGCTCATCATCACGCTGGCGCAGCTGCCGGGATACGCGGTGTCGGCGTGGCTGATCGAGGTCTGGGGCCGCCGGGCCACGCTCGGCGCCTTCCTCCTGGGCTCGGCGGCGTCGGCGGTGTGCTTCGGGCTCGCGGGCGAGGAATGGCAGATCATCGCCGCCGGCATGGCGCTGTCGTTCTTCAACCTCGGCGCGTGGGGCGCGCTCTACGCCGTCACGCCCGAGATCTACCC
>Ga0182749_1000506_pt1 | contig 36391 bp, 27 predicted proteins | sample eDN3rd37CKraftMG_FD_128875 | JGI IMG/M metagenome (GOLD analysis project Ga0182749, IMG submission 128875) | Enriched Miracle-Growth compost microbial communities from Emeryville, California, USA - eDNA 3rd pass 37_C Kraft MG (version 2) (version 2) ...
CTATAGATGTCCTCTGCCTGCTGCTGCTGCGTGAACGGTTGCGAGACCGGCATCGCCAGCGAAGGCTCGTCGGTCGACAACATGTGCGCCGTCGGTGCTATCGCATCACTACCGAAAACGGTGTTGCGGCCATCGCCATAGCCGGTCCTCTGATCCTCCGATCCGTCCTCGGGCCGGTCGACGCGAACGATCAGGCCGTCCGCACGAACGTCGGTATTATCCGGTATCAATCCCATCAACGCATAAGTGACGCCACCTAGCCCTTGGAAAGGCAAGCCAATTCTACCACCATGGTGAGCCAGCCTGTTCAGCTGGATGCGTTCGCTGTCCACCATGCGTGCCACCGCACCGGGCTCGTCGGGCAGCACGTGGATGCGCAATACGAGTGTGCCCTTCCGGGCAGAAAGATTCTGAAATTCGACATCAAACGCGACAGGCCCCCGCGCCACCTTGACGTAAGGCGTGTGGAAAACATAGGTCGGGTCGTGCGCAGGATTTTCGCCGCCGAGGCCCGGAATGCGACTTGCGACGCCAACATGCCAGCCAAACGGATCCAGGATACGAGGCCCTCGAACCGTCTCGTAATCCGCTTGGTCGGTGACCACGGACACCATCTCCATTTGATTCACCGATCTCTCTGCCGATGCGCCACCGGATTCGCAAGCCGGTCGGCGCACTATGTGCAATCGACCCTGAAAGCGGAGCGTAGCACCTCCTCATAAAGCATCGCGAGCCGGGAGGCGAAGTCATGAAACCCAAAGCGCGTAGCAGCTCGCATGAGGCCGGCGCGCCTCAGCGCCTCGCACGACATGTCATCATAGGTCAGGTGGTCGATCGCCGTCGCGATCGCGGTCTCGCTGGTCGGATCGACCAGCAAGGCCGCGTCGCCGGCTGTTTCAGCGAGCGCTCCGCGCGACGAGGTCAATACCGGCGTGCCAAGAGCCATCGCCTCGGCCACAGGCAGGCCAAAGCCCTCGGCGAGCGAGGGCATTATCAACGCACGGGCATCCGCGATCAGGTTCAGCACCTCGTCGCGGGATGCTTGCGGGATGCGAACCACGCCTGGTGTCTCGGCAATGACCCGCTCGATACTTTCGGACATCCAACCCGGCGGGCCGGCGACAACAAGAGGCAGGCGTGAGGAAGCGATCTGATATGCCGCAAGCACCCGCAAGATGTTCTTGCGAGGCTCAACAGAGCCGCAGGCCAGCAGATAACCTCGTGGCGGTAGTCCGTCCACCGCGGCTTCCGGGTCGCGCGCCGACACGTCTACGGGCTGCGACAAGTTGACGACGAGTGATGGATCGAACCTCGCATGCTCCAGAATCTCGTCACGTGCCGCTTCCGAGACGGTGATTATGCGCGCCGCGTGACGGGCGACAGCACCAAGCAACAGGCGGTGACGGCCGGCATTGATCGGCGAAAGTGCGGGGAACGCCAGTGGGATCGCGTCGTGGACAGTGTAGATATTGGCCCATCCTTCGAGGCGGATTGGCACGGGATAAATCCAGTGCACGAGGCCGGGGGGACCGGGCACCCGCACGGTGAGCAGGTCCCGATGAATGTTGAAATAAACTTGAGCAACCCGAAATATGTCCGGTGACACGATTCGTTCGGCAGCCCGTTGGGCGCGGCGAACACCGGGCCGAAGCGCCCGCGCGAGCCGTGGCAGGCGGATGCCCGTGTCATCGCCGTCGACATCTCTCCCGCTGACGAGCAGCGGCCCCTCGGCCACCTCCATCTGCGCCGCGCGTACCGAGCGCGCATAGGTGGCAACCCCGGTGCCCCCTGCGCTCAGCATTCTCTCGTCCATCCCGACAGGATGATTGCGCAGTCGTGGCTTCATGGGGTAATGCCTTTGCCGCAAGCGGAACACGGCGGAAGGTGGTCCGGCCGTGTCAATTGCCGGAGCGATGGATAAGCCTGATGATCCGCTTTGAGAACGTTTCCAAGACGTACCATATCCGGAAATTTCACAAGCACGTCTTTCAAAATCTCAACTTCACCATAGCCCAGGGCGAAAGCATCGGTATCTGCGGCGCGAACGGCGCTGGGAAATCCACGCTCATGCGCCTGCTCGCGGGCGTGGAACATCCGACCTCGGGCACGATTACGCGGTCGATGACCACGTCCTGGCCGATCGGCTACGGAAGCTGTTTTCAGCACAGCCTCACAGGTGCCGACAATGCTCGCTTCATCGCGCGAATCTATAAGCAATCCGAACAGGATGTAATTGATTTTGTCGAAGATTTTGCTCAGCTTGGGCCTTATCTCCATCAGCCCGTGATGACCTATTCGGCCGGCATGAACGCCCGCCTGGCGTTCGGTATCTCGCTGGCGATCCATTTTCAATGTTACCTGGTCGACGAAGTCACCGGCGCTGGCGATGAGCGTTTCCGCGTGCGCTGCGAAGAAGCGCTCCTCCATCGTCGAGACAACGCGACTCTGATCATGGTCTCCCACGATCCGGGAACCCTGCGCCAATATTGCAAGCGTGGTGCCGTCGTGTACGGGGGCAGCTTGGTATTCTTCGACACGATTGATGAGGCGAACGAGGTTCATCACCGGCTGCAGCTCCGGGCCGCCTAGCCGCATCCATGCGAGCGCAAGGGGCGACCCACGTCGGGCGCGGCCGATGGCCCTTCTCCCATCACGAAAGGTATTATATTCTATGTCTACTGTCCGTTTCCGCAGGCTTGGTCTCGTCTGTGGGGTGTGCAGCCTTGCGCTTGCCGGTTGTGCGGGCCTGCCGTCCAGCGGACCGACCGGAGGCAACGTCCGGCGGGGAACGGTAGCTGCGACCAACAAGATTGGCATGCGCCTCGTCGATCTCAACACCACGGTGCTCGAGAAGCTGGTGGCTGAGGAGCTTGCAGCCGACTCCCGGGTGCCGACGCTGGCATCACTGGCTGAAGCCGGGAGCAATGACGTTGTCGGTCCTGGCGACGTGCTGTCGATCAGCATTTACGAGGTAGGCGTCGGTCTGTTCGGTGCCCAGCGCGGAATCACCGACGGGTTCGACCCCTCTGCGAAGGGCGAGACCTTTTCGACCGTGGTTGTAGATCGTGAAGGCCGCATCAGGCTTCCCTATGCGGGCGATCTCGATGTGGGGGGGCACACCCCCCGTGAAATCCAGTTGATGATTGAGCGCGCCTACCATGGCAAGTCGCAAAGCCCGCAGGCGCTGGTGACGGTGCGGAGCAACCTGAACCAGACCGTGTTCGTTTCGGGCGATGTACGCCGTCCGGGCCGAATTGAACTCAGCCCTCGCGGCGAGCGGCTGCTCGATGCGATTGCGATCGCGGGAGGCGCGGTCACCCAGACGCAGGACATGGTCGTGCGTTTTACACGCGGTGACCGGCGTGTTGAGGAACGGCTCGATCGTGTGAAATCGGGTGCGCCTGACGATCTGGTGCTGGTTGCGGGGGATCGCATCGAACTCATCCGCGAGCCACAGACCTTCGTTGTGCTGGGCGCCACCAACAAAGTATCGCAGATGCCGTTTGACCAGACCAACCTGACCCTTACCGAGGCGATTGCACGGGCCGGCGGGCCGAACGACGCTGCCGCCGATCCGCGTGCGGTCTTCGTTTTCCGCTACGAGCCTCCGTTGGACGGGGCTCCGCCCCAACCGGTGATCTATCAACTCGATATGATGCAACCGGCGAGCTATTTCCTGTCCCAGCGTTTTGCGATGCGTGACAAGGACGTCGTTTATATCAGCAATGCGAGTATTAACCGGGCAGCGAAGTTCGTGTCGATCATCAATCAGCTCTTCTCGCCCTTTGTCGCCGCGCGCGTGATTTCCGGCAACTGACAGGTTTCCTATAGATATGGGCGGACTGCCGCCATCACCTCCTCTACACGAATGGAGCGAATGCATATGGCGTCACGACCACATATCTGGATGTCGTTCAATCCGCAGCCGGTGCAAGGCACCCGCTTGGAAAGGATCACACCCACGCCATCCTGGCCCCATTCGTTCCAATTGAGCCGACCCACATGAACGCTCACCGTGGGCACACCACGACTTGCCGCAAGATGTTTGGGACCGGAATCGTTTCCGATCATGAGCCGAGCGCCTGATAGGAGCGCATCGAAGCTATCGGGGGCGAGCGCCCCGAGCAGCTTCACCCGATCCGACCCGGATTCATATTCAGGCGGTATTTCGGTCAAATCGTCCGCGAATAGCACTACTGACACGGTGGATTCCGCCACAATGTGAAAGGCGAGTTCAACAAATTTGGCCAGCGGCCAGCGATTGATCGCGTGGCGTGCGCCTGCGTGAAGTACGACATAGCCGCCAGGAACGATATTCAACCCCGCCAACGTCGGATCGGACGTGCGCCCGCGCGCCACCTTGCACCGCGCGGGCGTAATCGCCACGCCCAGTGCCTCGACCAACATCATGACCGTCGCGGCATGAGAAAGCCGTTCTAGCTGATTTACCTTGTCGCGGGATCGGACGCTGATCCCAAAATCCAGGAAGGTGAAGCGATCTGCGTTGAAGCCGACGAGATAGAGCGCTTCTGAAAGCAGCAGTAAGGGGCGGGTCTCATCTCCCGGGCAGAGATCAATCCCGAGATCAAAGCTCTCATCCTGAAATCTGGCTCGCAAGCGCGCTTCTTCGGCCGGCGACAGGAATCGTCGCTCTGATTTTGGATCGTAATCGAGCTGGACGGTCATGACCTCATCCGCGAGGCAACTCGCTTCGACGATAGCCTTGACGGTGGGCTGCACCAAGACGGTGAGGCGTGCATCCGGAAAAAGCTCCCGCAACCGCGCGAGCGCGGCCAGCGAGGCCGAGACGTCGCCAAGCTGGTCCGCGCGAATGGCCAGGATTGAGCGGACCGGCCGATCGAACATGGATCGCGAGGCAGACCGCACTTCCGCTGGCGCCTCCATGATCGCGGTATCGATGGATCGACCGGTATTGGCGACAGACGGCACATAGGCGTTGGAGCCAAGCAGGTCTTCCCCCCCCTCCATCTCCTGCGCAACGTTTACAAAAAGGCCAGCCGGCGCGATCTTTCGTTCCGCACGTACGCTAAGCCAGTGCCGCCCGATCGGTATGTCCGCGCTGTCGATCCACGCATTAAAGACTTGAAGCTTCAAGGGGCCAGCGATTTCCACGGGGCTCATGGCGACAGTGGCGATCGCCCGCGCGTCGTTGCCTTCGCCCAGCACGATCTCAACCTTATCGAGCCGCGTAAGCGACAGGACCCTGCCCCGAATGGCGACAACGCCGGCTAGCACGGGCTCACGGACACCTTCGCGTTCCAAGGACAGGCTGCCGACCTGATCGAGCTTGATAGTTGCATAGCCGTTGACACGCAGCCGTGTCGCAAGCGCATCCGTCTCGCCAAGCGACCCAAGCCAGCGTCGTGGTTCCGACCGCTCCAGCTTGATCCGGTTTGGCAGAAGTCGCGCGGACAACGGCGGCAGAGGAATATCCGAGGCGGAATTGGAAGTCCCTTCGGACATTTCCCTGATATCGAACGGCAGGATAACGGATCCAGCTCGCCTGTTTACGTCGCTGATCTGCTTTTGCGCCTCCAGGCCGCTACGCCCGGCAGTCACCGTCCGGTAGGCGCGTATCGCCCCACGATAATCGCCATACTCCTTGAGGCAGTTTCCGATCTGCACCTTCAGGTCGTCGCGCCACGGCATCCAGGCGAGACCACGATGATAATCGACCACAGCCTCGATCCATTCGGATCGATCGCGGGCGCGATCAGCGCGGCGAACGTAAGGAAGCCCGAACCGCAGACGGACGAGCTTGCCGATCTTGGCAAGCGGCTTCATCCGTGCGCCACCTGCGGCGCTCGTGCGTCGATGTGGCGGGAGGTCATGCCGCTTTCCGGATTACCAGCCCGAAGCAGGTACAGGGAAATCCGTCCGTGCCGACCTTCAGGTGCAGTGGATCGCCAATCCATTCAGCGAGTTCCCTTGGCAAATCATGATGGTAAGGAGGCAGGTCCACGAAACGGTCCATCGGCTGATCGCCGAGGAAAAAATCGAGTTCGGCGACATAGTGCCCGCTGGCTCGCAATGCGGTGGCAAGTTCCTCGAAATGTCGCTTTTGGAACAGCACGGTCGGCCAGTTATCGATCGTCGGCCCGTCGGCGTTGATGTTGAGCTCGGTAGTATGCACGGAAAGTCCGCCAGGCTTTAGCGTGCGAAGCGAGTTTTCGACGAACGCGAGACCCCGACGCAGCGTGCCGAGATGTTCAAGCGCGCAGACGGACCAACAGAAATCATAATCAATGAGGTCGCCAGGGATGGCGTTCATGTCGACATAACGCAAGCTCACCAACTCGTCGAATGCCTCGCGCTCGACGAGGTGGGGCCGGAAGGCGGCGTTGAGGCCGGTGGCATGCTGATTGGTTGAGGACCATCCCGCTGCGGTCGCCTGCTCGAGTGCCAGATCGGTCATCGTCACCGAGACACCACATGAAGCGAGATAGCTCGGGATCGGTTCGACTCCACAGCCGAAGCCCAGTCCACGGGCGCCTGGGCGCATGTGACCGTTCTCGAAAATCGCCTGAAGAACATAGGCGAGTTCCCACACCTTGCGATGGAATACGACCGGAATTTGCAGCTGTGCGCACCAGTGCGCCGCCCAGTCACTCTCTATATCGGCTTGGATCGATGCCTTGCAGGTCAGGCCCACATGCCGCGGGGCAGTGTCTGTGGCGGGCGGCAGGGCCTGCGCCAGACGACGGGCAAGGTCATATCCGAGCGTCTTGATGTTGAGGCTCAGGAGCGGCACGTCGCGCACGATCTCGATCAGCGCATTGGCGTTCGGCTGAGCTTGTTCGTTGAGCAGAGAGAGCATCAGGCGGAGCTTTTTCAGATCCTCCGCGGTTACACTGGTCGCCATGATAGCCTTCGTCGATAGGTAGCGCCGTTAGGGGGCGCCAAAAGAAAAGCAATAAGAGAGGTTAGGCCAAGCTAACGATATTTGCATGGAGCTGAATCAAAACATATCGGGCATCGGCATTTCCGTTACGGACTTTCCAGTGTATCAGCGTCGAATTGGCGACGCGCGCCGCAATTGGCAAGCCTTGATAGGCCCATTCCGAGCCCGCTACCCGCCCGCCCGCTCGCGGCTCTTGACAGTGAGAGGCGCGGATCGGTAACCGATATCAGTGCGTGCTCACCTCGATACAGCTTCGATGCCTCGGTGCCGTTGACCATCTTTAAGCGCGGCGGCCAAGTTGACGGTCGAACCGCTAAGCAGGTTCTCCGCCATATCGTGCGACGTGCAGACGTTGCCCGGAATGCTGCGCGTTTCAACGACGCGGCGACGCTTTACGGCGAGGCAATCGAACTCGCTCCCCATCGGGCGGACCTCCATATCCAGCGCGGCCACATGCTTAAGGAGTCCGGGAATCTCGCCGCTGCGGAGCACCACTATGACGAGGCCCTTCGGCTTGCGCCTCGCGATCACGATCTCGCATTGCAGCGTGGGCATTTCTACAAGCTGTCGGGCAGGTTGCTTGAAGCCGAGCAATCCTATCGGGCGGCACTGGCGCTGAAGCCCAATTGGGCGGAGCCGGCGCGTTGGCTCGCGGAGATGCGGGAAGCGGGCTGGCGGGGCGCAGGAAATGACGATACCGCCTGCATCGGTCAATCTAAAAACCACACTGCAGCCGCCCGCGAGGAGAACGCCGAGTCGGTCGACACGGGCTTGAACGCCGCGCAGATTGCTCGCCTCGTCCCCGCCTTGGCGCGCCGGCCTGTCCAGGATCTCTTCCATCATCATCGGGAAGAGCTGGTTATCAGCCAGTTCGGCCGGCATGAGCCGGGTTATTGGGGCCATGCCCGCACGCTTCGCGGTGTCGAGGCGATCCGTGGCTATTGCATCGCCGAGCATCCTATCATTGAGGTTCGCGTCCTCCTCAATGGCTTCACGATCTATAAGGCTCCCGTCGCCGCCGGATATCCATTGCCTTACGAAAGCGATCCCGAGCGGGTGCGCAAATATGTGTTCAACATATGGTATGATTTCTCTCGATTTGTGCGTGGCAGGCATGGCCTTGAAGTGCGTTGCATCGATGTCGAGGGTGAGGAGCGGTCCTTCCACGATCAGGTGGTGATCGAGGAGCCGCTGGCTGAAGCGGATCATCCGGATTCGGACGCGCTGGTTGAAATAGTCGAAGCCGATCCGCGCAAGCTGGAGGCGCGCATCCGCGCGCGTCCGAGCATGGTTCGGCCCGCCCGGCGCAACCTGTTCGCAAATCCGCCCAGATCGGTACTGGTGATGCGCACCGATCAACTGGGCGACCTCGTGGCCTCTATCGCCGCGATCCGCCGTTTGCGCGAGCTTATGCCTGGCGCCCGTCTGGTCGGCCTTACCACCGCTGCGAACGGCGATCTGGCAAAAACACTCGGTCTCTTCGACGAGATCATCGTCATCGACTTCCCGGATGACAAGCTGGAACGCAGGCGGCTCATGTCACTCGTCGATCAGGAGAAGCTCCGGCAGAAGCTCGCGTCCTACGCGTTCGATATCGCCATCGATCTGGACAAGTCGGGCGTCTCTCGTGAACTGCTATTGTTGTCGGGTGCGCCCTTCCTGATGGGTGTCGGCAACGGCGGCCGATGGCCCTGGCTGAACGCATCATTCGATCTCAACACGCGTGATCCCGTAAACCGGCTTGAATGTGTCGCGCATTCGGCTCTCACGCTTGGGCTCGTGGAGTCGCTCGGCGCGATGCTGGGCGATCGTTTCGCGGTTATGCGCCGCGAGGATCTTCAGCGAGATCGGCTTGTCCGCTTCGGAATCGAGAGGCACGACAGATATATATTGCTTCATATGGGCGCGCGGGTGGAGTTCTCGCGATGGCCAAGATATCTCCCGCTTGCGGAGATGATCCTGGAGCGCACCGATCTCTCGGTGGTTCTGATGACGGACGATCCTTCGGTTCGCCTCTCCCTGTCACCTGTGCTGGCCGGGAACTCGCGATTGAGATTGCTCGACGAACGGCTCGAGTTCGACGATTTTGACGCGTTCGTTTCCTTTGCCGACATGCTGGTGGGGAACGATTCCGGCCCGAAGCACCTGGCCGCATTGCGCGGCACACCGGTCGTTACGCTGTTCACCGCCCGGATCAACTGGACTGAATGGGGTCAGGAAGATATTGGCACCATCATCAGCCGTCGTGTCCCGTGCGCGGGATGCAATGTCTTTCACGACGGGGCGGATTGCGGGAAAGAGTTCGCCTGCATACGCGACATCTCCGTCGCAGAGGTGTTCGAGGCGATGAAGCTGACATGACGATCAGAAGCGCCTTGCGGTGGATCGGGCGACCTACGTCGACGCGCCAGGTCGCTCGCTCGATAGTCCGTCGCGCCGACACGCTGCGCGACGCACACGCCTATCGCGAGGCTGCTATCCTGTATGAGGAGGCGTTGCGTTTCGCACCCGGCCATCGCGGCATCCACGTGCAATGCGGACATATGCTCAAGGAAAGCGGCGATTTTGCCGCCGCCGAGGAGCATTACCGGATAGCGGATGCGATCAAGCCCGGAGACGCCGATCTCGCGATGCAATTCGGCCATCTCTACAAGCTTTCCGGGCGACCGTCGGAAGCGGAGGCCGCCTATTGCAGGGCGATCGAACTCAAGCCAGGTTGGGCCGAAGCAAAAGCGGAACTGGCCAACCTGCGCAAGGATCAGAAGCGCCGTTACGAGAGCATGCCCGGCGCGGCAGACGATCTGGACCAGTATCTCGACATCGCGGTCCGCCAGCTTGGCGAAGCGGCAGTGCGACCGGCTTTGTTGCCTGATCTCATGCCTCGCCCGGAGCATGAAAGGTTGACCAGTCATGGCGAGGATTTCGAAATCCGCCGGGTCGGACGGCCGGAGCGCACCCATTGGGGCGTATTGCCGGTTCTTCGGGGTGTCGAGGCTCTTCGCGGGTTCTGCATATCCGCCCTGCCAATGACCGAGATACAGGTCCTCCTGAATGGGCGCGAGCTTTATCGCGGCGCGATCGACGCCGGTTTTCCGTTGGCCCACGAGCGTCATCGCCATGAGCTGCGGAAATACCCGTTCAACGTCTGGATTGACTTCACGAATATTCCGGCGGGGCGCTACGAGCTGGAGTTTCGCATCTTCAATGCGCGTGGGCGAACCCGGGAGAGGCATGTGCAAGTGGTGGTGGAGACCGCGCTTGCCGAGGCAGATTATCCGGGATCGGATGGCATTCTCAACCTGGACGGCAACGATACACGCGCGATCGAGACGCAGATCAACGAGCGTCCCTCGATGGTACGGCCCGGGCGCCGACATCTGTTCGCGAGACCTCCCAAGGCGATCCTCGTGCAGCGCGTCGACCAGCTTGGTGACATGGTTGTGTCGGTTCCCGCGGTTCGTCGACTGCGTGAGATGTTTCCCGATGCACGCTTCGTCGGCCTGGTGAGCAATGCCAATGTAGATCTGGCGCGCAGCCTCAATTTGTTCGATGAGACGATCGCGATCGATTTCCCGGAAGACAACATATCGCGCAGGCGTATCCTTTCCCTGGAGCGGCAGCGGGAGCTTGCCGACACGCTGGCGCGCTACAAGTTCGATATCGCCATAGACCTTTCGGAAAATACATGGTCACGACAGTTGCTGATGCTCAGCGGTGCTCCATTTTTGCACGGGTTCGGCGCTCCCGACATGCCAGCGCTTCGTATGACGGTCGAGGGTGCGACCCGTGATCGTTGGACGAACATGGAGGTGATGCCGCACACCAACAAACAACTTGCCATGGTGGAGTGGCTTGCGGCGATGATGCGTAGTGAGTCGAATGTCGTGCCGCGCGCAGCTTCTTCCGCCGAGGCACTTGCGGCTCATGGTATTTCCGTGGGTGACCGCTATGCGGTGCTGCACGACGGGGCCCGACTCCGGTTCAGCCGCTGGGCGGGTTATCTCGATCTCGCCGCCCGATTGATCAAGCGCGATGGCCTGAAGGTCGTGATGCTGACGGACAGTCCCGACACGCGCGATCTGTTGCCCACGGGGCTGCTCGGATCCGACAAGTTTCGCCTGATCGACCAACGCCTTTCCTTCGATGAATTCGACGCCCTCCTGGCAAACTGCCTGATATTCATCGGCAATGATTCCGGTCCCAAGCATCTTGCGTCGCTACGAGGTGCAAAGGTCGTCAGTATCCACATGTCTCGCAACGGCTGGAATGAATGGGGTCAGGAGAACGGCGGCTTGATCATCAGCCGCAAGGTGCCCTGCGCGGGCTGCGTCATCCACCACGATCCCGAAGAATGTGCCAAGGATTTCGCTTGCATGCGCAACATTACGGTCGACGAGGTGTATGGGGCGGTTCAAACCCTGCTGGAAGGGGACGGTAAGACGGAACTGGATTTTGTTGCTGCGACGCAGGCTTCAAGCCGGGTTGGCAATTGACGTGACTAAGGATCGCCTTCAAGCGAGCGGCGCTTCTCCTGTGGACGTGCCCGCGCCTGATACGGCCGTCCGCACGGATTTGGCAGAAGTTTACCTGCGCCGAACAGCGCTGCTTTTTTGTCCTGCGAAGGCGACGATACAAGATCATATCGACTTGGCCGAGACCGCGCTCACGACGGGTGACAGGGAAGCGGCCTGCCTTCTGCTCAGCATTTCGGCGATGGAGATGGGTACCTCCGCCCCAGGTCTCGCGTGGCGAGCCGAGATGGGACGGCGGACCGGCTTGTGGGCAGTGCAACGGCCGCCACCGGTACTGCCACAGCCATTCATGGTTGATGCCGCCGTGGATGAACTCCGCGCCCTGATCGCTATACCGGCGGATCCCCCTTTGCCGATAGACCGTGATTCCATTCCGAGGTCATGGGCTACCGAACCGGCGATAGAAGCTCTGCTTGCGTTCTGCCGCCGCGTCACCGCTCGACTCCAGGAGTTGATCGATGCAGGTCCCGGAGCATCGGTCGCCGCATGTTTGTCGGATCTGGCGCCCGAAGCTCAATCCTGGCCATTTTTCGATTTGAGCCTGCACGTCGGCAAGTCCGCGGACATTCTCGTCCGAATGGTAGCGTTCAATCGACTCAAGCGGTTCGAGTTGTTAGTAAGGGAACTTGGTTCAGGGCTCTTTGGATCGGCCGGACTGCTCGACGCTGCTTCCTGTCTCTCCCCACACGCGCTGGGGCCTTATTTCACGAATGTGCGGCACGTTGTCCGGGATGCCCGCGACATTCCGGCACTGGTCCGGTTGGCCGCGCCCGCAGCTTCGACCGAAGATATCGCCCGCTGGACATTGTTGTTATCCGGCCAGCTGCCCTGGACGCTGGCGTGCGACCTTGTCGGCGTAGCAGCGCAACTCGGCCTGGCGAGTGCCGTGGAGCAGATGTACGTTCGTGCGGAAAGGCAAGCGGAATTCCAGCGGGAGGCCGCGTTCCTTTGGCGTATCCGCGACGACGGCTTGGCTATGGGGCTTGAGGAGTTGGCGTGCCGTGCGCAAAAACTCCTGACGGATTGGAAACCCGGCGATTTTATCGAGTGGAGCATCCTCGGCGATATGCTCGCCGTTCTCAGCAGAGAGAGCGATGCGAGGGACGCGTTTGAGCATTGCCTTTCCCTTAATCCGCGCGATGAGCACGCGCGTGCGGCTTTGGCGGCCTTGCGCGACGGATCATTCAATATCTTCTGCCGAACCAGCGGATTCTTTGCATCTTCAGAACGCGCCGCAATACTCGGTATGCGCGCGCAATAAAGGCGCCTGCGTCCTGTGGCGTGACCCTGATGGCGAAGCGCGCTCCCGACGTATCAAGGTTTCACGCCCATGATTCTGCCCTGAAGTGAACGGAGCCGCGTCAACCATGTCGATCGTGGATGTTGCTGTTCGGCAATACGCCTGATCAGGATTTCGGCGGGGCATGGGAGGCCGGTTACCGGATCGAGGTACCGGGGGTAGAGGATCAAGACGCCTGCAATCAGTTCCAGCAGAGAAAGTGCGCGCTCCCTGCGCTTCGGCGCGGGCAGGATATCTCGCGTCAGCCCCCAGCCACTGTAAAATGGTGTACCATGGCAAGTGACCGGTCGTGAGCGGAGCAGCGCCTCGAAACCCGTCAAGGACGTGAGCACATGAACGCCATCGACGATATCCAGCAACTGGGCCATGCCGCCTCCGCGGACGACATGATCAGCTAGCGCGAGCGCATCCTCATCCCGAACCGCGCCCTTGCGATGGCCGGCATCGACGTCGGGATGAGGGCGAAACCATATCTCGGCGTCGGGCTCCATGGCCCGGGCGCGGCGCAGCAATTCATGATTGCTGGTGAGTCCGCCGCCGCCGTTCAGGACCGACATGTCGTCTTCGACCTGACCGGGAACGAGGATCAGCCTTCTGTCAGGCTGCCGGGCGGGGAAATTATGATGACGACTGGCGCCATATTTGCTGACACCTGCCCGGATGATGAATGTACGTAGGTTTTCGGCCCGCTCTAGCAATTGTGGTGGGAACGTTGATGTTGCCAGCAAATGTTCCAGATCGCTCGGGCGGCTTGGATCATAATGAATGCCACGCCGATCCAACGCGATCGAAAAGGGCGGGAAGAGATTGCTGCCCAATCCCACGGAGCGGATGAAGCCATCCTCGATGCGGACCAGCGGTACGTCCATCGCTTCGGCTTTTTCCGCCATTTCGGGCGAGACCCGGGATGGCCATATCGCGACCGCTCCGCTCCGCTTTCTCGCAATCCCGATCGCTCGCTCCTCGGAGCGGGGAAAGCGTAAGGGGCGGGGAGCCCAGAGGAACGTTTTGATCTCGGCTTGCTTCCACCACGCAATTCCGGCTGCGGATGCGATGCCGTGATTGGCCTCGATGATCCCGCGCCAGAGGGACAGCCGTTCGACCGTTGCCTCCAGGGACGTCTCGCCGCCCTCGAAAGGATTTCGGTAAGTGCATTCGTCCAGAAGCTTCTGGAGAATGCGCGCGGCATGGCGTTCCGAAGATTCGTCGGGCAGGCCAAACGTCCCTTGAGACGCTAGCTTCAATTCGCATCCCGCGATTCCGGCCAGTGCTGCCAATTCATTATCGCCATGCGCGAAAATGGTGGCACCTGCTTCGAGCAGCGGCCAAGGGTCGACTTCGCCTGTCGCGCAAGGGACGCTCTGTCGAAGGAGGCGCGCGTTTTTGCCTGTCGGCCTCGCGCCGCACGGGAGAAGGACGAGTGGTCTGCGTTTCTGGGCGGCTGTCAGCGTGTCGTACATGGCGAGTGCGTCTGCCCATGACCGGGCGGCGAGGATCGCCGTTGCATCCCTGACGGGCGGCGGCACGGCCCAGAAGGTGCCGCCGACACGCGCTTCACGGATCAGGGTGAAGATATGCTCCCGATCCCGCTCGGCTCGGACGCCCGAGGGATGTTCCACAGGCGCGCTGACCGTAGCGACGTCGCGAGGCACGCGTGGAAAGGGCGGGGAACGCAGGAGGGGGGCAGCGGCAGTCATTGGCTCGATCAGCCGCCGGACAGCGGGGCATCAACGGATTTGCGGATGCCGGCAGGGCGGAAATTGGGGCGCACCGGGCTCATGCCCGCTCTTTCCGCCAGACGTTGGACGTGCGCAAGGCGGAATGCATCAGGGGCGTTGATCCCAGGCTTCGAGTCGTACGGAGGATTCCTCGACGATGATGGTCCCCCAGGCGCCGGTGCGCAGTTTGAGCGAGGGCAGGCGCGATGCTGCCGATCTCAATCCTGCGTCCGCCAGAAAGGCGAAGCGCGCCGCGCCGTTGCTGGTGACGAGCAATGTCTCGCCTGTCTCGGGCGACGGCGACGCAAATAATGCCTGCCAGCCCGCGATCCGGGCCCGGGCATCGACGATCCAGCCGGGTGGGGGCGCGGCGTTCCTGTCCCATGCTTCCAGACATCCTGCCCCGATCCGCGCGATCACCGCATCTTCCGGTCGGCCTTCGTCGGGGCCGTGATCGATTTCGCCGAGCCAGGCGCAGTTTTCGACGGGGGGAGGCGCTGGCTGACACATCAGGATCAGCGTGGCGGTCTCGCGTGTGCGCTGGAGTGGCGAAGCGAGCACGCGATCGAAGTGCCGTGCATCGGCCCGGAACCAGTCGCCCAACGCCCTCGCCTGCGCCCGCCCGCTTTCGACCAGCGGCAGGTCCGTCCGGGCGCCGATCCGGCGCGGCGTCTCGCCGGGAGCGAAGGTGTTCCCGTGGCGTACGATGGTCAGGCGACGCGTCATGCGGGATAAGGATCGCCCTGCTCGGCAATCAGCGCCTCGGCGAGCAGGATGTCCTCCTTCGTATCGATGCCTGACATCGATCGGCCCTCGATCTCGACCTCGACCGTGAGGATATCGAGCCCCATTTCGAGGAAGCGGAGCTGCTCCAGTCCTTCCAGCCTCTCATAATGGGATGGCGATGTCCGTTCAAACCGCTCCAGCGCCGCCAGGCGATAGGCGTAAAGGCCGAGGTGACGCCATACCGGCGACATCGGCTGACGTTCGCGCAGACCGGCTTCGTCGCGGATGGAGGGCAGGATGGTCTTGGAGAACCAGAGCGCCTTTCCATCCTCGCCCCGCACGCATGTCGTCCCGCTGAAAGGGGCGTGTTGTTTATGGGCACGGAGAGCGTCGAGTTCTTCCCAGCTCATCCGGACCACGGGCGTGGCGACCGCGGCGTCCGACGTCCGGGCAGACTCGATCAGCCTCGCCACCGACATGGGCGGGATGAAAGGCGCGTCGCCCTGCAGGTTGATGACGATGTCGGGACGCGGACGGCGCTCCAAGGCCACCGCGCAGGCCCGGCCTGAGCCAGAGCTGATTTCCGGGCCGGTCAGGACGGCCTCGCAGCCGAGATCGCGGGCATGCGCGCTGATCCGCCCGTCGTCGGTTGCGACCACCACGGCGGTTCCGGGGACAAGCGCCGCCGCGTGCCGGGCGATCGCGACGACACGGGATAAAAGGCTTCTGCCCGCGATCTCTATCAGCGGCTTGCCCGGCAGGCGCCTCGAGCCGAAGCGCGCCGGGATCACGATCAGATTCAATCCCCTTTCGGAGACCTGCTCAGCTTGTGCCGACACGCAGGATATCGTGGAGGTGGACCACGCCTACCAGCGCCTGATCATCACAGATGAACAGGACCGAGACGGCATTCTCGTTCATGATCCTGAGCGCGTCCGACAGCAGCGTCTTGGGGCCGACGGTCAGCGGCGTCGGCGTCATATGGGCGTCGACATTTTCATCAAGGTGGTTGGAAGCGAAGCTGCGTCTCAGATCGCCGTCGGTGAACACGCCGACGAGCCGTCGCTCGGAATCGACCACCGCCGTACAACCGTAGCGTTTGCGGCTCATCTCGATGGTGGCTTCCATCAGCGAGGCATTGGTGCTCACGATAGGAATCTGGTCGCTGGTTGCCATGATCAACTCGACCGTGGTCAGCTGGGCACCCAGTCGCCCGCCCGGATGGAATATCTGGAAGTCCGAGCGGGAGAAGCCACGCTCCTCGATAAGCGCGACGGCGAGAGCATCGCCGAGCACCGCCTGCACCGTGGTCGAGGAGGTCGGCGCAAGCTGGTTCGGGCAGGCCTCGCGCACCTTTGGGAGCGTGAGGCAGATGTCGGCGGCGCGGGCCGCCGTGCTGCCGGAGCAAGACGTGACGACGATCAACTTCACGCCGAAACGACGGCAATAGGCGATAATATCGCCAAGTTCAGCGGTTTCGCCCGACCAGGTGATCGCCAGCACGGCGTCGTTGGGCGTGATCATGCCGAGATCGCCGTGACTGGCTTCGCCGGGATGAAGGAACATGGAGGGCGTTCCGGTGGACGTCATCGTGGCGGCGATCTTGCGGCCGATGATCCCGCTTTTACCCATCCCGGTGACGATCAGCCTTCCTCTGGTGGCATGAACGGCATGGATCGTATCCGTTGCCTCGACAAAGGCGTCGCGCAAACCCGGTTCGAGTAGCGCGGCAGCCAGGGTCGCCAACGCTTCCTGTTCAACCCGGACTGTTCTGATAGCCGAAAAGGCGGCGCTTTCGGCGATTTTGCGCATTTCCATGCTACGCGATACTCCCTTTAATCCCCCGCGCGAACTCACCACCCGCCATGTCCGCACAAGACGATCATCCGGTTTAATATTCCGCAAGCGTGTTGACTTCCACTGTTTTTCTGGCGCACTGCATCGGTGCGAAGGCCGGTCGTGCGGTTCTTTGGGTGAAGTGCGTAAAAGGACGAGCGGACGGAGGCCTTCATGCTGTTATGTGGGCGACAGGTCGGTCCGGCACACTCCTTGTTCGTGATCGCCGGCCCTTGCGTTATCGAAAGCGAGGCGCTTGCCCTTTCGACGGCAGAGACATTGAAGGCCGTTGCCGAGCGTCTGGGCATCCTGTTGATATATAAAAGCTCTTTCGACAAGGCGAATCGTAGTTCAGGCAAGACTTTTCGTGGCCCCGGACTGGATGCGGGCCTGCGAATTCTGGAAAAGGTGCGTGCCGAGACCGGCCTGCCGGTATTGACCGACGTGCATACCGGGGAACAGGTAAAGCCGGTCGCCGAGGTGGTCGACATGTTGCAAACGCCTGCGTTCCTTGCGCGGCAGACCGATTTCATCGAAACGGTGGCGGCATGCGGCAAGCCCGTGAACATCAAGAAGGCGCAATTCATGGCGCCGGGCGATATGAAGCATGTCGTGGCGAAGGCGCGGAACGCCGCGACGGACGCCGGTCTGGATCCCGATAATTTCCTCGTTTGCGAGCGAGGGGTCTCCTTCGGCTACAACAATCTCGTATCGGACATGCGCAGCCTTGCGCTTCTGCGCGAGACGGATTGTCCGGTGGTGTTCGACGCGACCCACTCCGTGCAATTGCCCGGTGGCCAGGGCGATCGTTCGGGAGGACAGCGCGAATTCGTGCCCATCCTGGCGCGTGCCGCCGTTGCCGTGGGGGTCTCCGGGCTTTTCATGGAAACCCATCCCGATCCCGATAACGCCCTTTCGGATGGGCCGAACGCCTGGCCACTTGACCAGATCGAGGCGCTATTGCGGCAATTGCTCGATATCGACGCGGTGGTGAAGAATCCGGGAGGAAAGGGATAACGGACGCGGCGGTAACTGCGCGAGCCATTCCCGACGGCATTGGATCGGGGTGTCGCATGGGCCGGCTCTTGAAATGATGCCTGGCAATGGTGCCGCCTACAGGACTCGAACCTGTGACCCTCGCATTACGAATGCGATGCTCTACCAGCTGAGCTAAGGCGGCGACGCGGGCAGGCGCGCGCTCTAGCAGCGTGGGGGCGGCAAGACAAGTCGTGCGTTCGCCCGGCTTCCGCCGGCATTTGCCAGCATGGCGGCCGGGGGGTATTGCCGGGCCATGAAGCGGCTCCTCAACCTGCTCCGTCGCGCGCGACCGCTTCCGTCGGACCGGGCCCCCTCGGTTCCCGCCGATACCCGCGTCTACGCGATCGGTGACGTGCACGGCCGGCTCGATCTGTTGCGGATGCTCATCGGCGCGATCGAGGCGGAGCAGCCCCGGCTGGCCCCGGTGGCGGAAAGCTATATCGTCTTCCTGGGCGACCTCATCGATCGCGGCGAGGATTCCGCGGCCATCCTGGATTTCCTGATGGACCGGGATTTCGGCATGCTCCGGCCGGTCTTCCTGATGGGCAACCATGAGGAGGGGCTGCTGCGCGTGCTGGGCGGCAACATGGCGGTGCTGGACGGATGGCTGCGCTACGGGGGCGATGCGACATTGCGCAGCTACGGCATCGCGGACGCCCTTATCCTCCAGGGGGACGAGGACGCGCTGGTGGCGGCGATGCACGCGGCGATCCCGGTCCGCCACCGGAATTTCATGGCGTCCTTCGGCGATACGTTCGAGATCGGCGACTATCTCTTCGTCCATGCAGGGTTGCGGCCGGGCATTCCGCTCGAGCAGCAGATGACGGCGGACCTGCGCTGGATTCGTGGCGAATTCCTCGACAGCGAGGCCGATCATGGCTGGATCGTCGTCCACGGCCATACGATCGTCGAGATGCCGCAGGAGCGTCCCAACCGCATCGCGATCGACACCGGCGCCTATTATAGCGGCAGGCTGACCGCGCTCGCGCTGGACGGCGACCGGCGGCGTTTCCTGACCACCTGACGCTCCCGGCGGGCGGGACTAAAGCGACCAGCGCTCCGTCGCGGGATCGAAGCGAAGCGCGCGCCACATGCCCTTGATGTCCGCCAGCAGCCCGCCGGGCGCCAGCAGCGCCTCGATCCGCCGGGCGTCGAGCGCGCGATAGGCGGCGTGGGGCACCGCGCCCACCACCATGTCGTAGCGCCCGTCGAGCGCGCCGCCATCTATCGCCAGGCCATATTCGTGCACCGCATCGGCCGGATCGGCGAGCGGATCGTGGATGGTGACGTCATGGCCGAGGTCGTCGAGCCGCCGCACCACGTCCACCACGCGCGAATTGCGCAGGTCCGGCACGTCCTCCTTGAAGGTGAGGCCGAGGATCAGGACGCTGCCCGGCCTCTCGCCGCGCCGCGCGTGCAGCCGCTCGGCGATCCAGCCGCCCATCGTGTCGTTGGTCGACCGGCCGGCGAGGATCACCTGCGGATCGTGGCCGAGCTGCTCGGCCCGGAAGCTCAGATAATAAGGATCGACGCCGATGCAGTGCCCGCCGACCAGCCCCGGCTGGAAGTTCAGGAAGTTCCACTTGGTCGCGGCTGCGTCGAGCACGTCCCAGATCGAAAGGTCCATCGCCGAGAAGATGCGCGTGATCTCGTTCATGAAGGCGATGTTGATGTCGCGTTGGGCGTTCTCGATCACCTTCGCGGCCTCGGCGGCCTTGATCGAGGCGGCGCGGAAGACGCCCGCGCCGGTGATCCGCCCGTAGATCGTCGCGATCCGCTCCGTCACGGCGGGATTGTCGCCCGAGACGACTTTCACGATCCGGTCGATCGTGTGGGTACGGTCGCCGGGATTGATGCGCTCCGGGCTGTAGCCGAGGAAGAAGTCCGCCCCGCGCTTCAGCCCCGAAAGCCGTTCCAGCTCCACGCCGCAGACATCCTCGGTCACGCCGGGATAGACGGTGCTTTCATAGATCACCAGCGTCTCGCGCCCGCCGCGGATGAGGCCGCCCACCGTGCGCGTGCCGCGCATCAGCGGGCCGAGATCGGGCTTGTTGTCGGCGTCGACCGGGGTGGGCACGGTGACGATATAGACGTCGGCCCCGGTTGCGTCCTCGGCCCGGCTGGTGAGGAGGAGGGGGGAGGATTGCATCCGCTCCGCCCCGATCTCGCGCGTGCGGTCGCGGCCGGCGCGAAGCTCGTCGATGCGGGTCCGGTCGATGTCGAAGCCGGTGGTGCGGAAATGATCGGCCAGCGCCACCGCCAGCGGCAGCCCGACGTAGCCGAGGCCGATCACGCAGATATGAAGGTCGTCCGATCGCGCCATCCGCCCCGCTCCCGTGCGGCAAGCCGCAAAGGCAGGCTACTGACGGATTATGCTTGAATTTCAATTAATGACGCGGTCCAAGCCTGTCCGGGGCAGCTTCTTTGGGGGGGCGGATGGCGGCACGGCGGGGCAGGGTGATGATCGTCTTCGGCACGCGGCCGGAGGCGATCAAGCTGCTTCCCGTCATCCGCGACCTGCGCGCGCGGCCGGGGGTTGAGCCGATCGTCTGCGCCACCGCGCAGCATCGCGCCCTGCTCGATCAGGTGCTCGGCCCAGGCGGGATCACGCCCGATATCGATCTTGACCTGATGCGGCCAGGCCAGACGCTCGATGAGCTGGCCGCGCGGCTGCTCGTCGGAATCGGCGACGCGCTCGATGCCCGCCGGCCGGATCGCGTGCTGGTGCAGGGCGACACCATGACGGCGCTCACCGGCGCGCTCGCGGCGCATCACCGGCGGATTCCGGTGAGCCATGTCGAGGCGGGCCTGCGCAGCGGCGACCGGCATCATCCCTGGCCCGAGGAGGGCCACCGGCGGATGATCGCGACCATCGCCGACCAGCATTTCGCTCCCACGAGAAGCGCGTGCGAGGCGCTGCGCCGCGAGGATATCGACCCCGCCACCATTCACGTCACCGGCAATACCGGGATCGACGCGCTCCTGTGGATGACCGGCCGGCTCGCGTCCGAGCCCGCGCTCGCCGCCGGCCTCGATGCGCTGGAGGCGCGGTTCGCGGGGCGGCGCATCCTGCTCGTCACCACCCATCGGCGCGAGAATCTCGATGGCGGCATGGCGTCGGTCGCGCGCGCGCTGCGCCGGATCGCGGCGCGCGCGGACGTGGCGATTGTCCTGCCGCTCCACCCCAATCCGAAGGTGCGCGCCGCGATGGAGGGGGCGCTGGGCGGTCTGGCGAACGTCGCGCTCCTCGATCCGCTGGATCATCCCCATTTCGTCCGCCTGCTCGGCCTCGCGCATATCGTGCTGACCGACAGCGGCGGCGTGCAGGAGGAGGCGCCCGCGCTCGGCAAGCCGGTGCTCGTGCTGCGCGAGACGACCGAGCGGCCCGAGGGCGTCGCCGCCGGCACCGCGCGGCTGGTCGGCACCGACGAGGCGCGGATCGTCGCCGAGGTCGCCCGGCTGCTCGACGATCCCGCCGCCCATGCCGCGATGGCGCGCGCCCACAATCCCTATGGCGACGGCCGCGCCGCCGCGCGTATCGGCCGGGTCGTCGCGGGCCGGGCGGTCCCGGCCGCTTTCGTCTACCGTCCGTCAATATCATGATGTTAGGGGTTGGGCGGGACAGCGAAGGGACAGGCATGGCATCGAGCGCGAACGTCACCGGGCGGCCCGGACTCCCGGTCCTCGTCACGGGCGGGGCGGGCTATATCGGCAGCCATGCGGTGCTCGCGCTGCTCGACGCGGGCTGGCGGGTGGTGGTGCTCGATAATCTGGAGACGGGATTCCGCGCCGCCGTTCCCGACGCGGCGGCGTTTATCGAGGGCGATGTCGGCGATCCCGATATCGTCGGCCGGACGATCGCGGAGCATGGCATCGGCGCGATCATGCATTTCGCGGGATCGGTGGTGGTGCCCGAATCGGTTTCCGATCCGCTCAAATATTATCGCAACAACACCGCCAACAGCCGCTCTCTGATCGAGGGCGCGGTGAAGGGCGGGGTGCGGCATTTCATCTTCTCGTCGACGGCGGCGACCTACGGGATACCCGATGCGGTGCCGATCGCGGAGGACGCGCCGACCCGGCCGATCAATCCCTATGGCATGTCGAAGCTGATGACCGAGGCGATGCTGGCCGACGTCGCCGCCGCGCATCCGATGAACTATATGGCGCTGCGCTATTTCAATGTCGCCGGCGCCGATCCGGCCGGGCGCTCGGGCCAGTCCACCGCGGGGGCCACGCACCTCATCAAGGTCGCGGTCGAGGCGGCGACGGGCAAGCGCGCCTCGGTCGCGGTGTTCGGCAGCGATTTCGCGACGCCCGATGGGACGGGGGTGCGCGACTATATCCATGTCAGCGATCTCGCCGACGCGCACCTCAGGGCGCTCCACGCGCTGATCGACGAGCCGGCGCGCAGCCGCGTGCTCAATTGCGGCTACGGGCGCGGCTTTTCGGTGCTGGAGGTGCTCGACGCGGTCGATCGCGTCACGGGGAGGAAGCTCGAGCGGGTGATCTCGCCGCGCCGTCCGGGCGATCCCGACCGCCTCGTCGCCGACAATCGCCGCCTGCTCGCCGAACTGGGCTGGGCGCCGCGCCACGCCGATCTCGACGGGATCGTGCGCGACGCGCTCGCCTGGGAACGGACGCTGGAACAGCGGCCGCGCGCATGACCGCCCAGGTCCACCTGATCGCCGCCGCGCGCCCCAATTTCATGAAGGTGGCGCCGCTGTGGCACGCGCTCGCCGCCAGCGGGGATTTCGCGCCGGTGCTGATCCATACCGGCCAGCATTATGACGCCAACATGTCGGACGCGATCTTCGCCGATCTGGGGCTCGGCGCGCCCGATCATCATCTGGGCGTCGGATCGGGCAGCCATGCCCAGCAGACCGGGCGCGTGATGATCGCCTATGAGGAGATCGCGGTCGCGCGCCGGCCCGACTGGCTGGTGGTGGTGGGCGACGTCAACTCGACGCTCGCCTGCGCGCTGGTCGGCGCCAAGCTCGGCATCCCGACCGTCCATCTGGAGGCGGGCCTGCGCAGCCGCGACCGGACGATGCCCGAGGAGATCAACCGCATCGCCACCGACGCGGTGTGCGACGTGCTGTGGACGCCTTCTCCCGACGGCGACGCCAATCTCGCCGCCGAGGGGGTGCCCGCCGATCGGATCACGCGCGTCGGCAACATCATGCTCGACAGTTTCGAGCTGGCGCGCCCGGCGATCGAGGCGGCGCGCGCGGCGGCGGATCATGGGCTCGCGGGCCGCGCTTATGCCGTCGCGACACTCCACCGGCCCTCCAATGTCGACGATCCCGCGCGGCTCGAGCGGATGGTCGCGGCGCTGGAGGCGGTGCAGCGGCGGCTGCCGATCGTCTTTCCGGTCCATCCGCGCACCGCCGCCCGGCTGAAGCAGAGCGGGCTCGGCGCGCGGCTGGAGAGAGCGGGCGTGCGGCTCGCCGATCCGCTGCCTTATGTCCGCTTCATGAGCCTCGTTGCCGGGGCGGCGGCGGCGATCACCGATTCGGGCGGCATACAGGAGGAGACCACCTATCTCGGCATCCCCTGCCTGACGCTGCGCCAGAATACCGAGCGGCCGATCACCATCTTCGAGGGGACGAACCGGCTCGTCACCCCCGACAGCCTCGCCGCCGAGCTGGAAGCGGCGCTCGCCACGCCGGTGGCCGAGCGCGCGCGGCCGGAATATTGGGACGGCCGGACGGCGGCGCGCTGCCTGGACGATCTGCGGCGGCGCCGGAGCGACCTGAAATCAGGCGGAGCCGCCTGACGCGCCCTCCACCACCTGCTCGATCGTGCCGAACACCGGGTGGCCGTGATCGTCCTCCACCCAGATGCGGACCTGGTCGCCGCGCTTGAGAAAGGGCGTCTTCGGCGCGCCGTCGAGGATCGTTTCCACCACCCGCACCTCGGCGAGGCAGCTATAGCCGACCCCGCCGGCCGCGATCGGCCTGCCCGGCCCGCCGTCTGCGTCGCGGTTCGAAACGGTGCCCGATCCGACGATGCTGCCCGCGCATAGCGAGCGGGTCCTGGCGGCATGGGCGATCAGCGTGCCGAAATCGAAGGTCATGTCCTCCCCCGCCTGCGCGCGACCGAAGGGCCGGCCGTTGAGGTCGACATGGAGCGCGCGGTGGAGCTTGCCGTCCCGCCACCAGCCGCCCAGCTCGTCGGGCGTCACGAATACGGGCGAGAAGGCGGACGCCGGCTTGGACTGGAAGAAGCCGAAGCCCTTGGCCAGCTCCGCCGGGATCAGGTTGCGCAGCGAGACGTCGTTGACCAGCCCCACCAGCCGCACCGCATCCAGCGCCGCCTCGCGGCTCGCGCCCTGCGGCACATCACCGGTGACGACGACGATCTCCGCCTCGAAATCGCAGCCCCATGCCTCGTCGGCGAGCGGGATCGGATCGCGCGGGGCGAGGAAGCCATCCGATCCGCCCTGATACATCAGCGGGTCCTCCCGGAAGCTCGGCGGCAGCTCGGCGCCGCGCGCCTGCCGGACGAGCTGGACATGATTGACGTAGGCCGATCCGTCCGCCCACTGATAGGCGCGCGGCAGGGGCGACGCGGCCTCGCGCTCGTGGAAGCGCGTCATCGGGATCGCCTCATGCGCCAGATCGGTGGAGAGGGAGGCGAGCCGGGGCGCGACATGCTCCCAGTCGTCGAGCGCGGCCTGAAGCGTCGGCGCGATATGCGTCGCATCGGCGCACCATGCCAGATCGGCGCTCACCACCACGAGCCGCCCGTCGCGTCCGCCCTTCAACGACCCCAGCTTCATATGCGCTCCTCCACGGATAGAGGGCCGTGCTAGTCCGGCCCGCGATCGATGTCGATCCGGGCGCGGCCGGTCAGCCCGCCGAATAGGCGCCCCGGCCGATGCCGAAATAGGTGAGGCCCGCGCGTTCCGCCTCCTCGGGCGGATAGACGTTGCGCAGATCGACCAGAATCGGGGCCTTGAGGAGCGCCGCCATGCGTTTCAGGTCGAGCGCGCGGAATTCGTCCCATTCGGTGAGGAGCACCAGCCCGTCCGCGCCCTCGGCCGCGCGATAGGGATCGTCGGTGAATTCGGTGCCGGGCAGCAGCGGGCGCGCCTGATCCACGCCCTCCGGATCATAGGCGCGCACCTTCGCGCCGCCATCCTCCAGCGCCTGGATCAGTGCGAGGCTGGGGGCGTCGCGCATGTCGTCGGTATTGGGCTTGAAGGTGAGGCCCAGCACCGCCACCGTCCGCCCGCGCACGTCGCCGCCCATCGCCTTGATCACCTTGCGGCCCATCGCGCGCTTGCGGCTGTCGTTCACCTGCACCGTCGCCTCGACGATGCGCAGCGGCGTCTGGCAATCCTCCGCCGTCTTGAGCAGCGCCAGCGTGTCCTTGGGGAAGCAGGAGCCGCCATAGCCCGGCCCCGCATGCAGGAACTTGCCGCCGATCCGGTTATCGAGCCCGATGCCGCGCGAGACGTCCTTCACGTCCGCGCCCACCGCCTCGCACAGGTCGGCCAGCTCGTGGATGAAGGTGCTCTTGGTCGCCAGGAAGGCGTTGGCGGCATATTTGATCAGTTCCGACGTCCGCCGCCCGGTGAACAGCAGGGGCGCCTGGTTCAGGTAGAGCGGGCGATAGATCTCGCGCATCACCGCGCGCGCTTCCTCGTCGTCGGTGCCGATGACGATGCGGTCGGGCCGTTTGAAATCCTCGATCGCGGCGCCCTCGCGCAGGAATTCGGGGTTGGAGACGACGCGCGCCTCCGCATCGGGCGCCACCTCGCGGATCAGCCGCTCCACCTCGTCGCCCGTGCCCACCGGCACCGTCGATTTGGTGACGACCACCATCGGCTTGCGGATCGCGGCCGCGATCTCGCGCGTGGCGGCATAGACGTAGGAAAGATCGGCATGGCCGTCGCCGCGCCGTGAGGGCGTGCCGACCGCGATGAACACCGCGTCCGCCTGCGCCACCGCGGGCGCGAGATCGGTGGTGAAGGACAGCCGCCCGGCGCGCGCATTGCCCGCCACCAGCTCGGCCAGCCCCGGTTCGTAGATCGGCATGATCCCGGCTTCCAGCGCCTCGATCTTGCGCGCGTCCTTGTCCACGCACACGACGTTGTGCCCGAAATCCGAGAAACAGGCGCCCGACACCAGCCCCACATAGCCCGTGCCGATCATCGCTATCCGCATTCCGCCTCCGTCCCGTGCTTCTGGTGGATCGTTGTGCGGTCCGCCTATAGCGCAAAGCCGTTGCACCGCAACGCGATGTCCGCTGCTTTGCGGTTGCCCCGGCACCGCCGATCGCGATAAGCGCACCGGTCATGACCACGCTCGTCACCGGCGCGGCCGGCTTCATCGGTTTCCATGTCGCGCGCCGGCTGACGGAGCGGGGCGACCGGGTGATCGGCATCGACAATCTCAACGATTATTACGACGTCCGGCTGAAGCGCGACCGCCTCGCCGCCGCCGCCCGCGAGGGGTTCGCGTTCGTCCAGGTCGACTTCGCCGATCACCGGGCGCTCGACGCGGCGCTGGCGGGGCGGACGTTCGACCGGATTGTCCATCTCGGCGCGCAGGCGGGCGTGCGCTATTCGATCGAGAATCCGCGCGCTTATGTCGAGGCGAACCTCGTCGGCCATCTCAACATGCTGGAGCTGGCGCGCCATCGCGGCACCTCCCACTTCGTCTATGCCTCCTCCTCCTCCGTCTATGGCGGCAATGAAAGCCTGCCCTTCCGTGTCGAGGATCGCGTCGACCACCCCCTCTCGCTCTACGCCGCGACCAAGAAGGCCGACGAGCTGATGAGCGAGACCTACGCCCATCTTTATCGGCTGCCCGCGACGGGGCTGCGCTTCTTCACCGTCTACGGCCCATGGGGGCGGCCCGACATGGCGATGTGGCTGTTCACCAGGGCGATCCTGGCGGGGGAGGCGATCCAGGTCTTCAACGGGGGTGACATGCGGCGCGATTTCACCTTCATCGACGATATCGTTTCGGGCGTGATCGCCGCGCATGACAATCCCCCGCCCGATGACGGCATGGAGAAAGCGGGCGGCAGCCGCGCGCCGCACCGGCTCTACAATATCGGCAATCACCGTCCCGAGGAACTGGAGAAGGTGATCGCGCTGATCGAGCAGGCGTGCGGCCGGCCCGCGATCCGCGAGAACCGGCCGATGCAGCCGGGCGACGTTCCCGCCACCTATGCCGACATCGACGCGATCCGCCGCGACCTCGGCTTCGAGCCCACCGTCGGGATCGAGGAGGGCGTGCCGCGCTTCGTCGAATGGTATAAAAGCTACCATGGCGGGCGATGATCGCCGTCGGGCCTGATTTTATCGTCGCATGAGGGACCGGAGCCGAGCAGACGCATGAAAGCCGCGCGCTATCTCCTCGCGCCCTGGTGGGTTATGCAGCTTGCAACCGGCGGCAAGGCCTTCTGCGACAATCCGCTGATCGGATCGCCCCGCCTCAACCGCATGGGCCTGCATCGGGCGCGGGTGCGGCTGGCGCACCGGATGGCCGCGTCACGCCGCCGACGGCTCGCGGGGCTGATCGACCCGGCCGATCGCATCGCCTTCGATCGCGACGGCTTCGTCGAGAAGCGCGATTTCCTGCCGCCTGCGCTTTTCGGCCGCCTGCGCTCCGCCCTGCTCGGCCACGCCGCGCCCGCGCGCGAGATGGTGCAGGGTGATACGATCACCCGGCGGATCGCGCTCGACCCGCCGCTGCTCGCCGCCGTTCCCGAGGCGCGTGAGCTGCTCGACCATCCCGTCTGGCGCGGCCTGATCCGCTATGCCGGCAGCTTCGACAGCGAGCCCCTGACCTATATCCAGACGATCCTCGCCGGCCGTGTCGAGGCCGCGCCCGATCCGCAGACGCACCTCCATGCCGATACCTTTCACCCGACCGTGAAGGCGTGGCTCTTCCTCACCGACGTGGAGGAGGATGAGGGCGCCTTCTGCTATGTTCCGGGATCGCACCGGCTGACGGCGGAGCGTCTGGCGTGGGAGGGCGCGCGCAGCATGGTCGCGGCGGGCCTCGACCGGCTGTCCTCGCGCGGGTCGCTACGCATCGCGCGGGACGAGCTGGCCGCGCTCGGCCTGCCCGCGCCGCGCCTGTTCGCCGTTCCCGCGAACACGCTGATCGTGGCGGATACGTTCGGCTTCCACGCGCGGGGCCCCTCGGCGCGGCCATCAACCCGCGTCGAGGTCTGGGCCTATGGCCGGCGCAATCCCTTCCTCCCTTGGGCCGGGCTCGATCCGTTGAGCCTGCCGGGGATCGCGGAGCGCCGCGTGCCGTGGATATGGGGCTTTCATGACAGGGCGCAGCCGTGGCTGGGGCAGCCATGGCGCGATGTCGGCCTCAAGCAGCCTGTCGGCTGAGAAGCGGGTGGTCCGGGGCACCCTGAGGCCCCGGACCGATCGCATGAAGCTTACGGCTTGAAGCGCACGCCGAAGCCGACCAGCACGCGCTGGCGCGCGGTATGGTCGGCATAGCCGGCATAGCGATATTCCGTGTTCACGTAGAAATTGTCGTTGAGCGAATATTCGACGCCGCCGCCGACCTGATAGCCGTCGGTCCGATAATGGTTGTAGTATGACGTCTCGCCCGGGGGGGCCGCGAAGAACTTGCGCTGCTCGTTGTTCACATAGCCGCCCTTGCCATAGACCAGCACCTTCGGCGTCACCAGATAGCCGGCGCGGGCAGCCGCGCCCCATTCCTCGAACGACTTGGTGCAGACCGTGCCGCCGACCACGCCGCCGGTGCAGTTCTGGCTCCATTTGTTGGCGCGCCAGAAGCTTCCCTCGGCGCCGACGACGAACCTGTCATGGATCACGCCGTCGAAGCCGACCGCGCCGCCATAGCCGAGCTTGTCGTGATGATCGCCCTGCGACTGGAAGCGATCCCATCCGATCTGCCCTTCGGCCCGGAAGCCGCGGAAGCTGGTTTCCTGGGCGTGGGCGACTCCGGCACCCGCAACAAGCAAGGCAGCCGCCAGCCCCATTTGAATGCTGTTTTTCACTGATATTCTCCAAGCCACTGTGACAATAACGCTTCCGGCAAACTCCCCTATCGCCGAATCGGGTCCCGGCAAACAGGGGGGGAAGTGCATGAAGGGGCGGCTGTGGCCTGGATGTCACACTTGCCGCCGGCGCAGGCGCGCGCCACCACGTGTCAAGAGGGTTCGAGCCCTGAATCCAGCAGCTTGCCCCGCCGTCGCAGCTCGCGGAAGACGAGGTTGAGGACGGGATTGGACCAGCCGCAATTGGTGGCGAAATCCCGTTTCAGCGTGTCGTGGTGCAGCTGGTGCGCGGCGGGCGTCATCAGCAGGCCCAGCCCGCGCATGAGCCGGATGAGGCCCGGCACCCGCTCGCGATGCAGCGAGCCGTGGAAATATTGCGCGAAGGTTCCGCCCATCAGGAAGACCAGCATGCCCGCGACGAGCCAGGCGGGCATCCGCCACAACAGGTTGGCGAGATTGAGCAGGACCGAGAAGGGAAGCGAGGCGAAGACCACCGTTGAGCCGATCTGGCGCATCAGGTCGCGGCGGCCCAGCGCGTCGGGGCGCGGATGGTGGTTCTTGAAATCGAACACCAGCCGCTCCAGCGGGCCGATGCGCGCCAGAGTCTCGTCGCGCAGCCGGACATAATGCGCGGACTCGCGCGATCCGGTGTAGAAGAAGAGCTTGTCCAGGCCGATGCCGGGGGTGCAGGGCCGGTAATCCATGTACATGTGGATCACCCCGGACATCAGGTCGGCCAGATACCAGCCCGCCAGCATCGCGGGCAGGACGCGCCAGTCGAGCGGCTGGATCAGCCACAGCAGGTTGAGCGCCAGCGAGGCCAGGAATATCCCGAAGGCGATCCGCATCCGCACGGGCGCTACGCCTCGGGAAGGCCGGCCGGGCCGGCGGGCGGCGAGATGCGGGTCATTCCTGGCATGGCGCCTTTCCCTGGCCCCTGATTCTTCACGGCAACCCTTACCACATTCCGCGCCGGCCGCGGAATGGCGGCGCGACGGGATGCGCGGCCAAGTATCGGATAATATGCGAAACAGAAAGCCTTGATGCGGCCGTGGGCCGCCGTGGCGCAACGGTCCGGTCCGCCGCCCCGGGAGCCAGGCGCGCGGCCGCGCGCCCGCTGGAATATGGCCGCCTCCTCGCTAAGCCGTTGACAGCGAAGAAAGGTGCCCGTAGCGCAGCGAAAATGCTGTCGCGCACATCGACTGACAGGGTTGTCCGCGTGATGCTGGGGGGCGCGCTCCTCCTCCTGTCCGCATGCGGGGGCAAGAAGCAGGAGCCGCCGCCGCCGCCCGAGGTCGGGATCGTGGTGCTCCGGACGCAGAGCGTTCCCGTCACCACCGTGCTCGCCGGGCGCACCAATTCGTTCATGACGTCGGACGTGCGCCCGCAGGTGAACGGCATCATCAAGGCGCGGCTGTTCACCGAGGGCGGCCTCGTCCGTGCCGGGCAGACGCTCTACGAGATCGATCCCGCGCTCTACCGGGCCGCCGTCGACCAGGCGCGCGCCAATCTCGCCAATGCCGAGGCGGCGCTGGCCTCCGCGCGCGCGCTGGCGGAGCGGTACAAGCCGCTGGTCGGGATCGAGGCGGTCAGCAAGCAGGATTATACCAACGCCGTCGCGGCCGCGGGGCAGGCCGTCGCCACGGTCGCGCAGAACCGCGCCGCGCTGGAAACGGCGCGCATCAACCTGGGCTATACCCGCGTCACCGCGCCGATCAGCGGCCGCATCGGCCGATCCGCGGTGACGCCGGGCGCGCTGGTGACGGCGGGCCAGGCGACCGCGCTCGCGACGATCCAGCAGCTTGACCCGATCTATGTCGACATCCAGCAATCGAGCGCGGACCTGCTGCGGCTGCGCCAGGCGTTCGCGGCCGGGGGCGTCGTGCCGACCAGCGCGCCGGTCTCGCTGACGCTCGAGGACGGCACCGAATATGCCTATAAGGGGCGGCTGGAATTCGCCGAGGTGACGGTGGACGAAAGCACCGGATCGGTGACGCTGCGCGCGCGCTTCCCCAATCCGCAGGGGCTGCTGCTGCCCGGAATGTATGTCCGTGCCTTGCTGACCCAGGCGAACCGGCCCGACGCGATCCTGGCGCCCCAGCAGGGCGTCGCGCGCGATCCGCAGGGCGACGCCACCGCGCTGGTGGTGGGGGCGGACAACAAGGTCGTCTCCCGTGATCTCAAGCTGGGCGGCACGATGGGCGACAAATGGGTCGTGCTCGGCGGGCTGAATCCCGGCGACCGGCTGATCGTCGAGGGCACGTCGAAGGTGCAGCCGGGGCGGGTGGTGAAGCCGGTTCCGGCGGGATCGTCCACCACGCTCCCGCAATCCGGCCCGCAACCGGGCGCCGGGCGCACGGGCGCCGACCACGCGGGCGGGGCCGCGCGGAGCCGGCCGGCGGGAAGCTGACGCCGCGATGCTGTCGCGCGTCTTCATCGATCGCCCGATCTTCGCGTGGGTCATCGCGATCGTCGTGATGCTCATCGGCGTCGGCGCGATCCTGAGCCTGCCGATCGCCCAGTATCCGGATATCGCGCCGCCCACGATCAACATCCGCGCCACCTATGCCGGCGCGTCGGCCGACACGATGGAATCGAGCGTGACCCAGGTGATCGAGCAGCAGCTCACCGGGCTCGACGGGATGCTCTATTTCAGCTCGAGTTCCAACTCGGCGGGCTCGGTGACGATCTCGGTCACGTTCACGAAGGGGACGAATCCCGATATCGCGCAGGTGCAGGTGCAGAACAAGGTGCAGCAGGCCCTTCCGCGCCTGCCCCAGCAGGTCCAGCAGCAGGGGCTGACCGTCACCAAGTCGAACACCGATTTCCTGATCCTCGTCGCGCTCTACGACGAGACGGGCCGCGCCTCCGCGTCGGACATCTCCGATTATCTGGCGAGCAACATGCAGGAGCCGCTGGGCCGGATTCCGGGCGTCGGCGACAGCAATGTGTTCGGCGCGCAATATGCGATGCGCATCTGGCTCGATCCCTTCCGCATGTCGAGCCTGGGGGTGATGCCGAGCGACATCATCAACGCGGTCGGGGCGCAGAACACCCAGGTCGCCGCCGGCCAGATCGGCGCCCAGCCGTCGCTCCCCGATCAGCAGCTCAACGCCACCGTGACCGCCAAGTCGCGCCTCCAGACGCCCGACCAGTTCCGCGCGATCGTCATCAAGACGCAGCCGAACGGATCGCAGGTGCGCCTGGCCGATGTCGCGCGGGTCGAGCTGGGCAGCGACAATTATCTTTCGATGACCCGTTTCAACGGCCATCCGGCGAGCGGAATCGCGCTCCAGCTCGCGCCCGGGGGCGACGCGCTCGCCACCGCGGACGCGGTCAAGGCCGCGGTCGCGCAGATGGCGAAGAGCTTCCCGTCCGGCTACAAGGCGGCCTTCCCGCGCGACAGCACCCCCTTCATCAAGCTGTCGATCAAGGAGGTGGTGAAGACGCTGTTCGAGGCGGTCTTGCTCGTCGTCATCGTCATGTTCGTCTTTCTCCAGGACTGGCGGGCGACCCTGATCCCCACGATCGCGGTGCCGGTGGTGCTGCTGGGCACGTTCGGCGTGCTCGCGGCGTTCGGCTATTCGATCAACACGCTGACGCTGTTCGGGCTGGTGCTGTCGATCGGCCTGCTGGTCGACGACGCGATCGTCGTCGTCGAGAATGTCGAGCGGGTGATGGCCGAGGAGGGGCTCGCCCCGCGCGAGGCGACGATCAAGTCGATGGACGAGATCACCTCGGCGCTGGTCGGCATCGCGCTGGTGCTTTCGGCGGTGTTCCTGCCAATGGCCTTCTTCGGCGGGTCAACGGGGGTGATCTATCGGCAATTCTCGATCACGATCGTCTCGTCCATGGCGCTTTCGGTGATGGTGGCGCTGATCCTGACACCCGCGCTCACCGCCACGCTGCTGAAGCCGCATCATGAGCGCACCCCGGTCGAGGGGCGTTTCGCGCCGCTCCAGCGCTTCTTCATCTGGTTCGACGATCGCTTCTCGCGGCTGCGCCGTTCCTATATCGGCGGCGTGCGCGCCTCGATCACGCATCCGAAGCGCTTCCTGCTCGGTTATCTGCTGATCGTCGCGGGGCTCGTCGTCGCTTTCCTCCGCCTGCCGACCGGCTTCCTGCCCACCGAGGATCAGGGGGTCGCGCTCGTCCAGTATACGCTGCCGCCGGGCGCGACCTTCAGCCGCACGCTGGCGGCCGCCGAGAAGATCGAGAATTATTTCCTCACGCACGAGCAGAAGAACGTGCCCGCGCTCTTCACCGCGAGCGGCTTCCAGTTCGGCGGCGTCTCGCAGAGCGTGGGCACCGGCTTCGTGGAGCTGGCGCCGTGGGACGATCGCAAGGGCTCCGAAAACAGCGTCCTCGCCATCAACGCGCGCGCCAACGCCGCGCTGGCGGGGCTGCGCGACGCCCAGTTCTTCGCGCTGGTGCCGCCGCCGGTGCAGGGACTGGGGCAGAGCACCGGCTTCACGATGGAGCTGGTCAACACCGGCAGCCTTTCGCGCGCCGAGTTCAACGCGCGGCGCAACCGGCTGCTCGCCCTGGCGTCGGCCGATCCGATGCTCGCCGCGGTGCGGTTGAGCGCGCTTTCGGACACGCCGCAGCTCAACGTCGACATAGACGAGGCGAAGCTCAGCACGCTCGGCCTCAGCCCGGATGACGTCAACACCACGATCAGCGCGGCCTGGGGCGGCATCTACGTCAACGATTTCGTCGATCGCGGCCGCGTCAAGCGCGTCTATGTGCAGGGCGACGCGCCCTACCGATCGGTGCCCGACGATCTCGGCAACTGGAAGGTGCGCTCGTCCAGCGGGACGATGACGCCCTTCTCCGCCTTCGCCTCGACGCACTGGTCGATGGCGCCGCAGACGCTCACCCGCTTCAACGGGCTGATGTCCTCCGAATTCCAGGGGCAGGCCGCGCCGGGCCATAGCTCGGGCGCGGCGATGGAGCGGATGATCCAGCTCACCAACCAGCTCGGGCCGGGCGTCGGCGTGCTGTGGAGCGGGCTTTCCTATCAGGAGCGGCTGTCGAGCGGGCAGGCGCCGATGCTCTACGCCTTGTCGCTGCTCGTCATCTTCCTGTGCCTCGCGGCGCTCTACGAAAGCTGGTCGGTGCCCTTCTCGGTGCTGCTGGTCGTGCCGCTGGGCGTGATCGGCGCGGTGCTGGCGGTGGTGCTGCGCGGGCTGGAGAACGACATCTATTTCCAGGTGGGGCTGCTCACCACCATGGGCCTTTCCGCCAAGAACGCGATCCTGATCGTGGAATTCGCCGAGGCCGCCGAACAGTCCGGCAAGCCCCCGCTGGACGCCGCGCTGGAGGCGGCGCGGCTCCGGCTGCGGCCGATCCTGATGACCTCCTTCGCGTTCATCTTCGGCGTGCTGCCGCTGGCGATCGCGACGGGGGCGGGGGCGCAGAGCCGCATCGCCATCGGCACCGCCGTCGTCGGCGGCATGCTGACCGCGACCGTGCTCGCCATCTTCTACATCCCGCTCTTCTTCGTCCTCGTCCGGCGCCTGTTCCGCACCCGCGCCGAGCGTGAGGCCGAACGGACGCCCCCCGGCGGCGCGCCGGAGGCCGCCTGACATGCGCCGCCGCCACGCCGCTGCGCTTCTCGTCGTCCTCGGTGCCGGGCTTGTCGCCGGATGCAGCCTCGAGCCCCGTTATGTCCGCCCCGCGGCCCCCGTGCCGGCATCCTGGCCGAAGGGCGCGGCCTACGCGCTGCCCGGCGACGAGGCGCTGCCCCGGCTCGCCTGGCGGGACCTGTTCACCGATCCCTCGCTCCAGACGATCATCGCCCAGGCGCTCGCCAACAACCGCGATCTCAGGGCCACCATCGCGAATGTCGAGGCGACGCGCGCGCAATATCGCGTCCAGCGCGCCGCGCTGCTGCCGCAGGTCGACGCGGGCGCCAGCGTCACGGTGACGCACGGCACCGATCTGAGCACCGGCACCCCCGTCACCGGCACGAGCGAAGTCTATGCGGCGAGCATCGGCACCACCGCCTTCGAGCTGGACCTGTTCGGCCGGGTGCGCAGCCTCACCCATGCCGCCCTCGACACCTATCTCGGCAGCGCCGCCGGCGCGCGCTCGGCGCGGCTCGCGCTCATCGCGCAGGTGGCGAGCGCCTATTACCAGCTCGCCGCCGATCGCAGCGCGCTCGCGATCGCCGAGCAAACGGCGCGCAGCGCGCGCTCGACGGTGTCGCTGACCGACAGCCGCCGCAAATCGGGCGTCGCCTCGCGCGTCGATCTCGCCCAGGCGCAGACCATCCTCGCCAGCGCGGAGGCGGCGGCGGCCAATTATGTCACGCTCGTCGCCCAGGATCGCAACGCGCTGGAGCTGCTGATGGGCGGTCCGGTCGCCGACGCGCTGCTGCCCGCCTCGATCGAGGCGGTGGACGGCCGGATCGCCCCGATTCCGGCGGGGCTCGGCTCGGGCATATTGCTGCGTCGCCCCGACGTGGTGGAAGCCGAGTTCCAGCTCAAGGCGACCAACGCCCGGATCGGGGCGGCACGCGCCGCCTTCTTCCCCAGGATCACGCTCACCGGGGTGGCGGGCTTCGCGAGCACGGCGCTGTCCTCGCTGTTCAGCGGCGGGAATTTCTCGTGGAGCGTGACGCCCGCGGCGACGATGCCGATCTTCGACGCGGGCGCCAATGCCGGCAATCTGGCCTATGCGAAGGCCGAGCGGACCGTGGCGCTCGCCCAATATGAAAAGGCGATCCAGACGGCGTTCCGCGAGGTGGCCGACGCGCTGGCGCGGCGGGGCACGATCGATCGCCAGTTCGCCGCCCAGCAGGCCAACCTGACGGCGGCCGAGGTCAATGCCCGCCTGTCCGACGCGCGCTACCGCGCCGGGATCGACAGCTTCCTCAGCGATCTCGACGCGCAGCGCACGTTCTATACGGCGCAGCAGTCGCTGGCGACGACGCGATTGCTGCGTGCCAACAGCCTCATCACCCTCTATCAGGCGATCGGCGGCGACGAGCTGAGCGACACCGACCTGATGGCGCAAGGCGGGGCGGTGCCCACGCAAGGCGCGGTCGGGCCGTCGCGCTAGATTTCGCAACGGAGTGAGCGCAGTGGACGTCAGCGAGCCCCTCGACGAGGCGATCCCTGCCGCCACGCTCGTCCTGCTGCGCGAGCGGCCCGGCGGCCCGCCCGATCTGCTGATGCTCGAACGCGCTGGCGGCATGGCGTTCGCGGCGGGCGCGCTCGTCTTTCCCGGGGGCCGGGTCGATCCGGGCGATCATGCGCTCGCCGCCGATCCGTCCCTCGCCGGCCCGCAGGAGGACAGGGAGGAGGCC
>Ga0182749_1000508_pt1 | contig 36307 bp, 24 predicted proteins | sample eDN3rd37CKraftMG_FD_128875 | JGI IMG/M metagenome (GOLD analysis project Ga0182749, IMG submission 128875) | Enriched Miracle-Growth compost microbial communities from Emeryville, California, USA - eDNA 3rd pass 37_C Kraft MG (version 2) (version 2) ...
CGTCGGTGAGCGGCGCGAAATGGCGCCCGATGGCAACGACGAGTTCCTGTCCGCGCCAGCGGCGCGCGAAGGCAACGACGTGCTTGGCATGCTCGCCATCGACCGCCAGCGGCACGTAATTGCCGCGGCGGAACAGCGTGTCATGCCGCCGACGTAGCGCCAGCAGTCGCTGCGTGAGCGCTTCCTTGATGCGTCCGTCGCGCCAGTCACGCGCAAGGTCGGCAAGTGGTAGTGTTGGGCCGGCGAGTTGCTCCGCGCGTGCGGCGAAGTCAACCGGGCGGCGATTGTCGGGATCGACCAGCGCGAAATCCCAGCGCTCGCTGCCCTGATAGAAATCGGGAACGCCCGGGATCAGAGCCTTGAGCGCGAGCTGCGACAGGCCGTTGAGCGCACCGATGAGCGACGTGCGCCCGGTGAAGGCGTCGAGCGAAGCGAGAAACTCAGCGGATACGGCAGGATCGAGCAGGCGGCGGACAAACCGCTCCAGGGCTTCTTCGTAAGTCGCGTTGCGGTTGGTCCAGCTCGTCTCCTCCTTGCCTTCGCGGGCCGCTTTCAGCGCATAGGCCACCATGCGATCGGCGAACGTCGTATCGGCCTGGCCCTCCCAGGCGCCGATCAGCGCCTGGTAGATCATGTATTCGTGCGCCGCGGTCGGCTGCCGCTTGCGCCCGAGGTGCTCGGCCAGATGCGCGTTGCGGCGCGTCCAGCCGCGGGCTGCCGCGTCCCAGTCGGCCGACAACTCCGACAAGGCAAGGATACGGGCGCGGGCGTCCTCGCCGCGTTTGGTGTCATGGGTCGCGGTCGCGGTCAGCCCCGACGGTGCGGTCTCGGCCCGGCGCTCCATCAGCGCATGGAACCCGGCAAGCGACAGCGCCGGCGTGTCGGGCTCACCGCCGACCTCGTTCAGCGCGATGAGCCGGTGGTGACGGTAGAAGGCGGTGTCCTCGAGCGACTTCGCCATCAACGGCCCGGTGAACTGCTGCAGCTTGAGGGCGAAGTCGCGCACGCGCGGCGCGCTGTAGCCCGGGTTGCCGACGAGGTCGAGCGTGATCGCGTCGCGCAGGAAATCGAAGATGTCCGGGTCGGGGGCGGTCCAGCGCGCGCGGGCCCGCGCGATCGTGTCCTCGATGGTCCGGCGGTCGGTCTCGGTGGCCCCAGCGGCGGTGACGTAGGTGCGATAGACCGGAAACTCGACCACGTAGAGTTGCAGCGCGGCACGCAGACGGTCTAGCGTGAAGTCGCGGGTCGAGAAATGCCCGGCGGCGATGCGCGACAGCGCGCGCGTCAGCACGGTGAATTCGCTCGCCAGCATGGTGTCGATGACGCGCTGCTTGGCCGCGACGAGCGTCGTCGGCAGGTCGGCTGTCTCGCCGGTGATGCTCCGCCAGGTCGCGTCGAGGGCGCCAAGGCCCGTGCCGTCGACGAGAATCCCCGAGATGACATTGAGCCACTCGTAGCCGGTGGTGCCGGCAACACCGGGCAGGCGCGGCATGTGTTCGCCAAGGCCAAGGATCTTCTCGACGACGATATAGAACTGCGGCGACAGGCCGGCTTCGCGCCGCAGCTTCCTGACGAGACGCTCGAGCCGGCGGGTGTACTGCGCCGGATCGCGCAAGCCGTCGATATGGTCGAGCCGCAGGCCCTGCAGGCGATCCGCCGCGATCAGGCGCGCGACCAGCGCATGCATGGCCCGGAATGTCGCCGGATCCTCGGGCCGGATGCCCGCGAGATCGCTGATGTCGAAGAAGCGGCGGTAGTTCACCGCCGAGAACGCGACGCGCCAGTAGGCGAGCCGGTAGTGCTGGCGCTCGAGCAGGCGATGCAGCGCGAGGGCGCCGGCCTCCGTATCGGCGCAATAGGCGGCAAGGCCGCGCGCGATCACCGCCGGAGCGCCCTTGATCGCGGCGAGGCGCTCCTTTAACGCCGGAGCATCGCGATAGGTCGGCTTGTTCGGATCGCGATACGCGTGCGCCAGCACGATCAGCTCGTGTCCCGCCGGGTCGTCGGCGGCACCCGCGGCGCCGACGATGGTGCGCAGCATCTCGCCGTATCGTTGCGGATTGATGGGCAGCTTGTGCTCGAAATACCAGGCGGCGAAGCTGCCGGTTGCCGCATCGTATTTGAGCTTGATCTCGCCGGCCTGCAGCGCGTCCCCATAGGGCCGGCCGAGGATCGGCAGAAGCACGCCGGGATGACGCCGGTAGGGCAGGCCGTCCCAGTCGATGTCGAATGCGCGCGCATGCGGCGACGCGCGGCCCCATTCCAGCACGTCGAGCCACCACAGATTGTCGGCATGACCGACGCCCATATGGTTGGGCACGAAATCGAGGATGAGGCCGAGGCCGTGGGCCCTGAGCGCATCGCTCAGGCGCAGGAAGGCGTCTTCGGCGCCGAGCTCGGGGTTGAGCCGGTCGTGATCGACGATGTCGTAGCCATGAGTGCTGCCGGGCCGCGCCTTCAGGAACGGCGAGGCGTAGAGATGCGAGACGCCGAGTTGCTTGAGATAAGGAGCGAGCTTTGCCGCATCGTCGAAGCCGAAGTCCCTGGTCAGCTGCAGCCTGTAAGTGGCGCGGGGAACGGCGGAGGGCATCATTCGTCCCCGCGTTTCGATCCTGTCGGTCCAGGGCCGCTTGTTGGGCTCGCGCCCTGGACTGACGCGGACGATGAGATGGCCGCGAACACCGACCACGGCGGCAAATCGTGCGGCGGTTCGTCTCCCCAGATCGGCGCGCCCCAGCGGAGCTGTAGCCGCGGCTTCACCCGTTCGGACAGGTTGGCGACGAGCTGAAGGCGGCGTTCCCCCGCGCGCCATATGGCGGCGAGCACACCGCTACTGAATTCAACGTGGGCGCCGCCCCTCATCAGCGGCAGGAGCGGCACGACGTGTTCGCGACGGGCCGTGAGCAGCGCGCGCGTCAGCGCCAGCCGCTCGCGGTGCGGCGACACCAGCGGTGCCTGCCAGTCCAGCACCGCGGCATTGCGCGTCGCCTCCGCCAGCGGATCGGGAATGTCGGCGCCATCGTGTTTGGCATAGGCTTCGGCGAACTCCTTGCGGCGGCCGTTGCGCACGGCGTCGGCGAGCTCGCCCGCGAAGTCGCAGAAGAACGGGAAGGGCTCGGTCGCGCCCCATTCCTCCCCCATGAACAACAGCGGCGGCGACGGCTGCAGCAGAAGTACTGCGAGAGCAGCCGCCAGCGGTTCGGGTCTCGCCAGCGTTGTCAGGCGTTCGCCCTTCGGCCGGTTGCCGATCTGGTCGTGGTTCTGGATGAAATCGACGAAGGCCAGAGGCGGCAAGTGGGCGCTCGGCTCCCCGCGCGGCCGCCCCTTGCGGTGCGGCGACGGCTGGCCCTGATAGGCGAAGCCCTCGCCCAAGGCGCGCGCGATATGCGCCGGCGCGTTCTGGTAATCACGATAATAGCTCGCACGTTCCTGGGTCAGCAAAGCGTGCCAGGCGTGGTGATAGTCGTCGTTCCATTGCGCGCGATAATGGCCGGCCGGCGGCTCCTCCTGCGGATCGAGCAGGGTGGCGCGGTTATCGTCGTTCTCCAGCACCAGGTGGATGTGACGGCCGGTGCGCGCGGCGAGCCTGCCGACCGCCCGGCTGAGAGCGACCAGGATGTCCGGCTCACCGGGCGTGACAATCGCGTGCACGGCGTCGAGCCTCAGGCCGTCGAAACGGTAATGCCCGAGCCAGTGCAGCGCATTGTCGATGGCGAAGGTGCGTACGGTTTCGTTCTCGTAATTGATGGCTCCGCCCCAGGGGGTGTGCGTGTCGGCGAAGAAGGGTGGTGCGACGCGGTGCAGGTAATTCCCTTCCGGGCCGAAATGATTGTAGACGACGTCGAGGAACACCATCAGGCCGCGCGCATGCGCGGCGTCGATCAGCGCCTTCAAGTCCTCCGGCCGGCCATAGGCGCTGTCCGGTGCGAAAGGCAGCACGCCGTCGTAGCCCCAGTTCCAGCGGCCGGGAAAATCGGCCAGCGGCATCAATTCGAGCGCGGTGATGCCGGTGTCGGCGAGCTCGTCGAGCCGGTCGATCGCCGCGCGGAACGTGCCTTGCGGCGTGAAGGTGCCGACATGCGCTTCGCAGAAGACGGTCTCGTGCCAAGGGCGGCCCTTCCAGTCGGCGCACGTCCAGTCGTAGCAGTGACCGATGACCTCGCTCGGTCCATGCACGTCCTGCGGCTGGAAGTGCGAGGCCGGATCGGGAATGCCGATCTCGCCGTCGATACTGAAACGATAGCGGGTGCCGGCCCGCGCACCCTCGACGCGCGTTTCGAACCATTCGCCGCGCCTGTCCATTGCGTGCGGGCGGTCGAGCACGAGGCGCACCTCGCGCGCGGCCGGCGCCCACAAACGGAAGGTCACGCCGGTGTCGTCGAGGCGCGGTCCGAAGCGGCTCATCGTGTGCCTGCAAAGGCGAGGACCGCACGCGCCTTCGCCTTGAACGGTCCGCCGACCGGCTGGGTGATGCCGTCGGCCTCGCCATCGGAGGTGTCGAGCAGGCACAGCCAGCGCCCGGTCTCCGGCCATTCCGGAAAGGTCAGGTCCACCTCCTCGTCGGCGCCGTTGAGCACGACATAAAGCGGCGCGTCGTCCGGGCCTTCGCCCGCCAGCACGAAAGCGAGGAAACGGCCGCCAGGGAAATTCCAGTCCTGCGCCTCCATCTCGGTGCCGGCCGGGGTCAGCCACTTGATGTCGTAGAAGCCGTTCATCTTCTTGCCCTCGAGCCAGCGATGCGGCTTCAAGTGCGGGAAGCGGTGGCGCAGCGTGGTGAGCGTGGCGACGAGCTCAGTCAGATCGTCGTCGCTGCCGGCGAGACTCCAGTCGACCCAGCCGATCGGATTGTCCTGGCAATAGGTATTGTTGTTGCCGCTCTGGTGGTTTGCCACCTCGTCGCCGGCGAGGATCAGCGGCACGCCTTGCGCCAGAAGCAGGCTGGCGAGCTGGTTGCGGCGGAGCTGGCGTCGCAAGGCGAGGACTGCCGTGTCCTTGGTCGGCCCCTCGACGCCGCAATTGGTCGAGACGTTGTCGTCGGAGCCGTCACGGTTGTCCTCGCCGTTGGCCTCGTTGTGCTTGTGCTCGTAGCTGACGAGATCGGCGAGGGTGAAGCCGTCGTGTACGGTGACGTGGTTGATGCTGGCGCGCGGCCCGCGCCCGTCGTGCTGGAACTGCGCCGCAGACCCGGTCATGGCATGCGCCATGTCGCCGATGAGATTGCCTTCGCCGCGCCAGAAGCGGCGCGCGGTGCGACGATAGACGTCGTTCCATTCCGACCAGCCGGTCGGGAAGCCGCCGACCTGATAGCCGCCGAGGCCGAGATCCCACGGCTCGGCGATCATCTTGACGCCCTGCAGCACCGGGTCTTGCTGCACGGCGGCGAAGAAGGGGGCGTTGCGGTTGAAAGCCGGTTCGCGCCCGAGCGTCGAGGCGAGGTCGAAGCGGAAGCCGTCGACGTGGAAGGCCTCGACCCAGTAGCGCAGCGAATCCATGACCATCTGCAGCACGCGCGGATGCGCGAGCTTCAGGGAATTGCCGGTGCCGGTGAAGTCGTCGTAGTAGCGCGGCTCGTCGGGCATCAGCCAGTAATAGGAGGCGTTGTCGATGCCGCGGTAGCACAGCGTCGGCCCCATCTGGTTGCCTTCGCAGGTGTGGTTGTAGACGACGTCGAGGATCACCTCGATGCCGGCATCATGCAGCGCCGCCACCGTGGCGCGGAATTCGTTGAGCGGGTCGGCGGCGGCGTAGCGCGCCTCCGGGGCGAAGAAACTCAGCGTGTTGTAGCCCCAGTAGTTGCGCAGGCCGCGGTCGACCAGCGTGCGGTCGTCGACGAAGGCATGGATCGGCAGCAGCTCGATCGCGGTGACGCCGAGGCGGCGCAGATGCGCGATCATGCCGGGCTCGCTGAGCCCGCGGAATCTGCCGCGCGCGGCCTCGGGGATGTCGGTGCGCTGCTGCGTCAGGCCCTTGACGTGCGCCTCGTAGACGATGGTGTTTTCCCAGGCGATCGACGGCCGTGTCTGCCGCGCCCAGCTATGTGCGGGGTCGACGACCACGGATTTGACCATGGCGCGGGCATTGTCGCGCTTGTCGAACGACAGGTCCGCCTGCCGCGCGCCTGTGCGATAGCCGAAATGCGCGTCGGTCCAGGCGAATTGCCCGGCGAGGCGCTTCGAGTAGGGGTCGATCAGCAGCTTGTTCGGATTGAAGCGGTGGCCGGCCTCAGGAGCGTAGGGGCCGTGCACGCGGTAGCCATAGAGCTGCCCGGGCGCGACATGCGACAGGTAGACATGCCAGACGTCGTCGGTGCGCTCGGGCAATGCGATGCGCTCGGTCTCGCGCTTGCCGTCGCGGTCGAACAGGCACAGCTCGACCTTGGTGGCGCTGGCCGAGAACAGCGCGAAATTGGTGCCGCGCCCGTCCCAGGTCGCGCCCAGCGGATGCGGCGCGCCCGCGCTGACGTGGTTACTCGCTCGCGGGAACGAAAAAGACCGCAGCAAGGGGTGGGACGGTAATGTGAAGCTCCGGGCCATGGCCTGTCACAACAGTGGAGACGGCACCGGCGTTCCCGACGTTGCTGCCGCCGTAGATGCCGGCGTCGGAATTGAGCACCTCGCGCCATGTGCCGGCGAACGGCACGCGCAGGCGATAATCGCTCAGCACCTGCGGCGTGAAGTTGACCACGACGGCACAACGCTCGTGCGCCGCCTTGCCCTTGCGCAGCCAGGCGAAGGTGGAATTGTTGGCATCGTCGGCGACGAGCCATTCGAAGCCCGCAGCGTCGCAATCGAATTCGTGGAGCGCCGGCACGGCGCGATACAGGCGGTTCAGATCGCGCATCAGCCGCTGCACGCCGGCATGCGCCTCGTCGCGCATGAGATGCCAGGGCAGGCTGACGTCGTGATTCCACTCGCTGTCCTGGCCGAACTCCGAGCCCATGAACATCAGCTTCTTGCCGGGGTGGCCGAACATGAAGCCGTAATAGGCGCGCAGATTGGCGAAGCGCTGCCAGCGGTCGCCCGGCATGCGGCCGAGGATCGAGCGTTTGCCGTGCACGACCTCGTCGTGCGACAGCGGCAGGATGAAGTTCTCCGAGAAGGCGTAGTGCAGCCCGAACAGGATGTTGCCGTGGTGGTGGCGGCGGTAGATCGGGTCCTTGGACATGTAGTCCAATGTGTCGTGCATCCAGCCCATGTTCCACTTGTAGCCGAAGCCGAGGCCGCCCCAGTCGACCGGTCGCGACACCATCGGCCAGGCGGTCGACTCCTCGGCCGCGGTGGTGGCGTGCGGGAATTCCTTGAACACCTCGGCGTTGGTCCGGCGCAGGAAGGCGATGGCGTCGATGTTCTCGCGGCCGCCGAATTTGTTCGGCACCCAGCCGCCGGACGGTCGGCTGTAGTCGAGATAGAGCATTGAGGCGACCGCATCGACGCGCAGGCCGTCGACCCCGTAGCGGTCGAGCCAGAACAGCGCATTCGCCGTGAGGAAGTTGCAGACCTCGGTGCGCCCGTAATTGTAGATCAGCGTGCCCCAGTCGAGATGGCGGCCCTGGCGCGGGTCGTCGTGCTCGTAGAGCGCGGTGCCGTCGAAGTGGGCAAGTCCGTGCGGGTCGTCGGGGAAATGGCCGGGCACCCAATCGAGCAGCAGGCCGAGGCCCTTGTCGTGCGTCGCCTCGACCAGCGCGGCGAAATCCTGCGGCGCGCCGAAGCGGCTGGTCGGTGCGTAGAGGCCGGTCGGCTGATAGCCCCACGAGCCGTCGAAGGGATGTTCGGCGACCGGCAATAGCTCGATATGGGTGAAGCCCATGTCGGCGGCGTAGGTGGGAAGCTGCTCGGCAAGCTCACGGTAGTCGAGCCAGTATTCGCCGCGGTCGCCCTTGCGCCGCCACGAGCCGAGATGCACCTCGTAGATCGACATCGGCTGGTCGAGCGCGTTGACGGTGTCGCGCGCCGGCCTGGGCTGGGGCAGCGTGTTCTGGTCGACTACGATCGAGGCGGTCGCCGGCCGCATCTCGGCGAAGGCGGCGCATGGATCGGATTTGAGCGGCAGCAGCGCGCCGTTGCGGGTGACGATCTCGTATTTGTATTTGTCGCCGGCCTTGGCGCCGGGCACGAAGATCTCCCAGTAGCCATTGCCGCGCACGCGCATGGCGTGGCGGCGGCCGTCCCACAGGTTGAAGTCGCCGACGACGCTGACGCGCCGCGCATTGGGCGCCCACACGACGAAGGCGACGCCGGCGACGCCGTCCATCTCCATCGGATGCGCGCCAAGCTTGTCGTACAGGCGAAGATGGTTGCCCTCGCCGAGCAGGTGGAGATCGAGGTCGGACAGCACCGGCGGGAAGCGGTAGGGGTCGTCGAACTCGATCTCGGCGTCGCCGTAACGCGCGCGCAGCCGGTAGCGCTCGCTCTCGACCGGCCCGGCGAAGAGGCCGGCGGCATCGAGGCAGTCGAGCGCGCGCTCGCTGCCGTCCGGCGCCAGCGCCACGACATGGCTGGCCTCCGGCAGGAACACGCGTACGATCGTGCGGTCATTCTCGCGATGCGGCCCGAGATAATGGAACGGATCGGAATGGCGCGCCGCGATCACGTCGCGGGCTTCGGGCGTGAGCGTCGTCATTCCGTCACCCCCCGCTCATGCACGATGCGCAGGGTGGCTTCCAGCGGGATCGCTGCCCAGGCCGGGCGATTGCCGAGCTCGTAGTCGACCTCGTAGAGCGCCTTTTCGAGCAGGAACATGTCGAGCAGCCGGCCGCGAATGTCGGCATCGGCGGGCCACAGCGGCGAGTCGCCGAGGGCCTCGCGATAGCTCTCCCAATAGGCGGCGGCGAGCCGCTCGCCCCAGCTCTGCACATGCGCGGCGAGGCCGGGCCGCTCCTCCGGCTTGATATTGGGCGCGCGCCAGAGCGCGGCGCTCACGGCGTAGTCGATCGAGCGCAGGAAGCCGGCGACGTCGCGCGCCGGCGGCGCCTTCTGCCGCCGCTCGTCGAGCGTGCGACGCGGCTCGCCCTCGAAATCGAGGATGTAGGCGTCCTCTTTGGCGATCAGCACCTGGCCGAGATGGAAGTCGCCGTGATGGCGGATCTTCATGCCCGCCGGCGGCGTGCGCCGCGTTTCCTCGATCTCGAACAGGATCGACGGCTGCGCCGCCAGGACGCGATGCGCAAATTCCGCGGCGCGCTCGGGAAGATCGCGCAGGCGGCGTTCGATGGCGGTGAAGGCCGTGTCGGCGCGGGTGCGGATGGCATCGGTCATCCGCGCGACGTCGTCGGCCGTCACCGGCTCGGGCGCGAACGCCGGATCGCTATCGTCGCAGGCGAAGGCGAGATGCATCTCCGCGGTGCGGCGACCGATCTGGCGGATGCGCTGTGTCAGCAGGGCGGCGGACTCGCTCTTCTCGTAGGCGGCCTCGGTCGGCACCAGCCGCTGTTCGTCGATCAGCCGGTCGAGCGCGGCGGCGGTCACGGTCCAGGCGTCGCCCTGGTTCTCGATGAAGCTGTGCACGACGGCCAGCGCGCTGCGCCGCTCTCCCTCGATCAGCTCGAGCGAGCCGAGCAGCGTCGGCGCATTCGTGAAATGTGCGACGTCGGCCATGAAGCGGCCGACCTCGATCTCGGGATGGATGCCGCTGGTGATGCGGCGCAGGATCTTCACGACATAGGCGTTGTCGACGACCACCGTGGTGTTCGACTGCTCGTGCTCGCCGGCATCGACGGCGGTCACTTCGGGGGCCGGCTGCGCGGCGAAAGCCTGGGTCGGCCGGAACTCCAGCCGTTTGCTGTCGCGCTCGATCGTCTCGCCGGCGTGGATCTTGGCGAGCAAGGCGCCCATGAATTCGCGCTCGGGGGTGGCGTCGAGCAGGGTGCCTTCGCGCGGGCCGCGCCGCACTGCGGCGAGCACGCTCGCCGGTCCGCGGTCGACCGCGGTGTAGCGCGCCCAGCGGATGGTGAGCGGCAGGGTGTAGCGGCTGATCCCGGAGAGGCCGTGGACGTCGGTGACGACCACGGCGAAGCGGTCATTGCCGTGCTCGATCGGGACTGCGGCAGTCACCTTGGGCGAGAGGTGGTGTGCGCCCTTGTCGGCGAACCAGCGCCGCTCCGGCAGATAGGCCGGCAGCACGTCGTTCTCGAAGGTGCGCTTGGTCCAGCTCGAGAGCGAATTCTCCCAGCCGTGCCCGAGCACGAGCGTCGTGACCTCGCGCGGCAGCACCTTCTCCGGCTCGGTCTTTTCGTCCGACAGCAACTGGAACCAGAAGAACCCGTAGGGCGGCAAAGTGATGAGATAGGGCAGTTCGCCGATGCGCGGAAAGCGCGTGCGGCCGAGCATCTCCTGCGGCACGCGGCCCTTCCAGTGGCTCATGTCGAGCTCGACCGCCTGCGCCGCGCGCGACATGTTGGCGACGCAGAGAATTCCCTCGTCGCCGAGCTGGCGGACATAGGCGAGCACGGCGCGATTTGCCGGGCGGATGAAGGTGAGGGTGCCGCGGCCGAACACCTTGCTCGACTTGCGCACGCCGATCAGCCGCTTGGTCCAGCTCAGGAGCGAAGACAGCGAGCGCGCTTGCGCCTCGACGTTGACGGCGGAATAGCCGTAGACCGGGTCCATGATCGGCGGCAAATAGAGCTGCGCCGGATCGCAGCGCGAGAAGCCGCCATTGCGGTCCGGCGTCCACTGCATCGGCGTGCGAACGCCGTTGCGGTCGCCGAGGAAGATGTTGTCGCCCATGCCGATCTCGTCGCCGTAATAGATGATCGGCGTGCCTGGCATCGACATCAGGATCGAGTTCATCAGCTCGATCTTGCGCCGGTCGTTCTCCATCAGCGGCGCGAGCCGCCGGCGAATGCCGAGATTGATGCGCGCGCGCGGGTCGGCGGCGTAGGTCGACCACAGATAGTCCCGCTCGGCGTCGGTGACCATTTCGAGCGTCAGCTCGTCGTGATTGCGCAGGAACATCGCCCATTGGCAGTTGGCCGGGATCTCCGGCGTCTGCCGCATGATGTCGGCGATCGGGAAACGGTCTTCCTGCGCGATGGCCATATAGATGCGCGGCATCAGCGGGAAGTGATAGGCCATGTGGCATTCGTCGCCCTGGCCGAAATACTGCTGCACGTCCTCGGGCCACTGGTTGGCCTCGGCGAGCAGCACCTTGTTTGGCGAATAGGCGTCGAGCTCGGCGCGCAGGGTCTTGATGACCGCGTGCGTCTCGGGGAGGTTCTCGTTGTTCGTGCCTTCGCGCTCACACAGATAGGGCACGGCGTCGAGCCGGAAGCCGTCGACGCCGGCGTCGAGCCAGCGTTTCATCACCTTGATGACGGCCTGCACCACGCGTGGATTGTCGAAGTTGAGGTCCGGCTGGTGCGAGAAGAAGCGGTGCCAGTAATAGGCCTGCGCCTCCTGGTCCCAAGCCCAGTTCGACTTCTCGGTGTCGGTGAAAATGATGCGGGTGCCCTGGTATTTCTGGTCTGTGTCGCTCCAGACGTACCAGTTGCGCGCGCTCGTGCCCTTGCCGCTGCGCTTGGCGCGCTTGAACCAGTCGTGCTGGTCGGAGGTATGGTTGATGACGAGCTCGGTGATGACGCGCAGGCCGCGCCGCTTTGCCTCGTGCATGAAGCGGCGGAAGTCCTTCATCGTGCCGAAGTCGGGATTGATGTCGCCGTAATCGGAGATGTCGTAGCCGTCGTCGCGGCCCGGGCTCGGGTAGAACGGCAGCAGCCACAGCGTGTCCACGCCGAGATCGCGCAGGTAATCGAGCTTGCCGGTCAGTCCAACAAAGTCGCCGATGCCGTCGTTGTTGCTGTCGGCGAATGCCTTGACGTGCAACTGGTAGATGATTGCGTCCTTGAACCAGAGACCGTCGTCGGCAGTCTCGGCAGCGACAGCGATGTCGGGGCGTACATTCATGATCGCGCTCAGGCGGTGCAGCGGAAGATGAGGACCGGATCGGCCGCGGGATCGATGCGCAGCCGGATGCCGCCCCATTCCAGCATATGCCGCTCGCCGGTGACGAGGTTCTCGATCGTGCGCACGCCGCGGCGGTTATCGGCCGGGCCGATCTCCTCACTGCCGAAATGCAGCCAGAACTCCTGCGGCCCGCCGGCGAGCGAGATAGCGGCGGCGACGGCATTGCCGCGGTCGGCCGACTCCTTGAGGAAGCCGGTGACGTTGCCGTTGTCGACCTGCAGGAAGCGCAGGTCGTTGGTCTGCAGCAGTGCCGGGTTCTGCCGGCGGATCGTGTTCAACCGCTTGAGATAGTTCTTGATGTTGCCGGGCTTGTTCCAGTCGCGCGTCCTGATCTCGTATTTCTCGGAGTTGAGATATTCCTCGCGGCCGGGCAGGGGCTCGTACTCGATCAGTTCGAAGCCGTTGTAGATGCCGTAGTTGGAGGACATCAGCGCGGCAAGCGCGGCGCGTGCCTTGAACAGCCAGACTTCACCCGTCTGCAACTGGACGGGCAGGATGTCCGGGGTGGTGACGAAGAAGTTGGGGCGAAAATAGTCGCGCTCGGGGTGACCGGTGATCTCCGACAGGTATTCCTCAATCTCCGCTTTGGTCGTGCGCCAGGTGAAGTAGGTGTAGGATTGCGAGAAGCCGAGCTTGGCCAGCGCCTTCATCACCTTCGGCCGGGTGAAGGCCTCCGACAGGAAGATGACGTCGGGGTAACGGTCGCGCACCTCGCGGATCAGCCACTCCCAGAACGGCAGCGGCTTGGTGTGCGGATTGTCGACGCGGAAGATGCGCACGCCCTGTTTGCACCAGAACAGGATGACGTCGCGCAACGCCTCCCACAGTGCAATCCGGTCGGGGCAGGTGAAGTCGGGATTGACGATGTCCTCGTATTTCTTCGGCGGGTTCTCGGCGAACCTGAACGAGCCGTCCGGCCGCGTCTTGAACCATTCCGGGTGCTGCTTGAGCCACGGGTGGTCGGGCGAGCACTGCACCGCGAAGTCGAGCGCGATCTCCATGTCGTGCTGGCGGCAGGCCTCGACCAGGCGACGGAAATCCGCGAGCGTGCCGAGCTCGGGATGGATGGCGTCATGGCCGCCTTGCTCGTTGCCGATGGCGTAGAAGCTGCCGGGATCGCCGGGCTCGGCCTTGAGCGAATTGTTGCGGCCCTTGCGGTTGGTATGGCCGATCGGGTGGATCGGCGGGAAATAAAGGACATCGAAACCGAGATCGGCGATCTCGGGCACGCGTGCGATGCAGTCGTCGAAGGTGCCATGCTTGCCCGCGACGCGGCCCTGACTGCGCGGCACCATCTCGTACCAGGCGCCGGCGCGGGCGCGCTCACGCTCCGCCAGCAGCGGCATGACGTGGCTCCGTGTCAGGTCTGGGCGCACGTCCGATGTCTCGATCGCGGCGACGAGCACGTCATCGAGCAGATGGGCGGCGTCGCCGCTGGCAAGGAATTTCGCGGCGGCGGCTTCGACCACGAGGCGCGGCTCGCGCGCATAGGGCATGAGCTCCATCATGAGCTCGTAGCCCTCGCGCGCCTCCAGCGTGACGTCCTGACCCGCCTCCTGCTTGAGTAGGAATTCCTTGCGCCAGGTTGCGTATTGGTCGGTCCATGCCTCGATGGCGAACAGGTACCAGCCGGGCGCCGGCGGCGTGAAGCGGCCGCGCCAGCGGTCGTTGCCGAAGACCGCCATGGGCTCGCGATGCCAATCGTTGGCTTTCTCGTCGCGCCAGATCAGATTGGCGGCGAGGACGTCGTGGCCCTCGCGAAAAATGTCGGCCCAGATCTCAACGGATTCGCCGGCAATGCGTTTGACCGGATACCGGCCGCCATCGACACAAGGATAGATGTCTTCAATGCGAAACCGCGGACCCGTCGGGTCGTTCGGGGACAACTCCCAGCCGTCCTGCAGCGGCGAGCGCCTCATGCCGCCAGTGTTGGCCTCGCCACCATAATGTTTCATTGGTCCCCGACCGAACGGCTCGTTCCCAATAGAACCACAGGGCACCCGGAAAGTTCCCATCCCCGGAGCGTCGCACTGATCCGCACGATTTAAGAAAAGTTAGTCGAATGAATGGCTTGGATAAAGAAGCGCGGCGCTGGGGCATCGAGCCGGGCTATCACGACGTCTTCGGCACCTGGCACACGGCGCCGCCCGAGACGCTGCGGACACTCATCAACGCTTTGTCGCACGGCCGCGCGGCGCCGCGTCCGCCGGACGACGCGCCGGCGGTGGCGCCGCTGCGTGCCTGGCAGGGGGACGGCCGGCGCCATTGGCTCCTCGCCGTACAGCTCTACAGCCTGCGCTCAGAGCGCAACTGGGGCATCGGCGATTTCTCCGATCTGAAGGCGCTGATCGCCACCGCCGCCTCCCACGGCGCGGCGGGCGTCGGCCTCAACCCCCTGCACGCGCTGTTTCCCGACCGGCCGGAGCAGGCGAGTCCCTATGCGCCGAACAGCCGCCTGTTTCTCAATCCGCTCTATATCGACGTCGCGGCCATCCCGGAATTCGATGGTGTCGGCGCCGCCGATGCGGCCGCGTTACGCGACGGCGATCTGGTCGACTACACCGCTGTGGCGCAGGCGAAGATGGCGGCCCTGCACCGTGTCTATGATCGTTTCCGCACGCGCGCCGGGCCGGCGCGCCGCGCCGACTTCGCGGCCTTTCGCGCCGCGCAGGGCGAGGCGCTCCTGCGCTTCGCCTGCTTCGAGGTGTTGCGGCAGCGGCACGACACGCCCTGGCCCGAATGGCCGGCGCCGTGGCGGAGCCCGTCGTGCGGAGACCTCGCGCGCTTTCGCAACGACAATCTTGCTGCCTGCGAATTCCAGGAGTTCATGCAGTGGACGGCGGATCGCCAACTCGGCGAATGTCACGCGTCGGCGAAGGCGCAGGGCATGGCCGTCGGCCTCTATGTCGATGTCGCCGTCGGCATCGATCCGCACGGCGCCGATGCCTGGGGGCAACAGGGCGCCGTGCTGACGGGGATCTCGGTCGGCGCGCCGCCGGACGAGTTCAATCCGGCCGGGCAGGACTGGGGGTTGGCCCCGTTCAATCCCGACACCGTCGCGGACGATGACTTCGCGCCGATGCGGCAACTGCTCGCTGCGGCGATGTGCCACGCCGGCGCGATCCGGCTCGACCACGTGCTCGGCCTGAAACGGGTGTTCATGGTGCCGCACGGCGTGCGACCGGTCGACGGCGCCTATGTGCGCTTTCCCTTCGAGGCGCTGCTGCAGGTCGTCGCCGAGGAGAGCGTGCGCTTCCGCTGCTCGGTGATTGGCGAGGATCTCGGCACGGTGCCGGAGGGCTTCCGCGACACGATGGCGAAATGGGGCCTGTGGACCTATCGCGTGATGCTGTTCGAGCGCGAGGGCGACGGCCGCTTTCGCCCGCCGGAGAGCTATCCGGCCGAGGCGCTCGCCACCTTCAACACGCACGATCTGCCGAGCTTCCGCGGCTGGCGCGAGGGGCACGATTTGCGCCTCAAGCGCGGGCTGAGCCTCGATCCGGGCGAGAGCGACGAGGCGCGACAATGGGGCCGGGCGAAGCTGCACGAGGCGCTCGCCGCGCGCGGTCAGGGGTATGCCGCCGACGACCTCGCCGCGGTCGCCTCTTTCCTCGGCGCGACGCCGTCGCGGCTCGTCGCGGTGGCGATCGACGACATCGTCGGCGCGCTCGAGCAGATCAACATCCCCGGCACGATGCACGAGCATCCGAACTGGCGGCGCAAGCTGCCGCTGACGCTGGAAGACCTGCGCGCCCATGCCGGGCTTGCCCGCGTCGGCGAAGCCTTCGCCGGAACCGGGCGGCGGTGACGGTCACATCAGCAAATCGCTGAGATAGGTCAGTTTCGCCAGCAGTGCGGCGCCGCTCACGGCACCGGCACGTTCCAGATGTCGCGGGCGTAGTCGCGGATGGTACGGTCGGAGGAGAACCAGTCCATGCGCGCGGTGTTGAGGATCGCCTTGCGCCACCACGCATCCGGCGTCAGCCAAAGCCGGTCGACCGAGCGCTGCGCCTCCCAATAGGCGTCGAAGTCGGCGGCGACCATGTAGCGGTCGTATTCGAGCAGCGACTGCACGATCGGCGCATAGCGATCCGGATCGTCGGGCGAGAACTCGCCGGCGGCGAGCGCATGCACGACCGGGGCGAGCCGCGCCGAGTGGGCGACCGCGGTCGAGCCCTCGAAGCGTTCGGCGACCCTGTCCGCCACCTCCGCCGCGGTGAGCCCGAAAATGACGACATTGTCGTCGCCGACTTGCTCGCGGATCTCGATATTGGCGCCGTCGAGCGTGCCGACGGTGATGGCGCCGTTGAGCGCGAGCTTCATGTTGCCGGTGCCGGAGGCTTCCATGCCGGCGGTGGAGATCTGCTCGGAGACGTCGGCGGCCGGGATGATCTGCTCGGCGAGGCTCGCGCTGTAGTTCGGCACGAAGGCCACCTTCAGCCGGCCGCCGAGGGCGGGGTCGGCATTGACCACCCGCGCGACGTCGTTGACGAGCTTGATGACGAGCTTGGCGCGCGTGTAGCTCGCCGCCGCCTTGCCGGCGAAGATCTTCACGCGCGGCACGAACACCTTGTCCGGCCGCGCCTTCATGTCCTGGTAGAGCGCGATCGTCTCCAGGATGTTCAGGAGCTGCCTCTTGTATTCGTGGATGCGCTTGATGTGCACGTCGAACAGCGCGCGCGGGTCGACCTGGATGCCGGTCGATGCGCGGATCGCCGTCGACAGACGCGATTTGTTGACCATGCGCGCGTGCTGATAGCGCGCGACGAACGTGCGGTCGTCGGCGTGCCGCTCGAGCGCGCGCAGCTGCGAGGGGTCGTCGAGCACGCGCTCGCCGAGCGTGTCGACGAGCAGGCGCGTCAGCGCGCCGTTCGCCTCATAGAGCCAGCGGCGGAAGGTGATGCCGTTGGTCTTGTTGACGATCCGCGTCGTCGTCGTCTCGGCGAGATCGTGGAACACGGTCTTGCGCAGGAGCTCGGTGTGCAGTCCCGAGACGCCGTTGACGCAATTGGAGCCGAGGAAGGCCAGATGCGCCATGCGCACACGCTTGTCGCCGTTCTCGTGGATCAGCGATACGTCCGCGACGAAGGCCGGATCGGTCATGCCGCGTGCGGTCGTTTCCTGCAGGTGGTTCCAGTTGATGAGATAGATGATCTGCAGATGCCGCGGCAGAAGCCGGCCGATCAGCGCGACCGGCCAGGTCTCCAGCGCCTCCGGCAGAAGCGTGTGGTTGGTGTAATTGAGCGTCGCCTTGGTGATCGACCAGGCCTTGTCCCAGGCGCAGGCATGGTCGTCGACCAGGATTCGCATCAATTCGGCGACCGCGATCGCCGGATGCGTGTCGTTGAGCTGCACCGTGGCGTGGCCCGGCAGCGTGTCGAGCGTGCCGAACTCGTCGAGGTGACGGCGGACGATGTCCTGCAGCGACGCCGAGGTGAAGAAGTATTCCTGCCGCAGTCGCAACTCCTGGCCTTGCAGCGTGGCGTCGTTGGGATAGAGAACGCGCGAGATCGCCTCGGCGCGCGCACGCGCCGCGACCGCGCCGACATAGTCGCCCTGGTTGAAGCTGGACAATTGGATGGGGGCGGGCGCCCGCGCCGACCACAGGCGCAGCGCATTGACGTGACGGCCGCGCCAGCCGGCAATCGGCGTATCGTAAGGCACGGCGTCGACGCGCTCCTCCGGATACCACATCGCGCAGGGCGTCTCGTCATCGCCGCCGAGATATTCGACGGCGCCGCCGAAGCCGATCGAGTAATGCGGCTCGGTGCGGCGGAATTCCCACGGATTGCCGCGGGCCAGCCAGTCCTCCGGCAGTTCCTGCTGCCAGCCATCGTGCAGGCGCTGCTCGAACAGGCCGTTCTCGTAGCGGATGCCGTAGCCGTAGGCCGGGATCGCCAGCGCCGCCATCGAATCCATGAAGCAGGCGGCGAGGCGGCCGAGGCCGCCATTGCCCAGCGCGGCGTCGGGCTCGGCGGCGCGGATGCGGTCGAAATCGACGCCGAGGCTTTCGAGTGCGCGCCTGGTCGGCTCGACCAGCCGCAGATTGGTCAAGGTGTCGAGCAGCAGACGTCCGATCAGGAACTCGATCGACAGATAATAGACGCGCTTCTTCTGGTTTCTCTCCGCATCGGCGCGCGAGGCCATCCACGCATCGACGATGCGATCACGCACCGCAAGGGCGGTCGCTTGATACCAGTCGTAGTCGCCGGCGTTCTCGCGCGTCTTGCCGAGCTCGTAGGTGAGCTTCGATAGGATCGCCTCGCGCAGCGCGAGTTCCGCGCTTTCGTTCGAGGCCGGCGAGGGCTGTTTCAGTTTCAGTTGCGGCATTTACGATTTCGAGGTTGTTGCGAAAGGCGGCGATGCAAGTCGTGCAATTGTGCCCGCAGGTTCCATCGCGAGAATCCGCACCATCGCCAAGATGACCCGGACGCCCGCTCTAGACAAACCCGGGCCGGTGGAAAAGCCCGAAATGCGTGCATAAAGCGGTGTGATGGAACTTCGACTCCCCGTCCAACAGGAGTAAGGCCGGCGCGGGACAAATGTTCCGCGCTGCAGCGATGAATGCTGCGTGGCACGCCTAGACGCCGATTGCGGCCTTGATGCGCTCGGCCGTCAGCGGCAAATCGCGCAGGCGCGCGCCGATTGCGTCGGCGATGGCGTTGCCTATCGCTGCTGCCGTCGGTCCCTGGCCCGCTTCGCCGGTGCCGAGGAACGGCGCGCCGGGCCGGTCGATCACGTGCACGTCGACGCTTTGCGGCGCCTGCGGGAAACGCAAGATCGGATAACGCGACCAGTCGCGACTCGTGATCTCGCTGCGGTCGAAGGTCACGTCCTCGTAAAGCGTCCAGCTTGCCGATTGTACGATGGCGCCTTCAATCTGGTTGCGGATGCCGTCCGGATTGACCGCCTGGCCGCTGTCGACCGCCGCGACGATACGGCCGAGCCGCACCTCGCCGCTTTCGTGGTCGACCGAAGCCTCGGCCGCGATCGCGCAATAGGCGGCGAGATTCTTGTAGCGCGCAAAGGCGAAGCCGCGGCCGCTGCCGCGCGGGCGCTGTTCGTCCTTGCGCCAGCCGAACTCCTGAGCGGCCTTGGTGATGACGTCGCGCGCGCGTGTGTCCTCGAGATGCTTGAGGCGGAATTCGACCGGGTCGGCCTTGGCCGCCGCCGCGAGCTCATCCATGAAGCTCTCGATGGCGAACACGTTGTGGTATGCGCCGAGCGCGCGCAGCGCCGATACCCTCAGCGGCATCTGCGGGATGAAGTGATCGACGATGCGCTCGTTAGCGATGCTGTAGAGGGGAATGGCGTTGCGGTCGCCGCCGCCTTCCGGCATCGGGATCTCGGTCGGCGGCGGCGGCGCGAAGGGCTGCGCCAGATATTGCGCGGCCAGGAGATTGCCGGGCGGGCCGCCCGGCCGCGTCGAGTGCGTGTTGCTCCACACCTCGTAATTCCACGCGGCGATCCGGCCGCTGTCGTCGAGCGCGGCCGACACGTTCGACACCATTGCGGGGCCGAACGGCTCCCAGCCGTGCTCCTGCTCGCGCATCCATTGCAGGCGGATCGGGCGATCCGGAATGGCGCGCGCGACGAGGGCGGCATCGGCGGCAGCGTCGTCGGCGGCGTTATGGCCGTAGCAGCCCGAGCCCTCGACCTGCACGCAATGCACCTGGTCGGGCGGCATGTGCAGCATGTTGGCGAGCGTGTTGCGCAAGGGGAAGACGCCCTGCGAATGCGTCCACACCGTCAGCTTACCCCTCTGATAAAGGGCGACGGCGCAGGAGGGGCCGATCGAGCCGTGCAGGAGGTAAGGCCGCGTATAGGTCGCGCGCAGGAGGTGCTTGCCCTGTTCGGCCGGATTGCCCTTGTCGGCGATCACCTGGTCCTGCGCCGGCAGGCGCGTAAGGAATTGATGAATGCTCTTCTCGTCGGGCAATTCCGCGACCGTGCGCCACTGCGCGACCGAGGCGAGCATGTTCATGGCCTCGATCGCCTCGAACTCGCCTTGCGCGGCGACGGCGAGGAAGCTGCCGTCGCGCACGACCTTGATCACGCCGCGCAGGCGCTCGACCGCGGGAATGTCGACCGAGACGAGCTCGGCGCCGTAGCTCGGCGGTCGCACGACGCGCGCATGCAGCATGCCCTCCGGCCGCAGGTCCTGAACGTAGGCCGGTGCGCCGGTGACTTTTCCCGGAATGTCGACGCGATGCATCGGCGTGCCGATGACGGCGAAGTCGGCCGGGTTCTTCAGCGGCGATTGCGGCGCGACCGGTTGATGCAACTCCTGGCCGATGACGAGGTCCTGGTAGGCAACGCTGCGGCCGTCGTCGGCGACGACGGCGCCGCTTTTGGCATGCAGCTTGTCGGCCGGCAGATTAAGGCGGGTCGCGGCGAGGCCGATGAGCAGGCCGCGCACCTGCGCCGCCGCGTTGAGGATCGCCGTACCGGAGTCCTGCATCGAGTGGCTGCCGGCGGTGTAGCCTTCGTTGGCGGTGCGCGCGGTGTCGGCGGTGACGATGCTCACCGCCTTGGGATCGACGTCGAGTTCTTCCGCCGCGCACTGGATCAGCGCGGTCTTGATGCCCTGGCCGAGCTCGGCCTTGCCGGTGAAGACGGTGACGGCGCCGTTGCCGCCGATGCCGATCCAGGCGTCGAGGAACGGTGCCTTCTGCAGGCTGCCGGGAAGCTTGGGCTGTGCCGGCGCGGCTTGCGCCAGGGTGGCGCGCGGCGAGAGCGCGAAGGAGACGACGACGGCGCCCCCGGTGGCGAGGACCATGCGGCGGGTGGGGGAGAGGAGCGGTACGTTCATCGCTTCGCCTCCCGGATCGGGGTGTCGAGCTCGACTGTCATCAATTTGGCGGCGCGATGCACCGCGCGCAGGATGCGCATCTGCGTGCCGCAGCGGCACAGGTTCGGCGCCATCGCCTCGCGGATCTGTGCGTCGCTCGGCGCCACGTTCTTCTCGAGGAGCGCCTGCGCCCGCATCATCATGCCGGGGATGCAATAGCCGCATTGCGCCGCCTGCTCCTCGATGAAGGCGCGCTGCACCGGCCCCGGTCTGTCGGCGCTGCCGAGGTCCTCGACGGTGCGGATATAGCGGCCGTCGAGCGCCGAAATCGGCATCAGGCAGGAGAACACCGGGTTGTGGTCGACCAGCACGGTGCAGGCGCCACACTGGCCCAGCCCGCAGCCGAACTTGGCGGCGTTGAGCTTGAGGTCGTTGCGCAGCACGTAGAGGAGCGGCGTGCGCGGGTCGGCATCGACCTGATGCTGCTTGCCGTTGACGTTGAGGATGGTCATGGCGCCTCCTTCCCGCGCAGCACGGCGAGCGTCTGCGCGACGTTCGGCCAGGGCGGCCGGCGGCTGAAATGCGCACGCACGTATTCGACGAGCGCGACGATCTGCGGATCGGTCAGGGCGCCGGAGAAACCGGGCATGATCGGCCCGCGCTGGCCGAGCGGCGGATGAATGCCGGCGAGCACGATGCGGAGGAGATTGATCGGCTGGGCGTCGCTCACCGGCGTGCTCAGCGCGAGCGCGACCGGCCGCGAGGCGGGAAGGCCGCCGCCGGCATGATGGCAAGTGGCGCAGGCGCCGGCGAACAGCGTGCCGCCGGCCGAGGACGCATCCGCGGCCGCCGCGCCGGTCGTGGTGCGAACGAGGCTGCCGAGCGTCGGCTCGCGCTGCTGCGCGAAGGCGAGCGCGGCTTGCGTCTGACGCTGCCGGTCGGCTGTGTCACGCGGGCCGGCAAACGCGGCGATATAGGTGGCGATGGCGCGCACGTCGGCATCCTGCGCATGGCGCAGGTTGCGCACCACCGGCTGCATCGGCCCGCCGGCGACGCCGTGCCGGTCGGCAAAGCCATCGCGCAGATAGGCAAAGAGCTGGTCTTCGCTCCACGGCACCGGCGCCGGCGAAGTCGCGTCGAGCGCCGGCGCGTGCCAGCCTTCGCCCGAACCGCCGGCGAAGCGGCGGTGTTTGTCCTCGGCGCCGAGCGCATTGCGCGGCGTGTGGCAGGCGCCGCAATGGCCGGCGCCTTCGACAAGATAGGCGCCGCGATTCCAGTCGACGCTCTGCGTCGGATCGTTGCGCCATGGGCCTTTGTCGAGGAACAGGAGCTTCCAGGCGGCGGCAAAGATGCGCCAGTCGAGCGGGAAGGAGAGGTCGGGCGGCCGGTTCGGCTGATCGACCGGCTCGCGCGTCATCATGAAGGCATAGAGCGCCGAGATGTCGCCGTCGGTGAGGCGGGTGAAATGATCGTAGGGGAAGGCCGGGTAAAGATGCGTGCCGTCGCGCGCCACGCCCTCGCGCAGCGCGCGGCGGAACGCGGCCTCCGACCAGGCGCCGATGCCGGTGTCGCGGTCGGGCGTGATATTGCTGCCGTAGACGACGCCGAACGGCGTCTCGACCGGAAAGCCGCCGGCGTAAGGTTTGCCGCCGGTACGGGTGTGGCAGGCGGCGCAATTGCCGATGGCGGCGAGTTCGGCGCCCTTGGCGACGATGCCGGGATCGAAGGCATGCGCGCTCGTCGTCGCCGGGGGCAGCGCGCCGCGCCATTGCCAGGTAAAGAAGGCGCCGAACGCGACCGCGATCACGATCAGCAAGCCGAGGAGGATCCGTCCGACCATCCAGCCGCCGTTGTGTTGCGAAGGTGCCGCGATCATAGCGCGGTTCCCCCGATGGAACATCAACCGCGTTGCCGAGGTGATGTTCCAGGGGCGCGTCGGGACGCGATGCCGCGCCGTCAGGCCATCAGTTTCTCCAGGCGGATGGGCAACTGCCGCACGCGTATGCCGGTGGCGTGGTAGACGGCATTGGCGACGGCAGCTGCCGTGCCGACATTGCCGAGTTCGCCGAGGCCCTTGATGCCGGCGGCATTGACGAAAGTATCGCGCTCCGGGACGAGGATGACCTCGAGCGCCTGGATGTCGGCGTTCACCGGGATCAAATAGTCGGCGAGGTTGTCGTTGACGTAGCGCGCATTGCGCGGATCGATCTCGGTCGCCTCGTGCAGCGCCGAGGAGATGCCCCAGATCATGCCGCCCATGAGCTGGCTGCGCGCCGTGCGCGTGTTGACGATGTGGCCGGCGGCGAAGGCGCCGACGATGCGCGGCACGCGGATCTCGCGCGTCATGCGGTGCACGCGCACCTCGACGAATTCGGCGCCGAGCGCATACATCAATTTCTCGCCCTTGGAGCCGCCGCCGAGATAGGGCTTGCCGTGATAGAGCTGCGCCATCGCCTCGGGCTTGGCGCCGGGCGGCAAGTATTCGGCGTATTCCTCGATGGCGCCGACGCCGAGGCGGTGGAACGCGTCGCCGATGTTGTTGCCGGTGCCGGTGCCGGTGTTGCCGCCGGTGGTGGCGGCGGGCGGAGTCAACCTGGCGCGGATGGCGTCGCAGGCCTTGATGACGGCATTGCAGCCGCTCGCGGTGGTGTTGGAGCCGCCGGCGACCGGCGCGGCCGGCAACGTCGTGTCGCCGAGCTCGACCGCCACATGCGCCATCGGCACGCCGAGCCGCTCCGCCGCGGTCTGGCCGAGTACGGTGTAGGCGCCGGTGCCGAGATCGTGCGCGGCGATCTGCACGCGTACGCGGCCGTCCGCCTCGAGCCGCACGCGCGCGGCGGCGGCGCCGACATGGGTCGGGTAGATGGCGGTGGCGCAGCCCCAGCCGACGAGCCAGTCGCCGTCGCGCATCGAACCGGGCCGCGCCTCGCGCCTCGACCAGCCGAAGGCTTCGCCGGCCTGGTCGTAGCAGGTCATCAGCGAGCGCGACGACCACTCCTTGCCGGTCGTATCGCGCATCGAGTCGTTCCTGCGCCGCAGCGCGACCGGGTCCATGTCGAGCGCGACCGCGAGCTCGTCCATCGCGCTCTCGAGCGCGTAGATGTAGGGCACGACCGGCGGCGAGCGCATGAAGCCGGGCGTGTTGCGGTCGGCATGCACCAGGCTGACCTGCGTCTTCAGCGTGCCGTAATTGTAGACGCGGCCGGAATCCTCGACGCCGGCGACAGTGTACGGATCGGGTCGCGAGGTCACCTCGAAGCCCTCGTGGCTGAAGCCCTTGATGGTGCCGTCGCGGTCGGCGCCGAAGCGGATCCTGTGCCGCGTCTCGGCGCGGTAGGTCTGGACGGTGAAGCCCTGGTCGCGCGTGACGACGAGCTTGACCGGCCGGTTGAGGACCCTCGCGGCATAGGCGACGAAGCCGGTGCGCGGCGAGAACTGCGCCTTGGAGCCGAAGGCGCCGCCGACATAGGGACTGACGATGCGCACACGTTCGTCGGCAATGCCGAGCTTCTGCGCCGCGGTGTGCTTCAGCCCGTAGACGAACTGGCTCGGCTCGTAGATCGTCAGTTCGCCGTCGCGCCAGAGCGCGGTGGTGGTGAAGAGCTCGATGGCGTTGTGGTGCTGCGTCGGCGTGCCGTACTCGGCGTCGAGCTTCACCTCGGCCGCGGCGATCGCGGCCTCCGCATCGCCGGCCTGCGGCAGGTCCTTGGCGCGGGCCGTCGCCTTGCTCGCGCTTTCCTCGGTGACGCCGGCCGACCCGAAGGTCGCGCTCGGCCTCTCCACCGTGTAGTCGACCTTGACGCGCGCGGCCGCCTCCTGCGCCGCCTCGTACGTGTCGGCGACCGTCATGGCGATGATCTGGCCGTCGTGGAAGATGTCCGGTCCCATCTCCTGCATCGACTGCGTCGCGCCGCCGCCGCCGGTCGAGAACGGCACCTCCTTGAGGCCGCCGGTGTTCTCGTGCGTGAAGATCTCGATGACGCCCGGCACGCGCCTGGCCGCACTCAGGTCGATCGAGGCGATGCGGCCTTTGGCGATCGCGCTGGTGACGAGGAAGGCATAAGCCGTGTCGTTGACGGCGAAGTCGGAGCCGTAGCGGGCTTCGCCGGTGACCTTGGCGCGGCCGTCGAGACGGGGCTCGGGGGCGCCCATATTGTCGAGCGGGGCGGGGGCGGCGCGGTTCATGGCGGCGGCTCCGGTCTCTTGCAGGGGCAAGGCTACAGTGACATGGCGGCGGTCTCGCGCAGCGCGCGGATCAAGGTTCGCTTGCCGAGCGCGACCTTGAAGGCATTGTCGCGGCGCGGCCGGGCGCCGGCGAAGGCGGCCTCGGCGGCGGCTTCGAGGGCATCGTCGTCGAGCGGGCGGCTGCGCAGCGCGGCTTCGGCCTCGCGTGCCCGCCACGGCACGGTGGCGACGCCGCCCAATGCGATGCGCGCCTGCCGCACCGTGTCGCCGGCCATGTCGAGCGCGACGGCGGCGGAGGCGAGCGCGAATTCGTAGGACTGGCGGTCGCGCACCTTGAGGAATTTCGAGCGCCGCGCCCAGGGCGAGGGCGGCACGACGAAGGCGGTGATGAGGTCGCCGGGCGCGAGCGCAGTCTCGAGATGCGGCGTCTCGCCCGGCGCCCGGTGCAGTGCGGCGAAGGGCAGCGTGCGCGAGCCGGACGGTCCGGAGACGTCGACCACGGCATCGAGCGCGATTAATGCCTGCGCGAAGTCGCCGGGGTAAGCGGCGATGCAGCGGTCGGAGACCCCGAGCACCGCGTGGCTGCGGTTGACGCCATCCATTGCCGCGCAGCCGGCGCCGGGAGCGCGCTTGTTGCAGGCGGCATAGGACATGTCGCGGAAATACGTGCAGCGCGTCCGCTGCAGCACATTGCCGCCGAGGGTCGCCATGTTGCGCAATTGCGGGCTGGCGGCGAGCTGCAGCGACTGCGCGATGACCGGGAAGTGCGTGGCCACGTCGGGATGCCTTTCCGCCTCCGCCATCCGCACCAGCGCGCCGAGCCAGAGGCCGCGCGGGCTGTACTCGATCTCGCCCGAAGGCGTGTCGGCGAGCGCATTGATGTCGGTGACGAGCTCGGGCTGCATCACGTCGAGCCGCATCAGGTCGACGAGCGTGGTGCCGCCGGCGAGATACTGGCTGCGCGCTCGGACGGAGGGCGCCTCCCGCTCCGTCTCGGCCATCAGATGGGTCTCGACGGCGCCCTGCGCCGAGGTGGCCCGCGCATAGACGAAGGGCTGCATGGCTCAGGTCTCCATCTTCGCCTTGGCGTCGGTGATGGCATCGACGATGTTCGGGTAGCAGGCGCAGCGGCACAGATTGCCGCTCATGTATTCGCGGATCTCGGCGTCCGAGCCGGCATGGCCTTCGCCGACGCAGGCCACGGCCGACATGATCTGACCGGGCGTGCAGTAGCCGCACTGGAAGGCGTCGTGGTCGATGAAGGTCTGCTGCATCGGATGCAGCGCGCCGTCCGGCCCGGCGAGGCCCTCGATGGTGACGATGTCGTGGCCCTGCGCCATCGCCGCGAAGGTGAGGCAGGAGAGGACGCGCGTGCCGTCCATCAACACGGTGCAGGCGCCGCACTGGCCGTGGTCGCAGCCTTTCTTGGTGCCGGTGAGGCCGATGTGCTCGCGCAGCGCGTCGAGCAGGCTCGTGCGCACGTCGAGCGCCAGCCGCCGTTCCTGACCGTTGACGGTGAGCGAGAGCGGAACCGGCTGGCGCGGCGAGACGCGCGCCGGCGCCGGCGCCGTCTGGCCGCGCGCCGTGTCGAGAAGGGTGACGGTCATGGTCGAGGCCACTGTGCTGGTGAGGAAGTTCCGGCGGCTGACGCCGCCGGTCGCGAGATCGTCGCGGCCGCCGCCGTCTTGCGTGTCGCGCCGGCCGACGCCGTTGCCTGCGGATGATGATGTGTCGTGCATCGGACCCCCTGCGGTTCGCCGGTCGCGCGCGACGTCCTCGCGCGCGCCGCGTGACGCGCGAGCGTGTGCCGTATAGCGGGCAAGTCGCGCGCACCCGCGCCGGTTCCTGGCGGAAATATGAAATTTGGAAGGGGTGGCGGGGCGGGGGAACTGGTGGAAGCCGCGATGCAGAGATGTTCCGGTGAGCGGCGCGACGCGGCCGCGCTGGGCAGGACTCCCGAGCGCGCGTGGTTACAAGCCCGCCCGCGGGCGTCGACCTACTCCGCGGCCACTTGCGTCAATTCGCCGGCGGCTTGCATCTCGCGCCGCAGCCATTCAGGTGCGATGTCGAAGCCGTTCGGCCAGGTCAGCGCGCCGAATTCAAGGAAGACGCGCGTGAAGTAGGCAGCATCGCGCAGCGGCTCCGTGACCGCCCCGGGCTCCTGAACCATCGGGGCAAAATCGCGCACGCCTTCGCTGCCGTCGCTGAAGCGAACGCGCAGGCGGAAGCCGCCGAGCTTCTCCAGCTTGATGATCTTAGTCAGCATCGAGACCCGCAATCCGTTCGAGTGGCAGTCTAGCACGGGCGCGCTCCCAGTCGGAGAGCAACTCGGAGTGATGCGCCAGTGTCCATTGCTTGACCGGACGCGCTGCGGACGACCCAGAAGGCGCGGCGCCGCGACGAGAGTGTAATGCCTCTACGCCACCCGATACTTGATCTCCCCACCGCTCAACACCGCCCGGCAATTGGCCAGCACCGCCGCCGCCTCGTCGATGATGCCGGTGCGCGAGCCGCCGGCGATGTGCGGCGTCAGGATCAGGTTCGGCGCCTTCAGGAGCGGGCTGTCGGGCGCGAGCGGCTCGCGCGCATAGACGTCGAGGCCGGCGCCGGCAATGGTGCCGCGCGCAAGCGCCTCGCTCAGCGCCGCCTCGTCGACCATGCGGCCGCGGCTCGTATTGACGAAAAAGGCCGTGCGCTGCATCGCCGCGAAGAAGGCGGCGTCGGCAAGGCCGGCATTGTCCGGCAGGTTGCTGGCATTGAGCGAGACAAAGTCCGCCTGCGCCAACAGGTCGGGCAACGCGCGATAATGAACGCCGAGCGCGCGCTCCGTCTCGTCGGACAGCCGCGTGCGATTGCAGTAGAGGACGCGCGCGCCGAAGCCTCCCGCGAGCCGCGCGAGCATGGTGCCGACCTCGCCGAGGCCGACGATGCCGACGGCCGCGCCGTACAGCCCGGCGAGCGGCGACAGCCCCACCCAGTTGTAGGCCACGCCGTTGTCCGGCTTGACGCGCGCGGCGTCGTAATGACCGGCGCGCACGGCGACGTCGGCCTCGGGCAGGCGCTTGGCCAGGGCCAGCATCAGCATGAGCGCGTGCTCGGCGGTGAGCTGCAGCGAGGGCCGCGGCACGCAGGAGACGGCGATGCCGCGCGCCTGCGCGGCGGCAAGGTCGATCTGGTCGGCGCGCGCGCCGATGCGCTGGATGAGTTTCAGCCGCGGATGCGCGTCCATCAGCGCCGCGTCGATGGCGCCGCGGCGGAAGATGAGCACGTCGAGGTCGCCCTGGGTGCGCAGCGTCGCCGAGGCGGCAAGCGGCAGGAGGGTGACGCCGTCGGCGGCATGCAGGCCGTCGCCGATGGCGCGCACGTGCGCGAGGTCGACCTCCTCGGGCAGGAAGAAGCCGCGCGCCCAGTCCTCGCTGACCTCGCCGGCGCCGGAGATGGCGTAGCGGATCAGGCGCAGGATGTGGTCGTCATCGAGGATGGCGAGGGTGGCTTTGGTGGTTGGCACGACGGCTCCTCCCGTCATGGCCGGGCTTGTCCCGACCATCCCCGCCTTTCTTATCCGAACCGTGCCGGAACGTGGATGCCCGGGACGAGCCCGGGCATGACGAAGGAGAGGCGCCGTCCGGTCGACCTCTCCCTAAACCTGAAGGAGAGGTGAAGCACTCGTCGCTATTCGCCCTTCCACTGCGGCGGGCGCTTGTTGAGGAAGGCGTCCATGCCCTCGCGGAAGTCCTGGCTCATGTAACACATGAGGATGAGGTCCTCGCCTTCCTCGCGCGTCAGGCGCCGCTGCAGGCGGGCGAGCCCCTGCTTGATCGCGTTCATGGTCAGCGGCGCGTGGCCGGCGATGAGTTGCGCCATCTCGGCGGTGCGCGTGGCCAGCGCCGCGCCGTCCTCGACCACCTCGGTCAGGAGGCCGACGGCGGCCGCTTCCTCGGCGCCGACGAGGCGCGCGGTGAAGATCAGGTCCTTGACCCGCGCCGGGCCGATGAGCGCGGTCAGCCGCGACAGGTTCGACATCGACAGGCAGTTGCCGAGCGTGCGCGCGATCGGGAAGCCGATGCGCGTCGTCTTCGTGCCGATGCGCAGGTCGCAGCAGGCGGCGATGCCGGCGCCGCCGCCGGTGCAGGCGCCGTTGATGGCGGCGATCGTCGGCACGCGGCATTTCTCGAGCACGCCGAGCACGCGGTCGATGCGGCCCTCGTAGTCGAGCGCGTCCTGCGGCGAAGTGAAGGCGCGGAACTGGTTGATGTCGGTGCCGGAGGCAAAGGCCTTGTCGCCGGCGCCCTGGAAGACGAGCACCTTGATCGCCTTGTCCTTGTCGGCCTCCTCGCAGATCTGGGCGAGGCGCTCGTACATGGCGAAGGTGAAGGCGTTGCGCGCCTGCGGCCGGTTGAACGTCACCCAGCCGATGCCGCCCTCCCTGATCTCGTAGAGCATGTCTTGGGAAACGGTGGTGGCGTCCACGGGCGTCGTCCTTTCCTCGCGAGAGCCGCCTTTCGCCGCGGCCGCGGCGGTGATAAGCCGGTCGCGCGGCGGCGTCCAGTTCGGCGCCGGCTGCACAGGGTTGCGCGGCCGGCCGCGTTGAATGGGCAATGGCTTTGCGGACCGTGCCGGCGAAGGAGAGGGCGATGTCGAGGCTGATCGGACTTCTGGCGATCGCGGGCGCTGCCGCGCTGATGGCGCCCGCCCCGGCGTCGGCCGAGATCGTCTATCCCTGGTGCGTGCAATATCCCGGCGGCCAGGAAGGCATCGGCTCCACGATCTGCAGCTTCGTCAGCCGCGCCCAGTGCCAGCAGACGGCGATGGGCATGGGCGCCATGTGCATGCAGAACCCCGCCTATCCGGATGCGCTGCCGCCGCGCGAGCGGCCGCACCGCCGCGCGCGCTGATCGGCCGCCCCCGGCCGGTGGACGCCCCGCCGGGACGCGGTAGAATGCTCCGATCGCGCGCCGCCCCTCGTAAGGCGGGATCGTGCGCCGGGGGAGTGCCATGACCGAAACCGCTCTTGCCGGACCGGGCGCCGTCGCCGCGCCGGCGATCGTCTCGCCGCTGCGGCTCTGGTACCTCGTGCCGGCGATCGCCGCGCTCGGTGTGATGGTCGCCGCCATCCTCGGCGACAGCCTCTGGTTCCTCAACTTCGTGCATGTGATGGCCGGCGTGCTGTGGACCGGCATCGACCTGTTCATGGGCTTCGTCGTCGGCCCGGTGCTGCGCCGCCTGTCGCCGGAGACGCGCAAGGCGGTGATGTCCGGCATCATCCCGCGCACGCTGATCCTGATGCCGACCTTGTCGACCATCACCTCGACCGCCGGCTGGTTCCTGGCGGTGCGGCTCGGCTTCCTCGACCTCGGCTATCCGGAGTTCTGGTGGGTGATCGCGGCGCTCGTGATCGTCACCATCCTGACCATCCAGGGGCTCGGCTATCTGCTGCCGACCAACCTGCGGCTCTATTTCGAGATGCAGAAGCGCGAGCCGGACGGCGCCAAGATCGGCCGCTGGATGCGCACCTATGTGCGCATCGTCGCCTTCCAGGGCACGATGCAGGTCGCCATCATCGTGGTGATGGCGCGCTTCGCCACCGGCTTCTGACGGCGGCGGCCGTCGCTCGAACGCCCGCACTGGAATTGCAATGATCAAGTCACGTCGATGCCGCGCAGAATGCGCAGGGGGCGTCATGGTGACCGGTCCGGCCAGCGGCGACGGCATGCAGCCGGTGGCGATACTGATGCTCGCCCTGGGAGGGCTGTCGGTGGCCGCGACCGGGGTCGTGCTGGCCTGGCACGCCGAGCGGCGCCGCGCCCAGTCGGAAAGGGTCCAGTACGTCGCGGGCGTGCTGATCATCGCCGGTCTGACGCTCTTCGGCGTGGCGCTCGGCCTGACGCTGCCGCAGCCGATCTTCGGGCTTTGAATCCGGGACGGGGGAGCCGCGAGGATCGTCGTGCCGTTCAGGAGGTTAGCGATGCCGAACCGGTCGCGGGCCGCGCCCGTCCCGCCTCGCCGGGCGCGGGGGCCGGCAGCCCCGTGCCAGCTCACCTGCGCCGCGCTCGGCGCCGCTGCGGTTGCGCTCGCGCTGTTCGTCGACGGCGCGGTCGGCGACCGGACCGGGGCGGCGCTGCTGCTGATCCTGGTGGCATGTCTCGTCGGGCTGTTCGCGGTTGCGACGCACAACAAGTCCCGGTGACTCCAGCGGGCGCCGGCGGCGGCGCAAATTGACAGATTGTCCGCTTTCGGTGGAAATTCACGGCGCCTGGGGAGGCAATGGCCGCAATCGCCTTCGGTCTGCTGTGCGCAGCCGCGCCGCGGCCTCGACGACAGATTGCGCAAGCAGCGACTCGCGGGGGACGGGAAGGGCTGCATGGGGAAGACATGTCTGACGGCCGTTGTGTTGCTCGCGCTCACAACGGTGCCGACGCGCGCCATCGTCGGCGGCAGCGACGTCAAGGACGGCGACTTCGCGGCGGCCTCGCTCGCGATCATCACCGACGGCACGCAGCAGCAGGGATGCACCGGCACGCTGATCGGGGATGACCTGATCCTGACCGCCGCTCACTGCGTCACCCAACTCAGTGAGCGCATAGAGACCGGCGATGCCGCGTCCGCGACTCTCAAGGTGGTGTTCGGCGCCGATCCGTTCGGCGCGCCGGCCGCGCGCCTCCACGATGTCGTCGGCATTCGGCGTCACGAAAATTATACGGCGCGCAATGAAAACAGAAACGATCTCGCGGTCGTCCGCTTTCGCGGGCCGCGTCCGCCGGGCGCGCAAACGGTGAGCCTGGCGACGCGGGCCGATCTGCAGACCACCATGAAGGCCGTCGTCGCCGGATACGGAAGGACCAACGGCCAGAAGGACGATGCCGCCGGCAAGGCGGGGCGCCTGCATGCGGCGCCGGTGCCGGCCGTGATCGTCGACGCGGCCAAGCCCGAGTTCATTTCCTTCCAGGAGGGGAGCGGCGCCTGCTTCGGCGATTCCGGAGGCCCGCTCCTCGTCAAGGATGCCGGCGGCAAGCCGGTGCTCATCGGCGTCGTCGCGGTCGCGCCCGAGGCGAGCAAAGCCGAGGACCACTGCACCGCCTCGGTCATCTCCTACACCAATGTCTCGGTGTATGCAGCGTGGATCGACGCGGCCGCAAAGGCGCTCGCCTCCGTTCCGGCCACGGACGCTTCGGCCGCGCCGGCGCAAGCCGACGTCAAGCCCGACGCCGCCGTGGCGGAATCGGAAGAGCGTCTCTACCGGGCGGCGAGCAACAGCAAAAGCGCTTTGGAACTGTACCTCAAGGTGTGCCGCATCTGTGCGTTCAAGGCGGCCGCGCTCGAAGAGATCGGCAAGCTCACACCGGCCCCCGTGGCGGCGCCGCCGAAACGGGAATGGCGGGCGATCGCGGCCGCGCTGTGGAGGTCGGGCGGCAAGGCGCGCGTCGCCGTCGGCTCGTCGGGAATCCTGGACACGGCGGGGGACGCCGAGCGCGAGGCGCTGCGGCAATGCCGTTCCGCGGGCGGCACGACCTGCCGCATCATCAGGACATACAATTCGGGCTGCTACTACATCGCCACGGGTCATACGCGAAAGTCGGTGGTATGGACCCTCGAGAGCACCCCGTCAGACGCGGTGCGCAAATGCCGTGCCGGCGGAAACGTCTGCACGAAAGGGGCGATCGGCGGCTGCGTCGACAGTCCCGCCAATGTGGCCGCCGCGCCGAGCCGGCCGGCGCCTCCGCCGCCGGCGGCCAAGCCCAGCGTGCGGACACAGCTCATCGACGCCCTGAAGCGATGCAACAGTCCGAGCACCGAGTCCTCAGCCGATGAGAGGCTCGCCGGCTGCCGCGCCGTCATCGCGCTCGAGCCGCAAGCGGATCGTGTCGAAGGGGTTCCGCTGTCGGTGCTCAAGGAGAACTTCAAGGAGGCGCGCAATCTGATCGCGCGGCTGCTGATCGAGAAAAAGGATTTTGCCGCTGCGATCGCCGCCGCAAACGAAGGATTGGGCGTCAATCCGGACAACTATATGCTGTTTGGCTTGCGCGGACGGGCCTATGCCGCCACCAACGAAGTGGAGCCTGCGATGCGCGATTTCGACCGGGCCATCGCGCTCGATCCCACATGCGCGGAGTGCTTTGCCGGGCGCGCGGCGCTGCACAAGGCGAAGGACAATCCCGACCAGGCGCTGGCCGACGTCAGCCGCGCCGTCGCGCTGGAGCCGGCTGCCCTGGAGCATCTCGTCCTGCGCGGCATGATCTACTACGACAAGAAGATGTACGACCAGGCGATCGCCGACTACGACAAGGCCATCGGCGCGCTTCCGGCCCTGGCCCGCGTTCTCGGGCCGGATCGCGAGAAGGCCGTGCGCGCGCGGGAGAAGCAGGCGGAGCCTCAGGTCCAGCCGCAGCCCAAGCCGCAGCCTTAGCGTCGGCGCGCACAGCGGACGGTGCCCTGCGCCGAATCGTGTTTTTTCTATCGGCGCCCTGTCACAGACGGGACGGCTGCAGCGTCATCAGTTCGTAGACCCACAGCAGGGACCTGAAAACATGACAGCCAAACTCAATCCCTTTGCCGCCGCGCCGCAGCTCATGAAAAGCTGGGCGAAGACCTCCATGGACGTCGCCGGCAGCCTCGATCCGAGCCTCGTCGCGCTGGTGGAAATCCGCGCCTCGCAAATCAACGGCTGCGCCAACTGCCTCAACATGCACACCGTCGACGCGCGGGCGCGCGGCGAGACGGAACAGCGCATTTATCTGCTGCAGGCCTGGCGCGAGGCGCCATGCTACACGGAGCGCGAACGCGCCGCGCTCGGCTGGACCGAGGCGCTGACGCGCCTGTCCGAAGGCCACACGCACGAGGCCGCCTACGCCGCGCTGAAGGCGCAGTTCAGCGAGGAGGAGCAGGTCAAGCTCACGCTGATGATCAACATCATCAACGGCTGGAACCGGCTCGCCGTCGGCTTCGGGCTGTGGGTGGAATGGACCGACCCCGCGGCGGCGAAGGCGGCGCGGGCGGCCGCGGCCTGACGTCGGCGTTGCCGGCAGGCAAGGCGCCGCGGCGGATGACGGGCGCCGCTGCGGCGCAATATCAATTTTGTATAAATGACGTCCACGACGGGGCGCGCGCGCGTGTTGCGAAGCGCGCCTGCCAAGCGACGGGCCTTTGATATCGCGTCGTCGTTCGGCTAACGTCATGGCAGGGGCGTGCCCGGTACGCGGCAGACGGTTCGCAGGTGTCGCGATGAACGATCTTGATCGACGGCGCTCGGGCTGGAGCTGGTGGTACATCCTGCTGCTTGTGCAGATCGTCGCGGTGCTCTGGCCTCCCTTCTTCAACAAGCTCGAGCCCGCCTGGATCGGTGTGCCGTTCTTTTACTGGTATCAGCTCCTGTGGGTGATCATCGGCGCCGTTCTCACGGCGATCGTCTATTTCGCCACCGATAGTCGGCACCGCGGAACGGAGGGATGAGGGCGTAGGTCGAGGTCGCCATGCAGGAGATCAACTGGACTGCGCTCGCCGTCTTCGTCGCGCTTTTTGCGCTCATCACCTGGCTCGGGTTCATGGCCGCGCACTGGCGCAAGGGCGACCTCGGGCTCCTGCACGAGTGGGGTCTCGGCGGCCGGCGCTTCGGTACGCTCGTGACCTGGTTCCTGGTCGGCGGCGATCTGTACACCGCCTACACGTTCGTCGCGGTGCCGGCACTCGCCTTCGGCGCCGGGGCGATCGCGTTCTTCGCTGTGCCTTACACGATCATCATCTATCCGATCCTGTTTCTCGTCTTCCCGCGGTTGTGGAACGTCAGCCACAAACACAATTACATCACGCCGGCCGATTTCGTGCGCGGCCGCTTCGGCAATCGCTGGCTCGCGCTGGCGGTGACGGTCACAGGCATCGTGGCGACCATGCCTTACATCGCGTTGCAGCTCGTCGGCCTGCAGGTGGTGATCGGGGCCATGGGCGTGTCGGGCGCCGGCCTCGGCGGCGACATCCCGATGATCATCGCCTTCGTCATCCTTGCCGCGTTCACCTACACGAGTGGACTGCGGGCGCCGGCCTCGATCGCAATCGTCAAGGACATCCTGATCTACGCGACGGCTTTCGCGGCCATCGTCGTCGTGCCGATCCAGCTCGGGGGGCTCGCGAAGATCTTCGCGGCGGTGCCGGCGGCGAAGGTGCTGCTGGCCGTTCCTGGACCGAACACGACCGGTGCCTATGGCATCTACACAACGCTGGCGCTCGGCTCGGCGCTCGCCTTGTTCCTCTATCCGCACTCGATCACCGCAATCCTGGCGGCCTCGAGCGGCCATGCGATCCGCCGCAACGCGGCGTTGCTGCCGGGCTATTCCTTCATGCTCGGGCTGCTCGCGCTGATCGGCTTCTTCGCGATCGCCGCCGGGGTCGGGTCGGCGCCGGAATATGCGGCGGGCTTCAAGCAGTTCGGCAACAATTTCGCGGTTCCGGCGCTGTTCCTGCACAGCTTCCCGTCCTGGTTTGTCGGAGTTGCCTTCGCGGCCATCGGGATCGGTGCGCTCGTTCCGGCGGCGATCATGTCGATCGCGGCCGCGAGCCTCTACACGCGCAATATCCACAAGGAATTCATCAATCCGAACGCGAGCCCGGCGCAGGAGGCGAGCATCGCCAAGATCGTGTCGCTGATCGTCAAGTTCGGCGCGCTGGTCTTCATCCTCTTCGTGCCGACGCAGTTCGCGATCTACCTGCAGCTCCTCGGCGGCATCCTCATCATCCAGACGCTGCCGGCGGTGATGCTCGGCGTCTACACCCGGTGGTTCAACGATTGGGCGCTGCTCATCGGCTGGGGCGTCGGAACGGTGGCTGGCGTCTGGATGTTCGTGGCGGCGAACCTGACGCCGAACTATACGCTGACCTTCGCAGGGCACGCGTTCCCCGGCTATTCCGCGCTCTACACGGTCATCCTCAATCTCGTGGTCGTCATCGTCCTGACGCCGCTGCTCAATGGCCTCGGCGGGCGGCCGCGCGACGAGACCGTGGCGGCCGACTATCGGGCCTGAGCGGTCCGGGCGGCCGCGATCGGCGTCGGCAAGCGGCTCACCGCCCCTGATAGGACGGCGTGTAGACGATCAGGCCGTCGAGTTCGTCCGTCACCTTGATCTGGCAGGCGAGGCGCGACGTCGGCTTCACCTCGAAGGCGGCGTCGAGCATCTGGTCTTCCTCCGGATGCGGCGTGCCGACGATCGGGCTCCAGGCATCGTCGACATGCACGAGGCAGGTGGCGCAGGTGCAGGAGCCGCCGCATTCGGCGACAATGCCGCCGATGTCGTTCTTGAGCGCCGTCTCCATGACGGTCGAGCCGAGCTCGGCTTCGACTTCGTGCTTGGTGCCGTCGTGCTCGATGAAGGTGATCTTGGGCATC
>Ga0182749_1000512_pt1 | contig 35956 bp, 30 predicted proteins | sample eDN3rd37CKraftMG_FD_128875 | JGI IMG/M metagenome (GOLD analysis project Ga0182749, IMG submission 128875) | Enriched Miracle-Growth compost microbial communities from Emeryville, California, USA - eDNA 3rd pass 37_C Kraft MG (version 2) (version 2) ...
GTATCCGGTCATCGCTTCTGGGGGGCCGACCGGGGGAGGCAGCGCGTCCACAACGCGCCGCGGTTCGGGGGTGCGTGTCGTTTGGGGCGGCGCGCACCCCCTCATCTCGTCCGAGGAGTGTCGGTATCACCGCGGGGCACGCGGAACTCCTCCGGAGCGACTCGCGTAACAGAACGCCGGTCCCGCCGTCTCATCGGTGAGACGCGCACGAAGGAGGAAGCCATGCGGGGATGCATCGACGCCGTCGCCGGGGTGCTCTCCGGGCGCCGACGCCGGTCAGTGGGCGACGAGGGACGGATGCCGCGTCGGCTGCGCCCGCGGGCCTCCCGCTCGACGTTCGTGCCGCTGCGCGAGGCCAGCGTGCTGCGGGGTCTCGCCCGCGCCGCCTGATCGCGACGCCGCGCGCAGGGCTCCCGACGTCCGCCCGCGCGCGTACCCTGAGGGCCATGCGCGGTGCGAGGCGGACGGTGGCGGCCCTTGTGGCCGCCGTCATCGCGCTCGCCCTCACCGCGTGCGGCGCACCCGCCCCCGAACCCGGTCCCGACCGGCTGCCCGAGGACACGGAGGTGTCGTTCGTCCAGCTGCGCTCCGACGTCGCGGCCCGCCAGGCGCAGGTGCGGATCCGCAACGGCACCGCGCTGCCCCTCATCGTGGGCGAGATCCGGGTGAGCGATCCGCGCTTCGACGGGGACGCCGAGCGCGTCGTCGCGCGCACCTCGACCATCCCGCCCGGCTCGGCCACCGACATCCGCGTGCAGCTGCCCGCCGTCGCGTGCCCCGCACCCGCCGAGCCGGAGACGACCGTCACGGTGAGCTTCACGTGGAACGGCATGGACGCGGTCGCGACCGAACCGCTCCCGGATCCGCTCGGGTTCGTCCCGCCGCTGCACGAGCGCGAGTGCCGCGCGGCCGCGCTCGCCGAGGCCGCCGACGTCGCGTTCGCGTCCTTCGAGCCGTCGGACGCCGGCGCGCCCGCCGTGCTGGAGCTCGCCGTCGTGCCGACCGGCGCCGGCGCGGCCCGGCTGACCGGCATCCGCGAGACGAATCTCCTCACGTTCCGGATGCCGGGCGGTGAGGGAGGCCGGTGGCCGCTCGAGGTCGCGGTGCGTCCCGGTGAGACCGGGCCGATCGCCGTGCCGCTGCGCATCATCCCGGCCCGCTGCGACCCGCACGCCGTGATGGAGGACAAGCGCGGAACCGTGTTCTGGGTCGAGGCGGTCGTCGACGGCGAGGTGAGCCGCATCGATCTCGCGGCGGACGAGGATCTGCGCGGGCGCCTGCTCACGTGGGTCGCGCACTGGTGCGGCTACGGATCCTGAGCGTGCGGATCGAGCGGCGGCGGCGCGCGGCTCAGTAGAATCGACGGATGCTGCGGCGCTCGCCGCACCGGGCAGGATTGCCCCTCACTCCCGACCATTGGAGCCACCATGGCCGATCAGTCGCGCCTCGACAAAGTCATCACCCTCGCCCGGCATCGCGGATTCGTGTTCCAAGCCGGTGAGATCTACGGCGGATCGCGGTCGGCCTGGGACTACGGCCCCCTCGGCACCGAGCTGAAGGAGAACATCCGGCGCCAGTGGTGGCAGACCTTCGTGCGCGGACGCGGCGACATGGTGGGCCTCGACTCGTCGGTCGTGCTGCCCAAGCGCGTGTGGGAGGCGTCGGGTCACGTCGCGACGTTCACCGACCCGCTCGTCGAGTGCCTGCACTGCCACCGCCGGTTCCGCGCCGACACGCTGCTGGAGGACTTCGAGGCGCGCAAGGGCCGCCCCGCCGAGAACGGCCTCGCCGACGTCCCGTGCCCCAACTGCGGCACGAAGGGCCAGTACACCGAGCCCAAGGCCTTCTCGGGCCTCATGAAGACGTACCTCGGCGTCGTCGACGACGAGTCCGGCCTGCACTACCTGCGCCCCGAGACCGCGCAGGGCATCTTCATCAACTTCTCGAACGTCGTCACGGCCTCGCGCAAGAAGCCGCCCTTCGGGGTCGGCCAGGTCGGCAAGTCGTTCCGCAACGAGATCACCCCCGGCAACTTCATCTTCCGCACGCGCGAGTTCGAGCAGATGGAGATCGAGTACTTCGTGCCGCCCGCCGACGCGCAGCAGTGGTTCGAGCACTGGGTCGAGGCCTCGTGGGACTGGTTCATCGACCTCGGCATCGACCCGGCCAACATGCGACGCTTCGACGTGCCCGAGGAGGACCGCGCGCACTACTCGGACGGCACCATCGACATCGAGTACCGCTTCGGGTTCACCGGCAAGGAGTGGGGCGAGCTCATGGGCATCGCCAACCGCACCGACTACGACCTGAACCGTCACGCCGAAGCGTCGGGGAGCAAGCTCGCATACTTCGACCAGGCGTCCGGGACGACCTACACGCCGTACGTCATCGAGCCCTCGTTCGGCCTCACCCGCGCCATGATGGCCTTCCTCGTCGACGCCTACCGCGAGGAGGAGGCCCCCAACGCGAAGGGCGGCACCGACACCCGCACGGTGCTGCGCCTGGACCCGCGCCTCGCGCCGGTCAAGGTCGCGGTGCTGCCGCTGTCGCGCAACGAGAACCTCTCTCCGATCGCCCGGGAGCTGGCCGACACGCTGCGCGGGCACGGCTGGAACACCGACTTCGACGACGCGGGTGCGATCGGCCGTCGCTACCGTCGGCAGGACGAGATCGGCACGCCGTTCTGCGTCACCGTCGACTTCGACTCGCTGGAGGACCGCGCCGTCACGGTGCGCGACCGTGACTCGATGGGCCAGGAGCGGGTTCCGCTCGAGGGCGTCGAGGCCTACCTGGCCGAACGCCTGCGCGGCGCCTGACCCGGCGCGCACGACGTCGCACGGATGCCTCGCCCCCTCGGGGCGGGGCATCCGTCGTCTGCGGAGCATGGTTCCCCCAGAGCGGGTTTCCCGGCCGTTACGAGCGCGTGAAGAATTTTCTGACCTCGGTCCAAGATGTCCGCGCAGATAAGTTGCTGATCGCAACCAATTTCCGGCGCCGCTCTCTCTCCGCCCCGTGTTTCCCGCGTTGGAAAACTTCTGGAAACCGCTTGTCCGCGCTGTGCGCGCCTGCTTGGGTCAAGGCGTCGCCGGTGCGGATGCCGGCGGCACGGCCCCCCGCATCCGACCGGATCCTCGCGGGTGCGCGGCCGTCGTCTCACGAGTACAGGAGATCTGCGTGCGGTTCAGAAGCACACCCCTCAGCCTCATCGGAAAGTGCGCCCTCGCGGCGGTCGGGATAGCGGCTCTGGTCGCCCCGGCCACGCTGCCGGCCGCCGCCGCACCGCCGCCCCCCGGCGCGGCGTTCGGCGTGACGGCGGAGCCGCCGATGTCGGCGGTGACCCTCATCACCGGCGACCGGGTGGTCCTGCACCCCGGCAAGAGCGGACCCGTCGTCGAGTTCCTTCCGGCGCCCCGTGACTCCGGAGAGATCGTCGGCTACACGAGCTACGGGGACGACGAGCACTTCTACGTCATCCCGACGGATGTCGCCGACCTGATCCCCGGGCGTCTGGACCGGAGCCTGTTCGACGTCACGGCGCTCGCCGAGGTGCAGGACTCCGACCGCGTGCCGGTGATCGTGCAGTCGACGACGCCGACCGGCGGGAAGACCGATGCGTCGCGGTGGAAGAAGCTCAACCTCACCGCGACGCACACGCTCGAGTCGATCGATGCCGTCGCGGGCGAGGTGAACGCCGACGACGCGTCCGCACTCCTGGGCGCGGCATCGCAGAAGTCGACGGTGCGCAAGATCTGGCTCGACGCGCCGATCCACGCGCTCGACGTCGAGTCGATGCCGCAGATCGGGGCACCCGCGGCCTGGGAGGCCGGCCACGACGGCGCGGGCGCGGTCGTCGCCGTCCTCGACACGGGGATCGACACGACCCATCCCGACCTCGACGGCGGCCTCGTCGTCGGCGCCCGCGACTTCACCGGTAGCGGGTCGACCCGCGACGAGGCCGGCCACGGCACGCACGTCGCCTCGATCGTCGCCGGGTCGGGGGAGGCGTCCGACGGAGCCAACCGCGGCGTCGCCTACGGCGCCAAGCTCCTCAACGGCCGCGTGCTGGACGCGCGCGGCTCGGGGCAGACGTCCTGGATCATCGAGGCCATGGAGTGGGCGGCCCAGGAGGGGGCCGACGTCATCAACATGAGCCTCGGCATCCAGGGGGAGTACACGGACGGGACCGATCCGGGGGCCCTGGCCATCGACTCGATCTCCGAGCGATACGACACGCTCGTGGTCGTCGCGGCGGGCAACGACGGCTTCTACGGCGCGGGGACGATCACCTCCCCCGGTGCATCGGCCAGCGCCCTCACCGTCGGCGCACTGAACAAGTCCGACGAGCTCGCGGGCTTCTCCTCACGGGGGCCGCGCTTCGGCGACGCGGGGGTCAAGCCCGACGTCACCGCGCCGGGTGAAGGCATCCTCGCCGCCCGCGCCGCGGGCACGGGACCGGACGGGTCGACGGATCCGTATCTTTCGATGGACGGCACGTCGATGGCCGCTCCGCACGTCGCCGGTGCCGCCGCGATCCTGAAGGCCGCACGCCCGGAGCTCGACGGCGAGGCGCTCAAGGCGCTCCTCATGGGCACGGCCGAGTCCACCGTGGGCGACATCTGGAAGGAGGGATCCGGCAAGATCGGGATCCCGCAGGCGATCGCGGAGCCGCTCTACGCGTCGACGCCGTCCCTGTCCGTCGGCGTCTTCGCGTCGCCGCGGGCGGAGCAGAAGCCCCGCACCGTGTCGCTGGACTACGCGAACACGTCGGACAAGGCGCTCACGCTGCACCTCAGCGAGACCGCGCGCGGCGCCGACGGCGCCCTCCCCGACGAGACGGTGGAGCTCGCGACCGACACGCTCACCGTCCCCGCGCACGGCTCCGCATCCGTCGAGGTGACCGTCGACCCGCGCGTCGTCGACCCCGGGTACTACACGGGCGCCGTCGTGGCGTCGGGCGAGGGCTTCGCGCCCGTGCGCACCGTCATGGGATGGCAGGTCGAGCCCAACCTCGCCGCCCTCCACCTCGAGGCGCGCCAGCCCGACGGGTCGCCGGTGATCGCCGCGAGCGACGCGACGCTGTACAACCTGGACGACCCGTCGGCGCAGCCGGTGCACGTCATGATCCAGGGTGGTGAGGCCGACCTGCGCCTCCCGCCGGCGCGGTACGCGATCCTCGGGACGCTGGCCAACAGCAAGCCGGACGCCGAGCTCATCGACGGGCTGACCCTGTTCACGCGTGACCTGGATCTGACCGAGCTCGGCGACCACCGCGTCGTCATCGACGGAGCCAAAGCCGAGCCGGTCAGGATCGACACGGAGAAGAAGTCGCAGGTCACCAACATCGAGCAGGTGCTCAAGCGCACGCTGCCCGGGCGCGACTACCCGGTGCAGCAGGCGGCCTCGGCCAGCACGATCGTGTCGTCGCCCGGGCTGCCCGACCAGATGTACATGCTCTACGACGGCAAGCTGGCCGGGGACAAGCCCGTGCTCACCCAGTCGTGGCTCCTCGCCGCGCCGAAGCTCGACGTGGTCGCGAAGGCGAAGTCCGAGACGATCGATCTCAGCACCGAGCTGCGCTACGCCGTGACCTCGCCCGAGCTGCGCGGAAAGGTGAACGCCCAGGTCGTCGCGGCCGGGACGGGCACCCCCGCCGAGCTGACGAAGGCGGGCGTCAAGGGCAAGATCGCCCTCGTCGAGGCCCGCCCGAACGACATCGGCGGAGTGATGGTCCTCAACGGGCAGTCGGATGCCGCCAAGGCCGCCGGCGCCATCGGCCTCATCGTCTACGGCGCGCACGACGGGCCCTACTGGGAGGACATCGACTTCCTGGGAATGGGCGTCTTCCCGAACAAGCAGCTGCCGACGCTGACGCTCTCGCGCGAGAAGGGGCTCGAGCTCGCGGCCCTCGCCTCGACGAAGAAGGGCGTCACGCTCACCGGCACCGGCTACGGGTACCCGTCCTACGACTACGCCCTGGCGAAGGTCGTCCGCGGCGTCCCGAAGAGCCTCACGTTCCGTCTCGACGCGAAGAACACCGCGTCGGTGCAGAGCGCGGTGCGCGGCCAGCGGGCCGGCAGCTCGCTGCAGGAGTGGCACATGGCGGAGACGGACGAGAGCTACATCGGCTTCAACCGGTGGCTCGACGAGCCGATCGAAAACCGCACGATCCACTACTACGCGGACCCGGAGGCGCGCTATCAGGTGCTCGCCGAGGCCTACGCGGGCGGATCGGCCCCGACCCCCGGCTTCCCGCGCGCGTTCGAGGGCGTCAAGCGGTCCTACAAGCCGGGCGAGACGGCCACCGAGACGCTGATCGGCGCGGTCGTGCACGGCGGACTGCGCCCGAACCCGGTCACGCCGGGCGAGGCGTCGGTGCGCCGCGAGGGCGACATCCTCTGGACCGACCTGCCGCTGCGCGTCGACGGCGAGGGCAACGCCAGCTGGGGTGGCCCGGATGCCGGGACGACGAGCTGGTTCTCGGTCTGGATGGACGGCACGCGGCTCACGCAGGGCGAGTGGCCGTCCGCGGCCGGCGAGGTCGCATCCGGTGAGCACACCTTCCGCATGCGGCTGGACGTCGCACGCTTCGAGCGGTGGTGGACCCAGGCGACCGAGGTGCACACGGAGTGGACCTTCCGCAGTGACACCACGAAGGAGATGACGGCGCTGCCGGTCCTCCAGCTCGACTACAACGTGAAGGGACTGAGCCCCCTGAACGCCACGTCGGGCACGAAGATCACCCTCGAGCCGAAGGTGTCGCACCAGGACCGCTCGCGCGGGTCGGCGATCGGCGGGCTCAAGCTGTGGGCGTCGTACGACGGCGGCACGTGGGAGGTCGTGAAGGTCAAGGCCGGCAAGAAGGCGGGGGAGTTCACCGCCGCACTGTCGGCGCCGAAGGGCACCGGCTCGGTCTCGCTCAAGTCCGAGGCGTGGGACGCCGACGGCAACACCTTCTCGGAGACCGTGATCGACGCGTTCCCGGTGGGGACCAAGTGACGCTCCGCTGAGACGGCGGATGCCCCGGCTCGTGCGGGTCGGGGCATCCGTGCGTCCGGGGGCGTGCCGGTCAGGCGCCGGCGAGTCCGTCGTGGACCGCGGTCCCGCCCACCGCGGCGACCACGGCGTCGAGCACGGCGACGCCGACGCGGCCCGCGGCGCTCCACGGTGTGACCGCCTCCGTCCAGAAGCCCGGGGTGGGCAGGCCGGAGACGTCGGCCGACGGCCACAGTCGCGCGACCTCGTCGAAGCGCGGCAGCACGCGGGGGCGCAGGATCGAGACGAGGACGTCGTCGCCCGCGGTCACCTGCAGCACGGCGCCGTCGTCGAACGAGCGCCACTCGAGGGGGCCGCGGTCCGGGTCGCCTGTCGCATCCCACACGGCGCGTGCCGCGGCGACGAGATCGTCGCCCGAGACCGGTCGCGGCGTGAACAGCGCCGAGCTACGAGGCATCCGTCGCCTCCTCGCCGGATCCTGCCGGGACGACCTGCGGGGTGGTCTCGAAGTGCGCGATCTGCACGAGCGTGGGCCGCTCGCCGCGCCGGGCGACGCGGCCGCGGCCCGGGATCATCGGCTCGGCGTAGAGCTTCGGCAGCAGCTGCCCCTCGGCGCGGTCTCCCGACATGACCACGACGGTGCCGCCGGTGTCGCGCACGCCCTGCAGCGCGACGTCGAACAGGGCGCGCGAGGCGCCCGCCACGGGACGGCTCACGATCACGTTGAGTCGCAGGTCGCGCGCCGAGGCGAGATACGGCAGCAGGGGACGCAGCGGCTCGGTGCCGCCGGCGGAGAGGATGTCGAAGTCGTCGGCGACGACGAGGATCCGGGGTCCGGCTACCTTGTCGTTCTGGCGCTTCTCCAGCTCCTGCGCGATCGACTCCGCCAGCATGCGGGCCTGCCGTCCGGAGGTCGCGTGCCCGCCGAGGTAGTCGTCGGGGATCTCGGCGGCGAGGTCGCCGCGCGAGTCCATGAGCCCGACGACGAGCTCCTCCGGCGAGTGCCGGTCGATCGCGCCCTGCACGACACCGCGCAGGAGGGTCGTCTTGCCGCACCGGCTGTCGCCGAGCACGAGCAGGTGCTGGTCGCGCGCCGCGAGGTCGAGGCCGATGGGCTCCATGGTGTCCTGGCGCAGGCCGATGGGCACGGCATCCGGCTCGTCGAGGGCGTCGGGCAGTGCGTGCGGCGACAGATCGTCGGGCAGCAGGCGGATGGGCGCCGCGCCCGGACCGCTCCAGCGTGCCGCGCTCTGGCGGGCCAGCTCCTCGAGGGCGTCGCCGATGTCGGCATCCTCCGACTCGTCGAGGAGGGGCAGCGCGATCTGCGCGAAGAGCTTGTCGTCGGTGAGCACCCGGCCCGGCTCGTCGGCGCGCAGCGTCGCAGACAGCTTGCGCGCGACCTGCGAGTCGCCGGGGTCGTTGAGCTTGAGCTCGAGGCGCGTGCCGATGAGGCTCTGCATGTTCATCCGCAGCTCGTTCCAGCGCGTGAGCGTCATGACGACATGGATGCCGAAGCTGCCGCCGCGCTCGAGGAGGCGAGTGAGCGGGCCGTCGAGCTCCTCGAAGTCGGAGCGCACGCCGCCCACGCCGTCGACGAGCAGCACGATGTCGGCCGAGGGGAGCTGCGGCAGCCGCCCGGCGGCGTGCTGGCGGCGCATGTCCGCCAGCGAGTCCAGTCCGTGCACGCGGAACACGTCCTCGCGGGTCTGGAGCATCGCGGTGAGCTCCTCGAGCAGACGCTGCAGGCGCTCGCGGTGCCCGCGCGTCGCGACCCCGCCCACGTGCGGGAAGCCGTCGATGCGGGAGAGACCGCCGCCGGTGAGGTCCATGCCGTAGACGCTCACCTCGCGCGGGGTGTGGGTGAACGCGAGCGACGCCGCGAGGCTGCGCAGGAACGTCGAGCGTCCGGACTGCGGCGCACCGGTGATCGTGACGTGCCCGCCCGACCGGGTGAGGTCGAGCATCCACGGCTCCTGGCGCTGGTGCGCCGGGTCGTCGAGCAGCCCGATCGGCACCCGCAGATCGCCGCGCGCCGGGCTCTGACCGTCGCTCGAGGGCAGGACGCCGCCGAGGGTGAGCACCGGCGGCAGCGGCGGCAGCCACACCGGCCGGGTGCGGGCGACGCCCTGCGCGACGCGGTCCACGGCCGCCTCGACGAGCGTGCGCCCGGTCGCCGGGCGGACGGGTTCGCTCTCGGTCTCCGGGTCTTCGACGGGCTCGTCGACGGCGAGGTCGTACGGCGGCAGCGCGACCAGACCGGGCGCCGTGTCGGGCAGGTCGATCTGCTCGGCGCGGTCGGGAACCGGGCCGGACACGTAGCCCGCGCGGAACCGCGTGTAGACCGACGTGTCGACCTTGAGATAGCCGTAGCCGGGGATCGCGGGCAGGTGGAAGGCGTCCGGGGTGTCGAGCACGACCGCGCTCTCCGACTCGGAGAAGGTGCGCAGTCCGATGCGGTACGAGAGGTACGTGTCGAGGCCGCGGAGCTTGCCGGCCTCGATGCGCTGACTCGACAGCAGCAGGTGGACGCCGATCGACCGGCCGATGCGTCCGATCGTGAGGAGCAGGTCGACGAACTCCGGCTCGGCCGTGAGCAGCTCGCCGAACTCGTCGATCACGAGGAACAGGTGCGGCAGCGCCGGCAGGTCCGGCCGCGATCGCCGCAGCTCGCGGTAGTGCGTGATCGACGGCGAGTTGTCCGCCTGCTTGAGCAGCTGCTGGCGCCGCACGACCTCGCCGTTGATGCTCGCCCGCGCCCGCTCGGTCAGCTGCGGGTCGTCGGCGAGGTTGTCGATGATTCCCGCGACGTGCGGAAGCCGGGCGAACGGCGCGAACGCGGCCCCGCCCTTGTAGTCGACGAGGATCATGCTGAGGTCCTCGGGGCCGTGCGTGAGGGCGAGGCCGAGCACGAGTGTGCGCAGCAGCTCGCTCTTTCCGGAGCCGGTCGCGCCGATGCAGATGCCGTGCGGGCCCATGCCGAGCTGCGCCGACTCCTTGAGGTCCAGGAGCACGGCGCCGCCGCGGTCGTCCACGCCGATCGGGACGCGCAGGAAGTCGCTCGCGCTGCGCGGGCGCCACGCGTCGGCGACGTCGATCGCGTCGACGTCGGCGACCCCGATGAGCTCGGACAGGTCGGGGGCGACGGCGCTCGCGGTCTCCGTCGCGCTCGTGCGCGTGAGACGCAGCGGCGTCAGCGGGCGGGCGACGACCTCGAGGAGGTCCGGATCGACGGGGTCGACGGCGACCGCCTCGACGGTGTCGTCGTCCTCGCCGGGCACCTCGATGCGGGCCGTCGTGCCCTCGACGGTCACGCGCGCGGCGACGGTCCCTGGCTCCTTGAGCCGGTCGTCGACGATGTGCACGACGGTGATCCCGAGATCGCCGAGCTCGAGGGTCGCGTCGAAGCGCGGCAGGGCGGATGCCTCCGCCCCGTCCTCGTCGAGGAAGAGCACGAGCCGCACAGGCTTGGTCTTGCGGCCGGCGCGCCGCGCCGCCGAGGCGGACGCGACGCGGTCGCGCACCTCGTCGCCGATGATCGTGAGCAGCTCGCCGAGGTCGGGGGCGATGCGCCGCGCGGCGACCGCGCCGGGCGCGGGGGTGGGGCCGTTGGCGTGCGGGAGCAGGTCGAACCCGCGCCACTGCTCGGCGCTCGTGGACGGGAAGACCGCCGCGAGGTGCACGTCGTCGGGCGAGTGGAACGCGGCGATCTGCGCCGCCAGGGCGCGGGCGACCGTGAGGGCGCCGGCGCGATCGCCGACGATCGACACGTGCCCGCCGCGGGCGAGGTCGACCGTGGCGGGCATCCCCTGGACGGTGCCGCTCGCGCGCACGAGGCGCTCGGCGGCGATCTTCATGATCGGGTCGAAGGGCTGCACCGGATTGGACTCCGGAGGCAGCGAGACCGGCAGGGCCGGGAGGTCTCCCGCGCCGATGCGCACGGTGAGGAAGTCGGCGTCGCCGGGGCGCCGCTCCCACCGACGCGCGGGATCGCCGCCGATCTCCACGAGGGACGCGGGGGCGGGGTGGCGCTCGAGAGCCGCGTCGCGCAGCCGATCCGACTTCTCCCGCAGCGACGCGCGGGTCTCCTCGAGGTAGTCGAGGTAGCGCTCGCGCTGGAGGCGCCGCTGGCGCGCCGCGTTGCCGCGTGCTGTGAACGCCATGCCGACGCCGCCGACGAGCGCGACGACGAGGATCACGGCGCCGATCACGACGAACATCGGGTTGCCGCGCAGCAGCACCATGATCGAGATCGAGGACAGGCTGCCCACGATGGGCAGCAGCGACTGGAGGGGGAAGCCGCTCGCGCCCTCCGTCGTGGGCGGCGGAGGCGCGAGCGTGATCGACTCGGGCTTCTCGAGGGGACGGACCACCCGCGCGGGGCGGTGCACGATGCGGAGGGTCATGCCGTGCCTCCCGCGACGAGGGCGGCGGTCAGCTCCAGCAGCGCGATGCGCGCGCGCAGGCTCCGCGCCGCCGCGCCCGCGGCCAGGCCCGGGTCGCGCGGGATCCGCACGACAGGGTCGAGAGAGTGCGCGGCGACCGCCTCGGGTGCGCGCCGAGCGGTTCCGCTGAGGTCGCTCAGCGCGAGGACGACGCGGGGCCGCTCGGGCAGGCCCGTGACGGCGCCCGCCAGGGATCGCGACAGCTCCGCGGCCCCGCGCTCCGCCGACGACACGAGGCACACGACGTCGCACAGCGCCGCGGCGGCGGCCATGTCGACCGTCGGGTGCCGCGGCCCGAAGTCGGTGATCGCGATGTCGAAGAACCGCGAGATCGGCGCGGCCTCGTCGAGCCATGCGCCCGTGGCATCCGTCTGGGTCCCCGACGGACGCAGGACGAACGCGCCGTCCGGCCCTCGGGACAGCCCCGCCGTCGCATCGGCGCTCGTCCGCGCGTACGCGCGCCGGTCGCTGGGCGGCGTGACGTCGGCGCCGAGGTGCGCGGCGAGGGCCCCGTCGGCCGTGACGTCGACCGTGAGCGGCGGATCGGTGCGGCGCTCCGCGACGATGCGAAGGGTCTCGCGGGCGAGGGTCGTGGCGCCGACACCGGGCTCGAGCTGCAGGAAGCCGATGCGGCGCACCGACCCGACGGGGCCGCGGATGCCGGCATCCCACCCCTCGAGGCGCGCCCGCAGTCCCGCGCCGCTCGCGAAGAGGGCGCGGGGGATCCCGCGGGTGTCGAGAAGGGTCACGCGCCGCCTCCGAAGAGGGCGAGCAGATCCGTGTAGATGCCGAAGACGCCGACGACCAGCGGCAGGAGCGCGACGACGGCGATGAGCTCGACGACGTTTCCCAGCGACCGCAGGCGCGCGCGCTGGTGCGGGCGGGGGCGGACCAGGACGGCGACGCCGACGAGGACGGCGAGGGCGGATGCCGCGGCGACGGCGAGCCAGGCCGTGCCCGGCGCGGTGAGCAGCCCCGGGAGCGCGGCCAGGGCGATGACGGCGACGGACGCCCACAGCAGCGCCCCCTGCGCGACGAGCGGGAAGGCGCGCGTGCGCAGCGCCGCGACGAGGGCGAGAGCGGTCGCCAGCAGGACGGGCCAGACCGACTGCGCGAACACGAGCGCCGCCCCCGTGACGGCCAGGGAGGCCGCGGTGGCCGCGACGCCCCACGTCAGGGCGCCGTACGCGTCGTCGATCGCCGCGGCGGCACGGGCCCGCGGCAGCGGCTCACCGTCCGCGACGCGCTGGTCCAGCCCCGTGAGGCCGGCGGCGGACAGGGACACCCAGGGCAGCAGTCCGGTGAGGAACGCCGCGACGGTGCCCGTGACGGCGGCGGCGCCGTCGGCGGACATCCCCAGCGTCAGGGGGACGAGCAGCAGCCCGCTGAGGACGATGTCGATCGCGCCGCCGGCGAGCGCGCCCCGGCGGCGCAGGCCGACGCCGACGCCGAGCAGCAGCACGATGCCCAGGGCGAGCAGGCCGCCCGCGACCGCGATGAGCACGGCGACATCTGCGAGCCCGCCGAGGGTGGCCAGCCGTCCGGCGTCGAGGGCGAGCGGCAGGGCGAGCCCGGCGGCCGCGGCGGTGAACGCCCCCGACACGCGGACCAGGCGTCCGAGCCCGAACCCGATCGCGGCCGCGAGGAGCACGGCGAGCGCGGTCGCGTGGGCGGCGACGAGCGCCCCGGCACTCGGCAGCGGGACCGCGAGGCCCGCGACCGCCGCCGCCGCGCCGATCGCGGTGAAACCCACGCCCAGGCGCGCCCGCGCGCCCCATCGGTCGGCGCGGGCGCCGTGGGCGTCGGCCGCCGCATCCGTCACGTCGATCACGAGCGGAGGCGGCGGGGCGGCGTCGAGTCGCACGAGGCGCAGGGACGCCCCGTCGAGCAGTCCCTGCTGCTGCGGGCTCTGGGCGATGTCGACCGGCTCACCGTCGGCGCCGACGAGGGTCAGCGGGCGCGCCACCGTGCCGGTGGGCTCGTCGAGCAGCTCGATGAGGCGGGGCAGGACCGCGCCGACCGGCTCGTCCGTGGGGACGACGACCTCGGCGCGGCGCAGCGAGCCGTGGACGCTCAGGCGGGTGTAGTCGGTCACGGGGCCACTCCGTTCACAGGGACGTACGACTGGCTCGTCGACGCCTTCGCGGCCGCCTGCTGCGCGAGCAGATCGGCCACGAACGAGACGCCCACGCACGCCGCGCAGGCCAGCGCCGCCACGATGACCGAGGCGATCAGACGGCGCAGATTGTCGTTGACGGTGCGGCGCTCCTCGATCCGTCCGTACAGGAGGGCGGAGCCGAGGCGCATGCGCTGCGTGCGCGCGGCCTCGACGAGGACGGCATCTCGCTGATCAGGCATCGGCTCCTCCTTCGGGGGTCGGGTGTCCGTCGCGCGCACGCTCCTCGGCGCGCGCGAGCTCGACGGCCAGGCGCGGCACGAGGCCGAGCGCGGACGTGACCTTGTCGGCATCCGCCGAGCGCAGGAGCGCGCCCAGCCGCTCCCATCCGCCTCCGTCCGCGGAGCCGAGCGGCACGAGCAGCCCGGGGAGGCGGGGACGCCCGACCTGCTCGGCGCCGAAGTCCCCCGCCCACCGGCGCGGCAGGTCCGCGTCGTCCGCCGACAGGAGGCGCACGGCGGGCGGGCCGATGAACAGCGCGAGCGGCTGCGGGGCGGGCTCGGCGACGGCGCGCGCGGCGAGGTCGGGGGCGCCGATGTATGCGAACGCGAAGCCGAGCAGCGGCATCCCGTGCGTCGCGCCGGCGCGCAGGGCCGCGGCGGCGTCCGCCGCGAGGTCCGCGTGGCGGGGATCGCCCGCGGGGCCGCGGTCCGCCGACGCGCGCGTGGTCTCCTCGACCCCCTCCGCGGTGCGGGCCACGGCGATGGTCGCCACGTACGGGGCGGATGCCGCACCCACCGCGATCCAGCGGCTGTCGGCGGGCATGCGACGCCGCGAGTAGGCGGTCAGCTCGTCGCGGCTCCACGGCGCGACGACGGGCTCGGTCGCCCCCCACGCCACGGGCGCCTCGCCGGCGAGCTGCGTCGCGAGGGTCTCGGCGGGCCCGCCCAGGCGCACCGTGCGGCTCACGCGGTGCCGCGTGGAGAACGACACCACGATGCGCAGGCGCGTCGAGACGGGGGAGCGGAGGAACTCTGGCGCGACCGCGCCCTCGGTGGGGCGCCTGCCGAGTGCCAGCACGTCCGCGGCGCGGTCGAGGAGCGCGCCGGTGCGGGCGTCGTGGAAGGTGCCCGCGTCCGTGCGGACGACCCAGTGGCCGCCGACGTCGTCGAGCACCTCGCGCAGGGGCTGCGTCATGCGGGAGTGCTCGCCGCTGACCACGAGCGGCCGGCCGCGCTCCCGCGAGACGCGGTGCAGGAAGTCGCTCATGGCCGGGGTCAGCGCGATGACGTCCGCCCGCGTCTCGGTCGCCGCCCACCCGTCGCCCGCCGCGTCGATGAGCGGGTGCGGCGCCTCGGCCGTCGGGCCGGTGGCGAAGGAGCGGGATCCGGCGGCGCTCATGCGGGCACCGCGATCGTGAGCAGGCGGTCGCCGAGGGCGAGCACGGCGACCGGGGGGAGGGGCGTGCGCTGGTGCGCGATGAGCGGCTGATCTCCTGCGGTGGTGCGCAGCGCCGTGCCGTTCGTGGAGCCGAGATCCGTGATCCATGTGCGGCGACCGTCCCATTCGAGGCGCGCGTGCGACTTCGACAGGGTGCGCGACAGGTCCAGCCACTGGAAGACGGGCGACGGCGCGTCCGGGGTGGCCACGGGGCTGCGGCCGAGGACGAGGGTGGATTCGAGCGGAAGCCGCTGGCCCGAGTCGAGGGTCACGATCGCCGGACGCTGCAGCTCTCCGCGCCGGGGTGCGGGCGGGGCTGCGGCGCTCGCGGGCTGCTCCGGGAAGCGGAAGGACGCGAGTGCGGGCGCGAGCGGGTCGCGCCCGCGGCGCAGGTCGAATGTGCGCAGACGCCCTGTGAGGATGTCGGCGGGGAGGCGGCCGCCCGAGGGGGCTGCGGAGGCGCGCTCCACGGAGCGGATGCCGGCCGCCAGCGCGCCGAGCGTGCGTCCGGTGAGCGCGAGCGCGACGAGACTGCCGCCGACGAACACGGCGGCCGCGCTCAGCAGCACCCACGCCCCGGCGGGCGCGCCGAAGCCGGCGCACAGGATCCCGGCGGCGACGAGGCTGACCGTGACGGCGATGTCGATCGTGAAGGCGGCGATCCGCTGGGCGGGCGCGGCGGGCACGGTCAGCACGAGAGGATCGACGGTCACCTGGGCGTGGATGGTCTCGTGCGCGCTCATGCAGTCATTCCCACCCGCCGCGAGGGATCTTCCCACCGACGGGTCCCGGAGAGTCTAGCCGGGGCCCGGAGCCGCTCCGTCGTCGCTGTTCACAGATAAATCCCTTATCAGCGGGGATCCGGGGCGTCGGTTAGAGTCGACGGGCAGGGTTCGCGCCCTCGGGGGATATCGGGTCACAAACCTGAGAAAGGTGAAACGCGATGAAGTTCGACATGGGAGCGGAGACGCTCACCGTCCTGACCAAGCAGACGTCGGGATCCAGCGACGACCTCGGAGCGCTCGTGAAGCAGCTCGTGGCCGCGGCGGATCCGATCATGCGCTCGCACGCCGGCGCCGCCAAGGCGTCGTTCGACAACTTCAAGGGCCGCGTCGACGCGGTGTCCGCCGAGCTGAACGCCTCGCTCGCCGCGGTCCTCGGCGGTATCGCCGGGATGGACCGCGCCTTCCGCGAGGGTGAGTCCGAGATGGTCGACCAGACGAACGCCGCCCAGGGCGGCGCGTCGTTCGACGCCGCACGATTCAGCAGCAGCCGCTGACGAGGACCGAGGAGACAACGACATGGCACAGGACGACCGCCGCGCCTACAGCGTCGCCGATTCGCAGGAGGTCCAGGGCGAGTTCAACCGCATCGCCGGCCTGCTGGAGAGCCTCATCGCCGACCGTGACCGCGCCGTGCAGAACGCGATGGCCGACTACCAGGCCGATGGAGTGTCGGAGGAGTACCGCGCCAAGGAGCTCCGCTGGAAGCGCGCCGCCGACGAGGTCAACGGCATCATCCGTCTGCTCCGCTCCACGATGGAGGGCAACGACGGAACGGCGGCCAACGCGGGGCAGCGTGCCCGCACGGCCGTCGAGAACATCGGCTGACCCGCCCCACGTCGCAGCATGACGACCTGGGACATCAGTGCGTCAGGAGTCGTCGCCGTCCTCACGGACGTGAACGTTCCTGCCGAAGCACTGGGCGAATCACTCATGGGCCTCGAGGGCGCCGTGAGCGCCGCCGTGACGGCGACACAGTCCGGCGCGATCAGCGAGGCGATCCAGAACTACTTCCAGCAGGAGGAGGGGCCGCGGATCCAGGCGATGAACACGCGTATCGCCGCCGCCGCCAGCGGAGTCGTCAACGCCACACAGGCGTACGTCGACGGTGACACCACGATGGCGCAGGCGCACGCGAACGCCGCCGTCGAGCAGGTCTATCCGCCGCCCCTCGGCCCCGGGATGGTGGCGTACTGATGCCTGACGCGATCAAGCCGGATCAGATCCCCGGCAAGGACATCGACATCGAGGCGATCGAGACCAATGCGGCCTCGATCCGCACCATCGCCGCCTCCGTGCGCGACAACGGCGCCGCCGTCCACACGAAGTGGCAGGGCATGGCGGCGGTGTACATCGCCCCCGAGTCCGACACGTTGCTCGGGCTCATGGCGCCGGTGAACAGCCAGGCCACGACCGCCGGCGACAACCTCGACGTCGTCGCGAGCGCGCTGTCCCAGTTCGCCGCCGACGTGGCGCCGATCAAGGCCGAGCTCGACTCGCTGCGCAGGCAGGCCCAGTGGTTCGTCGACAACACCGTCGCCAACGGCGTGCAGGTGCGCGAGCTCAACCCCGCGTGGGTGAGTGCGAACGGCTACTACGGCTCCTACGCGTACGCGACGACCCCCGCGGACGCCGCCGACATCCCGCAGTACCGCTCGGTCCACAAGGAGTGGCACGAGGACCAGGGCGCCGTCGACCGCAACAACGAGCTCATCGCCGCGGTCAACGCGCAGATGGTGCTGCTGTGGGAGGCGGAGCGCACGGCCGCCAACAAGATCCGCGCGCTGTACGGCGCCGCGCCTCTCCACTCCTTCCAGTCGGAGGACGACGCCAACGGCTACGGCCTCGACGAGATCCCCGAGGGCACCGAGATGCCCTGGGGCGCGGAGGTCGAGCGCTCCGAGGGCTGCGGCGAGGCCACCGTCAACTTCGTCTTCAAGGACTTCCTGTGGGAGGGCATCGTCGTCGGCGGGATCTGGGGCACGGTCGAGGGCCTCGGCACCCTCGTGCTCGGATACAACCCGGCCACCGGGGAGTGGTTCTCCGGCGAGGCCTACGGCGCAGCATGGGGCAACCTGGGTCTGCTCGCGGCAGGTCTCGTCATCCGCTCGACACCGGGACTCAATCTTCTGATCGCGGCGGACGATATCGCGCAGCAGAACGGCGGCGGGTTCCTCCCCGACGAGGTGCGCGAGTTCACGCAGTCGGCCGATGAGGCCCTGCTCAACACCGGCAAGGCGATCATCGCGTGGGACAAGTGGGCGGACGACCCCGGCACCGCGCTCGGCGAGAGCGTGTTCAACGTCGGGACGATCCTCATCCCCGCGGGCGCGGCGGTCGCCGGCGTCAAGACGGCCGGCACCGCGGCGAACGTGCTCAGCAAGATGGCGCGCATCGCCGACCTCATCGACCCCGGGGCATGGGCCGTCAACGGCGCGCTGCGCGTGGGCGGGCTCGGCCTCGACGGGCTCAAGAGCGTCATCGGCAGCCTCGACCTCAGCGCCGTCGACGACATCGCCCTCGGCGGCGTCGACGTCAGCCGTGCCGCGGATGTGTCGTCGGCGCTCGACGGCCTGCTCGACGACGGCGTCCCGCTCGACCAGATCACGGTCCGCGTCGACGACGGCATCCCGGTGCTCGAGGCGCCGGGCGTCCGCGTCGAGCTTCCGGAGGGCGCGTTCGACCTTCCCGGGGGCCGCGGCCCCGAGGTCACGGCGCCCGTCCGCGAACCGGAGCTCGTCGGTGCCGGCGGCAGCACGCCGCATGCGCCCCACGTCGTCGACTCGATCGTCGACGAAGCGCCGCCGGTGCGCACCGAGACCGGCGGCTCGGGCGAGCCCACGGTCGTCCGCGAGCCCGAGACCACGACCGGCGGATCGGATGCCGGCGGTCACGGGGCGGACCAGCCGGGCCACGGCGGCTCCGGGAACGCGGGCGGCGACGGTCCCGCCGACGGCGGCGGCCACGATGTGGACACCGCGCACCCGAACGCCGACGGGAACGGGATGTCGCCGGACCGGGTGTACTCGATGATGGACGGCTTCGACCACGCCGCCACATTCGCCCCGGAGCAGCTCGGACCGAGCAGGGTGTCCGACAGTCTCCTGTCGAGCAACGGCGTGACCCGCGCGGAGTTCATCGACCTGATCAACCGACCGATCAGCTCGCTGTCGGTGGGCGAACGCTCCATCGTCAACAGCATCCGCGACTCGCTGACGGCACAGCTCACGCCCGACACCGTCTTCCAGAAGGTGTTGGATCAGCCGCACTTCGCGGTGCAGGCGGACGGCTCCGTCACGCTCGAGTTCGGCCAGGGTGAGAACATCGTCCTTCGAGACACCACGGTGATCAGCGGCTCCGTCTCGGTCGCCGACGACACCGCGCACCTCGGCACGCCGCGCGACTTCTTCGAAGCCCTCCGGCTGGACTACCCCCACACGAACTTCGCGGCCGACGACGGATCCGCCTACGTGCTGCGATTCCAGGCGGACCCCTCGGTCCGACCGGACGCCATCCGGCCGCAGATGCACAGCTCCATGGGCGGCGACGGGTCCGTCGACCACTACTCCCCGCCCTTCACGGGCAACGGATTCCTGAAGGCGGATGACATCCTTCCCGAGTACCGTGCCGACAGGGTGAGGATGGGCGACGGGGCAGAGATCTGGGAAGTGCTCGATGACGGTACGCAGCGGCTCTACGCCGTCCTCCGCGGCGGAGAGTGGATTCCCCAGGGAAACTGATGACCGATATCCCGACCGACGCGGAATTCTATGAATATCGCGGTCAGCGGTACCGCCTCCACTCCGGGGGGCGGGATTACGCGCGCATCGAGGTGGACGGTGTGCCGACGCTCGAGCGGTTCCCCGAAGCTCTGGAGTTCAGCACGGATCCGAACCACCCGTGGGTGATGCTCCCGCGGAGCGTGTTCGATGCCCTCTATCACCAGACCGCGCGCGGCCGATGGCATGGGGCACCTGTCTCCATCGTCTCGGTGGTCAGGCACGGTGTGAAGCGCGGCCTGGTGACGGTGACGTACGACGGCTCCCAGCCGGATGAGGCCGTCGCCGCGGGGTTCTCCGGCAATCAGTACATGGGGTGGGAGGCGCTCGTCCCCGCCGACGAGATCGAAGACATCCGCGTCGAGGTCACGAGACAAGATCTGAAAGGGACGTGATGTCCACGGGTCGCATCATCCTCCAGAAGCTGCTGGTTCCCGGCGCATCGAGTCTCGTGACCGAGCGCGGTCACGATCAGGTCGGCGGATTCGTCGTCGAGGCCTCGGCGGCGGTCGAGCTGCGCACGCCCGACGCGCTCCGAGCGGCGTACGGGCTGGCGGACGACGGTGCGACGTGGCTGGATGTGGTGCGCTTCGTGCTGCCTGCCTGCGCGACCTTGAGCCGACCGCCCGGCGCTGAGCGCCCGTGGCCGTCGTACCCCTCGGGATTCCTGCGCCCGGTGGGCGACATCATCGTCCCGGTATGGATCCTGTCGACGACCCGCTACTCGCCGGGGGCGGAGGTGTGGCGCATCCACGCCGACGGGCGGCAGGAGCGCGTCTCGACCTATCTCGGTGCCGCTCGGGGCTGGACCGGAGCGCGGGAGTGGAGGCCTTCCTCTCGCTACTACGGCACGCGAGCCGTCTGGCGGGACACGGAGTACGCCGCGGATGTCAGCGGCGAGGCGCTCGAGTTGACCTCGTATGTGCAGCCGGACGGCGAGGGATGGACCCAGCATCGGCCGGCGACGTGGAGCCGCACGGTCGCCGTCACGGAGTGCGAGGTCTACGAGCTCGACTTCCGCGCCGTGCTGCAGGATGTCCCCGTCCGGGTGCTGGAGGTCATCGACGGCAACGTCCGGGTGCAGCTGCGCACCGACGATCCCGAGGTCGCGGGTGGCCTGGGCGCGGCCATGGTCGACTTCGGCGTCTTCGAGATGTCCGGCGTCCCAGGGTCGCTTCTCGCGGACACGCGGCTCGTCGCGAACCAGCTCGTCGGGACCTGAGGCGCGACATGGCGTCGGCCCGCTCCCTCACGGTCGTCGAGTCCGCGATCCGCCTGGCCACCGCCGGTCGCCTCGAGCCCGAGTCGGTGCTGTGGGCGCTCGCCGCGTCCGAGGTCCTCGTGCTCACGCCGACCGAGCCCGTCCCGAGCCCCGAGACGCTGCAGCCGCTGATCGTCCACCGCGACGATCAGTCGTTCGCGGCGGTGTTCACGCACACCGACCGGATCGCGGCGGAGTTCGGCGCCGGGCGCGCGGCCGTCGGCCTCCCGGCATCCGCTCTCCTCCGCGGGCTCGCGCCGGGGATCGGCGTGGTCGTCAACCCCGGGACGCCGCTCGGGTTCGAGTGGCCCGCGGCGGGGCTGTCCGCGTTCGTCGCCCTGCTCACCGAGCAGGACGCCCCGCAGATCCGCCACTTCGTGCGCTACCGCGACGACGGCGGGGCGCCGGTCCCGTTCGCACTGCTGCGCCGCCGCACGCAGGACGGTGTCGTGACGGACGAGGTGCTGAAAGACGTCGACGTCTGGGCGCCGGACCGCAACGGCAGTGTGGACCGCGCGATCCGGTCCCCTCTGGACGCCGATCTCGACGAGATCGACGACGCGAAGGCGCGGGAGTTCATCGACATGGTCGCGGCACGGTCGTATCGGCCCTTCCGCGCGTGACGGCACGGCGTCACGGATGACCGGCAGCCCGACGGATCGTGAGCGTCGGCAGCGCTCGGTGGCGCTCAGGCGCCCTTGGCGGCAGCCTTCATGGCGCGCTTGTGCTCGCGCACCTTCGTCAGGCTCTCCGGCGACACGATATCGGCGACGGAGCGGAACGACCCCTCCTCGCCGTACGGGGCGGATGCCTCGCGCCAGCCGGCGCCCGTGAAGCCGCACTGCTTGCCGAGCAGGGCGAGGAAGATCTTCGCCTTCTGGTCGCCGAACCCCGGGAGGGCCTTGAGGCGGGCGAGCACCGTCGCGCCGTCCGGGCCCTCTGTCGCGCCCTCCGCCGGCCGCGTCCAGATCGCCGAGGCGTCGTCATCCCAGTCCCGCGCGATCGCCGCGCACAGCTGCTGCACGCGCCCGGCCATCGACCCCGGGAAGCGGTGCACGGCGGGCGGGGTCTTGAACGCCTCCGCGAACCGGTCGGGGTCGTAGCCGGCGATGGTCGCCGCGTCGAGCGAGCCGATGCGCTCCCGGATCTTGAGCGGCCCCGCGAACGCCGTCTCCATCGCCACCTGCTGGTCCAGCAGCATCCCGATCAGCAGTGCGAGGGGGTCGGCGCTGAGCAGCTCGTCGGCGCGGTCGTCTCCGGTGATGTGAAGGGCCATGAGTCCATGCTGGCACCCCCGGCGGGAGGTCGCGAGCGGGATATCGCGGGGCCCCCGACAAGAGTTTCCAGAATGTTAAGGCCCCTGTGTAAGACTCTCCCGGTTGTCCGGAACCAGGAGGCTGCATGGCGAGTCGCTCGCTGACGCTCGCGCGCACGCGCGCACAGGCTCGGCTCGTCGCCGCGATCGGCGCCACGGTCGTCGTGCTGGTGTTCGCGCTGTCGTTCGCGCTCGGCTGGCTGACCGACGCCGTGCGCGATGCGGTGGTCGACGCCGTCGCCGCCGCCGCGCCCGCCGATCGCCAGACCGTCCTGCAGATTCCCGCGACGGAGGACCCCGACGCCCAGGCGGAGCGCGCCCGCACCCTCCTCGCCGCCCGCTTCGGCGGATCGCTCGACATCGTGGAGCAGACCGGAGCCGCCGGATCGTCGAGCCGCTGGACCCTCACGGTCGACCCCGAGACCTTCACTCCGTGGACGATCGCCTGGACCGCGGCCGACCTCGCCGATCTCGGCGTCCTCGCGAAGGCCGTCCCGGACCTCGCCCCCGGAGGGGCGTCGACGGAGGGCGGTCTGGCCGGCACGCTCGAGGACGCCACGGCGGGCGTGCTCGCGGTGGGGGCGGTGGTGCCCGTGCCGCTCGCGCTCACGGCGATCGCCGGCGTGATCGCGGTCCTGCAGCTCGCCCGCCTGCTGGGCCGTGCGCGCACGGCCGAGATCGCCCTGCTGCGGGCGCGCGGCCTCGACCGGGCCACAGAGCGCCGCATGGCGTTCACGGAGGCGGTCGCCGTCGTCGGGTCCGCCGCACTCGTCGGGTGGGCCGCGGCGGTCGGCGTCGTCGTGGCGACCGGCAGCACCCTCGTCGCCGCCCTGACCGCCACGTGGCCGGTCCCCGCCCTGGCCCTCCTCGTCCTCGCGGGCGTCGCCGGCGGCGCGCAGGTCCGCGGGCAGGACGCGCACGCGGTGCGCGGACGCACCGCCGTGACCGGCCTCAGCACGCTCGTGCTTGTCGTCGCGGCGGCGTTCTTCCTGTGGCAGCTGAGCGGTCTGCACGAGGATGCCGCCGCGCTCACCGAGAACGCGTGGTCCCTCATCGTCGTCGCCGTCGCCCCGGCGCTCGGTCTCGCCGCGATCGCGGCACTGGCCCTCTCCCTCTTCGGTCCCGTCGCCGGTGGCGTCGCCCGGGCGGCGGCGCGGCGCCCCGGGCTGAGCCCCGTGCTGCCCGCGTGGATGACCGCCCGGCACGTCACCGCGTTCGGCGTCGTGGTGGCGCTGCTCGCCCTGGGGTCGGGCGGAGCGTCGTTCGCGGGGCTGGCGCTCGGGACATGGCAGTCGGCATCCGCCGAGACCTCCGCGCTCATCACCGGCGCGGACGCGCGCGCCACCGTCGGATCCGGGGTCGTCGGACCGGATGCCGTCGCGACCGCTGCGGAGGCGACGGGCGTCGACGCCGCCGCGGGCGTGTTCGCGGACGCCGCGGCCGCGGGCGGCGCCCCGCTGCAGGTGGTGGGAATCCCCGCCTCCTCGACGCAGGCGCTGCTCACGCCCGTGCCCGCCGCGGGAGTCGACCCGCGGCGCCTCGCCGAGGCGATCACGACGGACACGGTGCTCGGCGCGCCCCTCGGGGCGGCCACCGGCATCCGGATGTCGTTCGCGGTCACCGCGGGCGGCGGGTCGGAGCCGACGGTGCCCGATGCGACCGCGCTCGGCGGCGAGGCCTGGTTCGTCGATGCCCTGGGCACGCCCACCCGCGTCGCCCTGGACCTCGCCGTCGACTACGACGAGTCGACCAAGACCGTGCGTCCGCAGTACCCGTACCTGCCCGACGGTCCCGTGGACACGCGCTGGGGTCGCGGCACGCTCACCGCCACGGCGGAGCTGCCTGTCGGGGCCGGCGAGTGGACGTTCGTCGGGTTCACGCTCGGGTTCACGGGGACCGTCGGGTCGCAGACGCCCACGGTGCATCCGGTCGAACTGTCGACGGACGGCGGCCCCGCGCTCGCGTGGCCGTCGACCGAGGACATCGTCCTGAGCGACGGCGCCCGCACCGTCACGATGACGTTCGCGCCCGCGCCCGAATCCGTCCCCGTCGTCGTGACGGACGCGCTCGCCCAGACGCTCGGACTCGCCGAGGACGGCACGTTCGAGATCGCGCTGGACCGATCGGGTCGCCGCATCCCCGCCCGCATCGCCGACGTCGTCCGCGCCATCCCCGGCACCGCCGCCGCCTCCGCTGCGCTCGTGCCCGCCGACACCACGACGCTCGCGCTGGTCGCGACCGCGGGGACCGCCGTGTCTCCGACGGAGCTGTGGGCCTCCGGGGACGGCGCCGCCGACGCGGTCGCGGAGGCGCTGCCCGCGGCCGCCGCCCGCGACGCCGCGCACACCGGGACCTTCACGCGCGCGCTCGTCCTGCCCTGGTGGATCGCCGTCGCCGCGACAGGGCTGCTCGCCGGGGTCGCGCTCTTCGCCGCGGCCATGGGGCTCGCGCAGCAGCGCGGCACGGACGTCTTCGTCCTGCGCGCGCTGGGCCTGACGGCGGGCAGGCAGAGCACGTCCCGGACCGGCGAGCTCGTCGCCGTCGCGGTCGGCGCCCTCGCCGCCGGCGCCGTGCTGGGGATCCCGCTGGCGCTCGCCGCGATCCCCGCGCTGACCCGCGTCGCCGTCGTGGACGTGCCGGACATCCTCAGCGCCGCGGTGAGCCCCGGCATCCTGCCCCTGGGTCTGCTTCTCGTGCTCGTGGGCGCGAGCATCGCCGCGGCATCCGTCGTCGTCGGGCGTGTCATCGTGCGGCAGTCAGCCGCCGGTCGAGTGCGGGAGGTCGCGTGAGCACGCGCATCAGCTCTGCCGGGCTCACCGCCCGCATGCTCCGCCGTCGCCCCGGCCCCGCCCTCGTCGTCACGGCGCTGTCGATCCTCCTGGCGATCGGCGTCGCCGTCGTGCCCGCCGTCCTGCAGACGCTCGGCGACCGCGTCGTGCGCGAGGCCGTCGCGGACCTCTCTCCGGGGGAGCGCGACCTCGAGGCGACGGCCCCGGGCCTGCCCGCCGTCGGACCCGGCGAGACCGACCTGCCGCCCGAGGTCGCGGCAGTGTGGGGCGCGTTCGACGCGAGCCTCGCGGACGTGCGCGCCGGGATCGCGTCGCCCCTCGGCCCTCTCGTGGCTCCCGCGGAGTACTACACGCGCTCGGGCGAGATGTCCGTCCAGGAGCGCCGCACCGACACGCTGACCTTCCTCATGGATCCCCGCTTCGCGGACCGTGCCGTCCTCGTCGACGGCGCGTGGCCCCGCTACGCGCCGGTGCTCGAAAGGGAGGACGGCGCCCTCGACGTCCCGGTGGTCGAGATCGCGCTGTCGGTGGCGTCCGCGGAGGCGATGGACTGGCCGGTCGGCGAGACGCGCACCGTCGCCTGGGCGCAGGGTCCGATCCCGGTCCGGCTCGTCGGCACGTTCGAGGCCGCTCCGGGCACGGCCGATTACTGGTACCACGCGCCGTCCGTGCTGAGCCCGCAGATCGTCTACAACGACCTCATCCCGTTCCCGACGGCCGCGGCGCTCATCGCGCCGGAGTACCTCGTCGGCGTCCCCCTCACCGGCGGGGGCACCACCACGGTGTGGTACCCGCTGGATCCCGCCACCATGGCGGCATCCGACGCGACGGAGGTCGCCGCGCAGCTGCGCGCCTTCACGGCCAACGCCGTCCGCGTCGGCGACGGGGCGGCCGCGCTCGGCGCGGTCGAAGTGCTCAGCTTCGACACCTCCGCCGCCGACGCGCTCGAGCAGGCGCTGGGCACCCAGTCCGCGATGACCGCCGTCTTCGCCCTCACCGCGTCCGGACCGGCCGGCGCCGCGATCGCGGTGCTCGCCGTGGCGTGTCGTGTCATCGCCCGCGGCCGCCGATCGGCGCTCGCACTGCTGTCGGCCCGCGGCGCCTCCGCCGGCCGCCTGCGCGCCCTCCAGGCGTGGCACGGCGTCTGGTTCGGAACCGTCCCCGCACTCGTGGCCGGCGGTGCGGTCATCGCCGGCACGACGGTGTTCTCCGGCGCCGTGTCCGCCGCGGCGGTCCTCGGGGTCCTCGCCGTCGCCGTCGCCCCGCCGGTGATCCTCGCGGCCATCGCGCCGCCCGGTCCGCGGCTCGGAGAAGAGGTGTCCGCCGAGCCGACCCCCGCGCAGCGACGGCGGCGTCTGGTCGTCGAGGCCGGTGTGATCCTGCTCGCCTTCCTCGCGGCCGCCGCGCTGGTGAGCGACGCGCTCGCCGGAGAGCGGGTCGGCTCGGGGCCCGCCGGCTCGGTGCTCGTGCTCCTCGTCCCGCTGCTCGCGGCGCTCGTCGGATGCGTCGTGGCCCTGCGCCTGTATCCGCTGCCGCTGCGCGCGCTCTTCACGCGCCTGCGCCGGTCACACGGGCTCATCGGATTCCTCGGCGCGGCTCGCTCGCTGCGCGAAGGGGCCGCCGGGGTCGCCCCGGTGCTCGCCCTCCTCATCGGGGTCTCCTCCGCGACGATGTCGGGCGTCCTGCTCGGATCGATCCAGCACGAGATCGACTCGTCCGCGCACAGCGTCGTCGGCGCGGACCTGCAGATCGGTCGCGCGGATCTCACCGACGAGGCCCTCGAGCGGATCGCGAGCGTACCGGGCGTCGCACAGGTCGCGCCCGTCGGCTCGGTCACGCGTACCACGCTGCGCGGCACCGGAGGCGATCAGCTGCTGGTGACGATGCTCGTGGTCGACCCCGACCTGATCGCCGCCGTGCAGGACCCCGCGTATCCGCTCGTGCCCGCCGGTGCGGACCTCGGCGCGCCGGGCGGCACGATCCCGCTCGTGCTCGCGGAGCTCACCTCGAGCCAGCTCGACGGCGCGACGGACGTCTTCGTCAACGCGCGCGATGCCGAGGTGACGGCGGTCTCGTCCGTCTCGGCGCCGCAGGGGATCACGGATGTCTGGGCGGTCATCTCCGCGGATCGCGTCGCCGACATCGTCCACCGCGCCCCGGCGCTGCGGAACGCCTATCTCCGGCTGGACGCCGGGACGGATGCCGCCGCCGTCGCCGCATCGGTGCGCGACATCGTGGGGGAGGGCGCGACGGTCCTCACCGCGGCCACGATGGCCGACGAGCTCTCGCAGCGCACCGGGACGACGGCCATCCGCATCGCGCTCCTGTCCGCGACCGCGGCGGCGGCCCTGTTCGGCGCGCTCGCCGTCATGCTCTCGCTCGTGCTCAGCGCCGCGGCCCGCGACCGCCTGTTCGGGCTCCTGCGCGCGCTCGGCGCACCGGCACGGGTCGGCCGCGGACTGGCGTGGTGGGAGCTGTGGCCGCCGCTGACGGCATCCGTCCTCGTCGGCCTCGTCGTCGGCCTCGCCGTCCCCGCGCTGCTGCTGGCCACCGTGGACTTCGGCGTCTTCGTCGACGCGCAGCCCGCGTACCACCTCGACCCGCTTCTCCTCGGCGGCGCGATCCTCGGATTCCTCGCCCTCACCGCCGTGTTCACCGTCGCCGCGCTAGCGCTGTCCCGTCGCGTGCGGGCCACCGCCGTTCTGCGGCAGAGTCAGGAAGGATGACGCCATGCCCACGGCCGAACCCGCCATCCAGTGCGTCGACCTCGTGCGCATCTTCACCGCGAAGGGCATCGAGGTGCAGGCGCTGCAGGGCCTCAACCTGCGCGTCGAGCACGGGGAGATCGTCGCACTCGTGGGTGCCTCCGGATCCGGCAAGTCGACGCTCCTGTCGATCCTGTCGAGCATCGACGTCCCCACCGCCGGCACCGCGCACGTCGCCGGGCGCGATCTGCTCACGATGACCGAGAAAGGCCGGGTCGACTTCCGGCGGCAGGTCGTCGGCTTCGTGTGGCAGCAGACCGCGCGCAACCTGCTCCCGTACCTCACCGCGGCCGAGAACGTCGCGACGGCGCTCGCCGTGGCCGGTGTCGTCCCGAAGGCGGAGCGTCGCGCCCGCATCGCTGAGCTGCTCGACCTCCTCGAGATCTCGCACGGCGCAGACCGTCGGCCCGACGAGCTGTCCGGCGGCGAGCAGCAGCGGGTCGCGATCGCGATCGCCCTCGCCAACCGGCCGCAGGTGCTCCTGGCCGACGAGCCGACCGGCGAGCTCGACGACGACACCACCGCCGAGGTGCTCGAGGCGATGCGCTCCGTCAACCGCGAGCTCGGCGTCACGACCCTCATCGTGACCCACGACCCCAGCGTCTCCGAGCACGTCGGCCGCACGGTGCAGATCCGCGACGGCCGCACCTCGACCGAGGTGCTGCGCTCGACGCGGCTCGACGAGGCGGGCGAAGAGCAGCACGTCGCCGAGGAGTACGCCGTGCTCGACCGGGTCGGCCGCCTCCAGCTCCCCGACGACTTCGTGAGCGCGCTCGAGCTCAAGGACCGGGTCCGTCTCGCACTCGAGCCCGACCACGTCGGCGTGTGGCCGGGTCAGCCCCGTCGCGCCGACGACACCGAGGAGGAATCATGACCGCCGAGCTGCGCGCAGAGGGACTGACCCGCACGTTCCGGGCGCCGTCGGGCGACGTGCACGCCGTCGCCGGCGTCGACGTCGAGGTGCACGCCGGGGAGCTCCTCGTCGTGCGCGGCGCGTCGGGGGCGGGCAAGACGACGCTGCTGAACATGCTCGGCACGCTCGACCGCCCCACCTCGGGTCGGCTGTGGATCGGGGATGCCGAGGCGACGGAGCTCGGGGAGGATGAGCTCGCGCGCCTGCGGCGCGAGCGGTTCGGCTTCGTCTTCCAGTCGTTCGGGCTCGTCCCGGTCCTGTCGGCGGCCGAGAACGTCGAGGTGCCGCTGCGCATCGCCGGGACGGATCCGGCCGAGCGGGACCGCCGCGTCGCCGAGGCGCTCGCCGTGGTCGGCCTGACCGCCCAGGCGCCGCAGCGTCCGGGGGAGATGTCCGGCGGACAGCAGCAGCGCGTCGGGATCGCGCGGGCGATCGTCGCCGCTCCGCGCATCGTGATCGCCGACGAGCCGACCGGGCAGCTCGACTCCCGCACCGCGGCGACGATCATGGACCTGCTCGTCGAGCTCACGCGCACGCAGGGGATCGCGGCGATCGTCGCCACCCACGATCCGCTCCTCGTGGCGCGGGCCGACCGCGTCCTCGAGCTGCACGGCGGCCGCGTGACGGGGACCTTCAGCCACGAGGACATCGTGCGCACCGAGCCGGAGGCCGTGCGCGAGGCCGCCGCGGTCGAGGCGGACGTCGCGGCGGCGCCGGGCGCCGCGGGTGCGGGCGGTGCGGCTCCCGGCGCTGCGGCTGGTGCGGCTCCGGGCGGTGCGGCTCCGGGCGGTGCGGCTCCGCTCACGCGCGCCGAGGCTCGGGCACTCCGCGCACAGGACTGACCCGCGCCGCGCTCGCCGTCGCGTCGAGGTCGAGTCCACGGCTTGTCGCCGAGCGCACGGCTTCGTTGCGCAGGGAGGTCGTGCGCTCGACGGGATGTCGTCCAGTGGGCGCGTGGGGCGAGGCGCGTCGCGCGGGCGCCGCCGTCTCGCTCGAGTGCACGGCTTGTCGCCGAGTGCACGGCTTCGTTGCGCAGGGAAGTCGTGCACTCGACGGGATGTCGTGCAGTCGGCGCGTGTGTGTGGGGGGACGGGCGCGTGCGGGTCGCACGTGAGGGGGCCGCAGGCTGCGGCGTGCCGATGCATCCGCCCCTCTGCGCGGAGCGGCCACGCGCCGCGACCCGCGCGCGGACGCCGAGTGCACGGCGTGTCGCCGAGTGGACGGCTTCGCCGCGCGGGCAAGTCGTGTGCTCGACGGGATGTCGTGCACTCGGCGCGTGGGGCGAGCGTGGCGCGAGCGCCGGGGCCTCGCCCTCTTCGCTCGAGTGCACGGCTTGTCGCCGAGTGCATGGGTTCGTTGCGCAGGGAGGTCGTGCACTCGGTGGGATGTCGTGCACTCGGCGCGTGGGGCGAGGCGCGTGTGGGGTCGCACGCGCGGGGGCCGCACGCGGCGGCGACCCGCGCGCGGACGCCGAGTGCACGGCGTGTCGCCGAGTGGACGGCTTCGCCGCGCGGGCAAGTCGTGTGCTCGACGGGATGTCGTGCACTCGGCGCCAGGAGGCGCGGCGCAACGCGCGAGGCCCGGGGCGCAGCGCGACCCGGAGCACGAGCGCCCGCGCCCCGCGGCAGCGCCCGCGCCCCGCGGCAGCGACCCGGAACGCGGGGTCAGACGGCGTCGCGGGCGTCGCCGGCGCTGCGCGCGGCGTCGGGGACCTCGATGCCGAAGAGTGTCGACAGGGCGCTGAGGTACTCGTCGGCACGGCCCTCGGCGGCGAGCTCGTGGGCCCGCGCCGTCGGGGTGTGCAGCAGCACGCCCACGAGGTGCCGCAGCGACTGCTCGGTGCGGCCGTCATCGCCCCGCGCGCGGGCACGGGCGATCTCGGCCTCCATGAGGGAGAAGACGTGCTCGCGCATCGCGACGACGCCGGGCGTCACGGCGCGGCTGTCGCCGACGATCGTGAAGCGCCGGGCGGCCTCCGTCACGACGGCGCGTGCGGCATCCGTCGCCTGCAGCTCCTCGAGTGGCGCGTGCAGGCGGATCGTCTCCAGGTCCAGCAGCGTGACCCCGGGGACGGTCGCCACGTCGGGGTCGACGTTGCGGGGGAGGCCGAGGTCGATCACGAGCCGCCGCGTGTCGGCGTCGATGCCTCCCGCGTGCAGGAGCGCGGCATCGACGACGGGCTGCTCGACGCTCGTGCACGTGATGATGAGGTCGGCGCGCGCGGCCGTCGCGGCGAAGTCGTCCGCGGGGGTGTGGCCGATGCCGTGCTTGAGGGCGAACTTCTCGCCGCGCCCGGAGGGGGAGTGCACCGAGATGTCGACGGCGCCGTGGTCGCGCAGCGCGGCCAGGGTCGCCGCCGCGTAGGAGCCGGTGCCGACGAGGAGGACCCGCAGCGCCGCCCAATCCGCGATGCGGCTGTCGGCGAGGTCGAGCGCGAGGCGCACGAGCGAGCGGCCGGCGCGGCCGAGGGCGGTCGCGTTCTTGACGCTGCGCTGAGCCTCAGACGCGCGCTGGAAGAGACGCTCGAGCTCGGTCGAGGTCGTGCCCGCCTTGCGAGCCTGGCCGAGGGCGCGGCGCACCTGTCCGGCGATCTCGCCCTCGCCGACGACGACGGATTCGAGACCGGATGCCACGGCGAACAGGTGCATGGCGACGGCGTCGCCCTGCACCACGCGGTACGAGCCCTCGAGCTCGGTCGCCGAGACACCGGTCGCCTCCTCGATGGCGAGGAGTGCGGCCTCGACGCCGATGGCCGCCGCGGCGGTCACCGGCTCGTCCATGTCGACGTACGCCTCGAAGCGGTTGCACGTGGAGAGGACGACCGCCCCCTGGACGCAGTCGTGGTGCTCCGCGATGAGAGGCGCGACATCCCGCGTGTGTACGCTCAGCCGTTCGAGGAGTTCGAAGCCGGCGGTCTTGTGACTCGCCGTGACGCAGAGCAGCACCGGGCCATTCTACGCTCGAGCATATGTGGAGCTTCTCAGGCAGCCTCGCCCCCGAGCCGGTGACCTCTCGCCTCGATCTCGTCGCGCCTCCCGTCGCCGCCGCGATCCCCGCGGTCGCCGACCCCGAGCGGATCGGGGTCGCCGCGATCGACGACAGCCTCGCCGACACGGCGGCCTTCTGCGCGCACTACGGCGTGGAGCCGGGCGACTCGGCCAACTGCGTCATCGTGAAGGGTCGCCGCGGCGACGTCGTCCGCTACGCGGCGTGCGTCGTCCTCGCCACGACCCGCGCCGACGTCAACGGGCTCGTGCGTCGCCGCCTCGACGCGCGGTCGGCCTCGTTCGCCCCGATGGAGGAGGCGGTCTCGCTGACCGGGATGGAGTACGGCGGCATCACGCCCATCGGCCTGCCCGCCGACTGGCCGATCCTCGTCGACGCCGCGGTGGCGGCATCCCCCGGTGTCGTGGTGGGCGCCGGCATCCGCGGCGCGAAGATCTTCCTCCCCGGCGCCGTGCTCTCGGCGCTCCCCGGTGCCGAAGTCGTCGAGGGCCTCGGTCGCTGACCCTGCCCCGTCCCGCACGAGCGGCCGAACCCGGCCCGCCTCCGCCCCCTCCGCCGCCACCGAGGCAAGCCGCCGAGGCAACGCCGCTCCGAGGGAACGCGGATCGCGGAGTGCGAGGATGGAGGGGTGACCACCCCTCTCCGCCGCTCCCCTCTCGTGCGCGCCTATCTCGGCGACCGGCCGGAGCGGATGCCGGTGTGGTTCATGCGGCAGGCGGGCCGCTCGCTGCCCGAGTACCGCGCCCTCCGCGTCGGCACCCGCATGCTCGATGCGTGCCTGGATCCGGCGCTCGCCTCCGAGATCACGCTGCAGCCCGTGCGACGTCACGCCGTCGACGCGGCCATCTTCTTCAGCGACATCGTCGTGCCGCTGCGGCTCGCCGGCGTGGACGTCGAGATCGAGCCCGGTCGCGGTCCCGTCTTCGCGGATCCCGTGCGCTCGGCGGCGGATGTCGCCCGGCTCACCGCCATCGCCCCCGCCGAGGTGGCGGCCGCCGCCGATCCGATCCGTGAGGCCGTGCGTCTCACGACGGACGAGCTGGGCGCGACGCCGCTCATCGGCTTCGCCGGCGCGCCCTTCACCCTCGCCGCGTATCTCGTGGAGGGCGGTCCGTCCAAGGAGCACCTGCGCGCCCGCGCCATGATGCACGCCGATCCCGACTCGTGGCACCGCCTCGCCGGGTGGCTCGCCGCCGTGGCCGCCGAGTTCCTCGCGGTGCAGGTCGAGGCGGGAGCCTCGGCGGTGCAGCTGTTCGACTCGTGGGCGGGGTCGCTGTCGCCCGCCGACTACCGCACCTTCGTGGCCCCGCACTCCCGCGCCGCGGTGGCGGCCCTCCACGGCGTCGTCCCGGTCGTGCACTTCGGCGTCGGCACCGGGCAGATCCTCTCCGACATGCGGCTGGACGGCATCGCCGACACGGTGGGCGTGGACTGGCGGATGCCGCTCGACGACGCCGCGCGCGCGGTCGGCCCCGGCACGACGGTGCAGGGAAACATCGACCCCGCGCTCCTGCAGGCTCCGTGGCCCGTGCTCGAGGCGCACGTGCGCGACGTCCTCGCCCGCGGCCGTGCCGCTCGCGCCCACGTCCTCAACCTCGGTCACGGCGTCCCGCCCGAGACCGATCCGGCCGTCCTGACCCGCATCGTCGACCTCGTGCACGGAGGCGACGCGGCATGACCCTGCCCTCGGGAGACCTCGCGAGCGAGGCCGCACGCGCGGCCTCCCTGCACGTCGTGATCGTCGGCGGCGGGATGTCGGGACTCGTCGCCGCCCTGCGGTGCGCCAAGGTCGGGCTCCGGGTGACCGTGGTCGAAGCGGGCGCGCACCTCGGCGGCGTCGTGCGCACCGCGGAGGTCGACGGGCTGCGCCTGGACGTCGGCGCGGAGAGCTTCGCGACGCGCGGCGGCCACGTGCGCGCCCTCGTCGACGAGCTGGGCCTCGGCGACGCGGTGGTCGCTCCGTCCGGCGGGCGCGCGTGGGTCGCGGGCCTTCCCGGCGATCAGGCGGCGCCTCTTCCGACGGGCGGCATCCTCGGCATCCCCGCCAATCCCTTCGCCGACGACGTCCGGGCCATCATCGGCACCCGCGGCGCATGGCGCGCGTACCTCGACCGCTGGCGGCCGGTCCTCACCATCGGACGGGAGCACAGCCTCGGCAAGCTCGTCCGGACCCGTCTGGGCGCCCGCGTCCTGGACCGCCTCGTCGCGCCCGTCACCAGCGGCGTGTACTCGTCGCATCCCGACGACATCGACGTCGACATCGCCGCGCCCGGACTGAACGCCGCGCTCACCCGCGCCGGATCGCTCCTGGGAGCGGTCGCCCTCCTGCAGGGAGAGCGCGCGGGCACGGCGCCGGGAGCGGCGGTCCAGGGCATCGACGGCGGGATGTCGCGGCTCGTCGACGCGCTGCGCGCGCGGCTGGAGACCCTCGACGTCCGCTTCGTCCTGGACACCCGCGTCGCCGCGATCACGCGACAGGGCGGCGGGTGGGCGGTCGAACTCGACCCCGCCGACGCCGACCCCGCCGCCGCCGCAGACGCCGCCGACGCCGCCCCGGCGGATCTCACGCCCGAGACCGAGCCGGATGCCGTCCCGATCCTCTCCGCGGACGCCGTCATCGTCGCGACCCATGAGGCCGAGGCGCGGCGTCTGCTCACCCCTCTGGTCCCGGGCCTCGCGCCCGACCCGTCGGCGCCCGCACCGCTCGTCGAGATCGTGACCCTCGTGCTGGAGCCCTCCGCGCTGGCGGGCGCCCCGCGTGGCAGCGGAGTGCTCACCGTCCCCGGATCCCACGTCGCCAAGGCCCTCACCCATTCGTCGGCCAAGTGGTCGTGGGTGGCGCGGGACGCGGAGGGCCGGCACGTCGTGCGCGTGTCGTTCGGCAGCCAGGGCGAGGCGCCCGCCACCGCCGATCTCGACGACGCCGCCGTCTTCGCACTCGCCGTCGACGAGGCATCCGCTCTCCTGGGCACCCACATCCCGCACGACGCCGTCCGGGCGGGGCATCGTGCCCGCTTCGTGCAGGCGCAGCCGGGCTCCGCGATCGGCCAGGCCGAGGCCGCGGCCGCCGCGCGGGACGCGATCTCCGCCGTCCCGGGGCTGGGTGCCGTGGGCGCGTGGATCGCGGGCACGGGACTGGCCCAGGTGGTGCCGGACGCGACCTCCGAGGGCGACCGCATCCGCGCCGCGCTGCTGTGGGGCGATCACTGATCGGCGGCTGTGTCAAGACGGATGCCGAAATCGGCATACGGGGACTACCCTTGAGGTTCGGACAGGCGACGAGAGTGTGAGGAGACCCCATGAGGGGCAAGGTGGGACTCGTGATCGGCCTCGGTATCGGGTACGTGCTCGGCACCCGCGCAGGCAGAGAGCGCTACGAGCAGATCAAAGAGCAGGCCCAGAAGGTCTGGAACCTCGATCCGGTCCAGAACCAGGTCGACAAGGTCAAGGACTTCGCGAAATCCAGCGCGATGGCCCTTCCGAACGCCCTGTGGGACGGCGCCACGAAGGTCGTCAAGGCGGCGACGCAGGCGGGCCGCGAATCGGCGCCCGATGTGAAGAAGGCCGCCGAGAAGACAGCCGACGAGGTCGCGAAGGCCGTCGACGAAAAGCTCAGCTGACATGACGACACCTCGCGGATTCCGCGACCGCGCGGACGACAGCTTCCTCACGCTCCTGGGCGACATCCCGGAGCTCGTGCGCAACCTCGTCGTCGCCGAGATCAACGCGGCGAAGGCGTGGGCGGCCAAGACCGCCAAGGACGCCGGCATCGGCACGGGGTGGGTCGTCGTGGCCCTGTTCTTCCTGTTCTGGTCGCTGCCCGCGTTCGGCGTGTTCCTCATCTGGGGATGCCACGAATGGTGGGGCTGGCCGGTGTGGGCCGGCGCCCTGCTCGTGTTCGGGCTCGCGCTCGTGACCGCCGTGGTCTTCGTGTTGCTGGGCATCCAGCGCTTCAAGCGACTGTCCCGGCGCGAGAACCCGGGGCAGGCGATCGCGAGCGACGTCAAGATGGTGAAGGATGTCCGCGATGACTTCTGACGCACTCGGTACCTCCGGTCCCGTCCCGGTGCCCCGCACGGCGGTGCCCCTGGGCATCACCGACCCCGTCGAGCAGGCGCGCGCCGAGCTGAAGGCTGCGCTGTCGGCCATCGAGGAGAAGGCCAACATCCCCAAGCGGGTGGGTCGGGTCGTCGACGAGCGCACCGCACAGGCGAAGGCGTTCGCGAAGAAGAACCCGGCGCTGGCCGCCGTGGCCGCGGTCGGCGTCGCCGTCGCGGTCGGCGCGGCCGTGTGGGGCGCGGTCCGGCTCTACATCAAGTGACCTCGCGCCGCAGCGCGACCTCGCTCGACATCAA
>Ga0182749_1000513_pt1 | contig 35871 bp, 35 predicted proteins | sample eDN3rd37CKraftMG_FD_128875 | JGI IMG/M metagenome (GOLD analysis project Ga0182749, IMG submission 128875) | Enriched Miracle-Growth compost microbial communities from Emeryville, California, USA - eDNA 3rd pass 37_C Kraft MG (version 2) (version 2) ...
ATAGTCGGCACGAACCCGAGAAGCTCGGTATATCGAAATATCGGACTTGCGAGCTTCCGCTGCGACCGCCAGCTGTCGCCTTCCGCCGTCAGAATACCATCGCCCAGGATAGGAGTCAGAACACGCCGATCGAGCTTGGTTTTTGGGAACTGGTCGACGTCTTTGAGAAGGATGCGCTCAAGCAACTGAGGATCCGTGACCCATGTGACGAGCGGGCGCTCTTTCCCGTACGTGACAAAGGGTTCGGTGTAGACTGAGCGCGGAAGGGCCTGCAGCGGATTCCGGATGAAGCGCGAAAAGAATCTCGGCAGTGCCAGCGCTTTTTCAGGCGGCTGGACCGTTGGCGGATAGAACTGCTCTGAAGGTGGTAATGCGTTCAAGGTAGATGATGCGTCCGAAAATAAAGCGGGCACCATCATGGCCGTTGAAGACCAGTTCAGGCACCGCCAATCTTGCATGGATACTATTCCGTTTTTTTTAGCGGTAAAGCATTGCCAGCGGAACAGATAGATGCCGCTCAATGCGCGATTGCACCTGCTTTCGAAATTTTTAAGCAAAGTCCTGGGTGCCAACTTACGGCGAAGATCGGCAATCGTCGAAGCAACCCTCGCGCAGAAATCGGAATAGGGGCTTCGAAGCCGGTTGCTCAGTGCAGTAGATAGTTCAAGCCGAAATACGTGGGTGCGATCACGCCTGCAGCCCATATGAACGCCGACAGGACGTTAGCAATCTGAAATTGCCATTGAGGCACGGCGTACATTCCGGCGACCACCGGGATGACCGCGCGGATCGGTCCAAAGAAATGGCCAAAGAAAACGCTGAGCGCACCCCATCTCTGAAAAAACGCCTGGCCCCGCTCGACCATCGCCGGATAGCGGCTGAACGGCCAAATGTTTCGAATGCCGTCCTTGTAGTAGAAGCCGATCCAATACGAGATCGAATAACCGAGAGAGCCTCCAATGCCAGCCCAAATGATGGCTGGGCCTAGGACGCTCATCTCGACGCCGCCGCCGGCGAGGAGCGCCGATATGCCGACTAAAATCGCGGTGCCGGGCCATAGAATGGAGAGAAAAAAAAAGCTTTCGAGAAACGCGACGACGAAAGCCACGGGGCCGGCCCAGCCTTCGTTTGCCCTCACAAACGCAACGATGGCATCGACAAAATCCTGCACATTCATGAAAGAGCTTTCAAGTTGAGCGGGAGCGCACGGACCGACGAATTATTTTTCTTATGTTCCGCCTCAAACAAATAGGAGGCCCAAGCATTTCTTCAATCAACCACGTCGACAAGGTCTATCGGCAGCGTTGCCCCATTTCGCGCGCGAGTTCGTGTGACACCTCATTTGCAAGCATTACGCCGCGTGCCACCTGCGCATGTGTCAGCCCAGCCTGGGCGGCGGAACTGCGAAGCAATGCAGGCCCCCGGTCGGCTTCGTCCTTGCCGTGGGCCAGCTCATCGCAAGACAATTGTTTTCGCATTTTGCTGTAGGCCATGAGGCGTACGCCGGAAGCATATTCATGTGGTCCCGCGGGCTGCCTCATCCAGGCCCGCGATTTGTCGGCCATATAAGAATCGTAGACCATTTTGCGCTGGCTGATGCAGACATTGCTGTCATCGACGCATTTGAGGCCGCGTTGCTGACCAAGCGCAGGGTCTACCGCGCCGCCGCACCCCGCGATCCCAATACAGGAAACGAGAGCTGCGAGGGACGGAAGAGCGTTATGTTCGAACAACCCATAGCGAAATATTGTCAAAGCCGAATCTCAACCTATTGCTACGAATGCGCGTAGGAACTCAGCATGGCGGTCTCGTGGCAAATTCGCATCGGAGCACAAATTGCTGGCTGACCTTTAATGGGATTCTTCCCGCTCGTCAGTTTATCCGGGGTTTTCGTTCAGATAAGGAGTTCGAGATATGGCGAACGCAGTACGAATTCACGCCACTGGTGGACCCGAGGTGCTGACGTACGAGGACGTCGAGGTGGGTGAACCAGGCGCAGGCGAGGTCCTGCTTCGCCAGCACGCGATCGGTATCAATTTCATCGACATTTATCATCGTAATGGCCTCTACAAGCTTCCCGAATTGCCGGCAGTTCTCGGCTCGGAAGGGGCTGGCGAAGTGATCGCGGTCGGACCCGGCGTGGATACGTTCAAGGTCGGTGACCGGGCCGCATACGGGACCGTGATCGGAAGCTATGCCGAGGTCCGGCGAGTTCCGGCAGATAAGCTCGTGAAGCTGCCCGACGGTATCACTTACGAAACGGCAGCCGCCATGATGCTGCAGGGGATGACGGCGCGCTACCTGCTTCGGGAAACGTTCCGGGTCGGACCTGAGACGGTCCTCCTGTTTCATGCGGCCGCGGGAGGCGTCGGTCTGATCGCCTGCCAATGGGCGCATGCGCTCGGCGCGACGATTATCGGAACAGTGAGTTCCGACGAGAAGGCTGAGCTTGCCAAGTCATATGGATGCACACACACCATCAATACGAAGCGGGAAGATTTCGCAGCACGCGTGATGGAATTGACGGACGGGCAGGGGTGCGACGTCGTTTACGATTCTATCGGCAAGGACGCGTTTCCGAAATCGCTCGACTGTCTGAAGCCAAAGGGATTGTGGGTGTCGTTTGGCAACTCGTCCGGACCTATTCCTCCTTTCGAACTAACGGCCCTTAAAGGCTCGCTTTTTGCCACGCGTCCGTCGCTTTTTGCTTATACCGCCAAACGGGAGGACCTCGAACAGAACGCGGCCGAACTGTTCGGGATGGTCTTGGCAGGGCGAATAAGGATCGCAGTAAACCACCGCTATGCGTTGCGCGATGCAGCCGATGCCCACCGCGATCTCGCCGCGCGACGGACCACGGGCTCGATCATTCTCGTTCCATAAGGATGGACATGCAGGACGACGGACAAGAAGAAGAGATCATTTTCTACTTCTGGTCGACTCCTAACGGATACAAAATCGCGATCATGCTGGAAGAGCTTGACGCACCGTATCGCGTCCAGTTCATCGATTTGAGCAAGGGCGAACAGTTTGCCTCATCGTTCGTCGTGGTCTCGCCGAACAATCGCATTCCCGCCATCCTCGATCCAGATGGACCCGACGGCCAACCCATCTCGATTTTTGAATCTGGTGCCATACTCCAGTATCTCGGACGCAAATTCGGTGCATTTTATCCGACGAGCGAACGCGCCAAGGCGGAAGTCGATCAATGGCTTTTCTGGCAAGTCGCCGGGCTTGGCGCGATGGCTGGTCAATGCAACTATTTCCGCTTCTATGCGCCCGAAAAAATCCAGTTCGCGATCGACCATTACACGAACGAGGTCGCGCGATTGTACGGCGTGATGGAAAAACGCCTGGAGGATCGAGACTATCTGGCGGGAGCCTACTCGATCGCCGATATCGGCAGCTTCCCGTGGGTGCGGAACTGGCGCTCGCTGGGGCAGGATCTACGGAAATTTCCACAGCTCAATCGCTGGCTTGATCGCATCGCCAAGCGTCCAGCCGTCATCCGCGGCCTCGATTTGAAGACAACGGAAGACCCGCGAAAGTTGGCCTAGTTCAAGGCCGATTTACGGGCGCGCTAAGCTCTCCGGATCGACAGACCGCCCGGTGACACGGTGGAAGGCCATCGCTCCCAGGACCTTGTTCGATTGGACATACCGCGTCGCGTCCGACGGCATTTCCGACTGGGCAGGGGCGAGAGCGCCGTTGTTCCCGTGCGTAAGATCGGTGAGGCCGATGTACGACGGTCGGCTGCCACTGTCCTGCGCGCAACCCGCAAGCGCCAAGAAGCTCGCAAGCGCGAACCAGCGCCCAAATTTCTGCTTCATCAACTCCCTCGTCCAGGACGATTTATGTCCCGAACCCTCCCACGCCCCCAGCGAAGACGCTCACCCGCGCCTCGCCGATATGTTTACCAGTCGTAGACACCGGCTGAATGCTCGCGGCCCGTCTGCTGCGAGGCATTCTCCACGCAGCGATTCAAAACATGGTTAGCCAAAGATGGCAACCGCCCTTAACAGCCGGTAGCGAGGTGGAACTTTTCGGAAAAAATGTCCCATTTTCCGGCGCTTCTTGGCGGTGAAGAAACGAAGTTTTGCTAAGTGTTACAGCAATTTTGATCGACCTTTTACGAGATTTCATCCAACCGCTGCGATCTTCGATCCCGACTGCGATGGACGTGTTCCTGGTTCGGAACCGCCGTCGAAGGCTTTTGTAGCGGTTAGGAGTATTTTGCAATGTCACGCATGGACATGTCTTCGCGAGAGATCGCGGAGTATGCAGCCCAAGGCGGTCAACACGATGCGCTGTTCGAGCTCGGCCTCAGCTATTGCACGGGACGAGATGGAAGGGTCGACATGGTTGAAGCCCACAAATGGTTCAACATCGCTTCCATGCGCGGGAACGACGAAGCGAAGCGATACCGGCTCGAACTCGCGCGCGATATGACCCGAGCCGAAATCACCAAGGCGCAACGGCTTGCACGCGAATGGCTGTCTTCGGTCCACTAGCACGCGATTTCGCTGCACAATGGTCGTAGGCTTGTGAGACACCGATTTTCAGTAAGTCGGCGCCTTCAGCACTTGGAAAAGAAGGACGACAGGCACTTCCAAGAGGTCTTGGCGGCGCTGCCGACAGCCGATCCCGCCTTTCCGAGTACGGAGCCTGCGGACTTTGCCGCATCGCCGGCTGTTTTCTGCGTCTGCGCCAAACTATCGCCCGCGGACTTCGCGCTCTTTTCCACCATTTCCTGGACGGTTTTTGGCGGCGCATCGCTGACCGCTTCGTCCGGCACCTTTTGACCGGCCGGCTCTGCGTAATCTGGGTCCACGGCGGAGACCGAGGTGCCAGGCACGGACACAGCTGACGGCTCGGTGTTCTGTGTGGCGGCATTTTGCTGGGGCGCGCCCCCAAGCACACCGTCGAGCCCTGTTGGAATAGTGAATTCTTTGCGCGCGCCCTGACAGGGAGCGGTACTGTTGCGGTCGATCGCACAACTAGCGTGAGGGCCGGTCTTGGCCAACGCCGTGATGCAATAGAGCTTGGTGACGGTATCGGCTGCCCTGGAACCATTTACAACGCAGTCGTAGTTTGCGTCGGGGCCCGAGCATTTGACGCAGATCTCCGCAGCCGCCGCCGAAGTGGCGAGCAGCACAAGCCAAGCTGCGCACAGGCTCGATCTCAATCCCATGGCCACGGCGGTCCCCGTTCCGCTACCCTTGTAATATTGGTTTCAGGACACTAGGACGACTTTAGGGCGCCGACCAGTGCCGGAAGCTTATGCCTAGGTCGACTTTGAACAGTTGAGGGCGTTTGCTTGCATTGCGGCGGGCCCGCCTCTATAGGGGTGCCACCCACTGGTTTGGGGAGACGTGGCCGAGTGGCTGAAGGCAACGGTTTGCTAAATCGTCATACGCTTTAAAGGCGTATCGAGGGTTCGAATCCCTCCGTCTCCGCCATGGGCTACCTATGGCAACGTGAGTAGCTGATGGAACTCGTTGAGTTCCGGCCTTGGTGCCTTTGAACCGTCGACCGCCGAGCCATGGACCTCGACGTGAGAGCTCGCCGGAATGATCTTCTCAAAATAGGCGTCACCTTCCGTCTGCATCGGCAACGTCGGGCGTGCCGCCGCGGCATCTCAGGATTTGCTGCTGGGACGTCGCCTCATGCGACCCGCAGTTCGTCTGAGCCCAAACGACGCATCTGCGCCTTCGCGTAAACTCTGGTCCTTCGAACGAGTTTTGTACCCGAGCGATTGTGGGTCATCGCGATGTCTACACCAAGCAGGGCGGGGGTCGGTTCTGAAAAAATTCCCTTTTGTAAGCGGACAGTTCGAAAATTCAGCGATCGTTTCGCCTGACATTCAAACGGCACGACCCGCGCGGTATGCAAACAACTTTCAAGCATTGCGCTGGATCGCTGCGTCGTTGGTCATTGTCGCCCACGCGCACGGGTTGCGTAGCTTCGAGAGTCTATATTCTCGCGTCACGGGGCTGGAGCTGGGCTGGTCGGCCGTTGTGATGTTCTTCACGATCAGTGGCTATTTAATCTCTGGGTCTGTGCAGCGACACCCTGCACACGAATTCTGGAAAGCGCGCTTTTTGCGAATTTTTCCAGGTCTCATTATTTGCACGGCGGTCACCGCGCTTGTCATCTCTGAGTTTTCGACGCTCAGCTTCGCCGACTATTTCAGCAACCGCCAAACGCTGCGCTACATATTCGGAACGGGAACGCTGCTATCGACGGAGTATTCCCTTCCCGGAGCATTTCAGGGCAATATAACGACAATCGCAAATGGCTCGCTATGGACGCTGCGATACGAGATCGCGAGCTATTTCACCCTTTTCATGCTTTTCACCATAGCAAATAGAACAGGGATAAAGTTTGCGAGCATAATCATCGCCTCCGGGGTTGTCTGCGCGATTGGGTGTATCGTTCCCGTTGCCCTTGGCCACTCCATTCCAGTGCAGGCGAGTAATTTGCTCGCTTTGTTCGTTCCGTTTTCAATCGGAGCCTGGTTTCAAGCTACGAAGACAAGTCCTCCAAACATAATTTCTGTTTTAATCGCGCTCGCAATTTCGGCAGTTCTTGCCCGCACGCTCGAATGGAGCATTTTCGCAACCGCTTCGATCGCCATGCTGACTTTGTGGATAGCCTTCGTTGCCAATAAGCTGCTTTCCAAGCTGAATGCTTTTCCAGACTATTCCTACGGAATTTATATTTACGCCTATCCGATCCAACAGATGACTTCTGTACTTTTGCCGGGTTGGAATCCAATAGCCCAAATAGTCGTCAGTTTTTGGGCCACTCTTGTGCCCGCCTCCTTGTCTTGGCACTTCATCGAGAAGCCGGCGCTGGCGCTGAAGTCGACCAACATTTATTCAATTGTTCGAAGCACTGCGCGATGAAGCATTTGGCCCACTCACGCTGGCGCTCGCAGGGGGATGGATGCGCGACGTTTTGCGACCCGCAGGCTCCTGGAACCAGTCTCGGACGGTGATGTTGTCCGTTGCGAGGGACGACATCATGGGAGAGGCGCGAGCCGTGGAATTGCCGACCGATCGCGCGCCTCAACGTTGCATGCGAATTTTGTTGGCGTGTGCGGCTTACCCGCCATGGGGTAAGGGCGGAGGTCCGGCAGCATCTGAAAGCATCGCGCGGGCGCTTAAAGCGCGCGGCCACAGCGTGCATGTCATTACCGTCGCCGGCAAAGATACGGACGAAATTCGCGACGACGGTATCGATGTTCGCACTTTGCGGTCGCTCAACGTCTACTGGGATTATTGGAAGAAGAATCCGCTCCATCGAAAGCTTGCGTGGCACGTTCTCGAAAATGGCAACCCGAGGGCGCTTTTGCGCATGCGCCGCGCCATAGGCGAGGTAAACCCCGATATCGTGGTGACGGTCAGTTGCGAGAACATCAATGTCGCGACCTGGCTTGCAGCAAAAATGCACGGGGTGCCGACGGCGCATGCCGTGCAAAGTCACTTCCTGTTGTGTTGGCGGGGAACCATGTTCCGCGACGGTGCGAACTGCGTGGGGCAATGCGTGTCGTGCCGTTGCACGTCGCTAGGCAAGCGATTGTCCTCGCGTTTGGTCGACGGTGTCGTCGCCGAGTCCCGCCATATGCTCGATCTACATGCCGAAGCGGGTTATTTTTCGGGTGCTAAGCGAAAGGTGATTCCGGCCGCGATCGACTGGCCGATGCGAAGCGCGCCACGTCGGCGGGACGGGACGATCAATGTCGGCTACATCGGCACCGTAACGCCGAATAAGGGCGTGGAAACGCTTGCTCGCGCCGCCGCGCGTCTTGGAGAGCAAGCTCCTCTTTGTTACTTGATTGCGGGCGACGGGCCTGCCGAGTACGCCAAAAAGATATCCGCGATCATGCCGAAAGGCCGCGCTCAATTCCTCGGCTGGACCGATCCGGGCTCCTTTTATCCGCAGATCGATGTGCTCGTTGTTCCATCCCTCTGGAGCGAGCCTTTCGGGCGCGTCTGCATCGAGGCGTTCTCGCAGGGGGTGGCGGTCGTCGCTGCCCGCTCGGGCGCGTTGCCCGAGATCGTTGAAACAGGCAACAGCGGGCTTACCTTCGAGGCCGGAGATGATCACGCATTGGCGGATTGCCTTCGGAACCTCGTGCAGGACAGGTCCCTTCTCTTGCGGTTGCAAGCGGGAGCGCTCGAGAGGGCGAAAACCTACAGTCCGCAGCGGCTCGCGCTCTCATTTGAAGAATTCCTCGGCGGACTCTGCAGCGATCGCGAAGGCGCGGACGGAGGAGCGATGACCGGATAATAATTCCGGATTACCGCCCAACTTCAGCTGCCGCGACTTTGTTGATTACCACGCCGAGCAACCGCTCGATGACCGTATCGGAGCTCGCGAGCGCCCGATCGAGATCTTCCATGGAGGATCGTCCCCACTCGGACACGATAAGGAAAACGTTGATTGCGGCCGCGGATGCGCGCACGTCGACACAGTCGAGCAGCGACGGAAGATCCATGATGATGGTGTCGTATGTTTGTTTGAGGGCTTCAACAGTAGAGACCATCGCTGCGGATCCGAGAATCTCGGAAGGGTGTTGGTTTTTGGGACTCGCCGTCTCTCCCAGGAAGTGCAGAGAGGGTTGATGCTCGAGGATGCACTCGGAGCTGTCCTGGCCGGTCATGAGCGAAAGCAGACCGGGCCGATCCCGCGGCGTGAGGCTGCGGGTCAGCATCGAGCTGCGTAGATCGCCATCAATCAGCAGCGTGCGGGCTCCGCTACGCGCCGAGAGCAGCGCGAGATTGTATGCGAGGGTGGTCTTTCCGACGCCCGCACGAGGCGATGTGATGCCGATCACATGGCAGCGATCACCGGCTGCGGCATGTCGATCAAGTGCCACCTTGATGCCACGCAAGCTTTCGCCAGCCAATGTCAGAGGTCGGCTCGCGCTGAACGATAGCGTCGGTTTGTGATCCTCAATGAGGCGCAGCGGTCCGCGCGACAGAATTGCGCGACGCCTGACCTTCGGTATGGTGCCGATAACGCGCACTCTGAATTCGCGCGCAACCTGCCGCGGCGAGCGGACGAGGCGATCCACATACTCGCGTGCAAATGCGCCGACGACCCCAAGCGCGCCGCCAGCCACCACTGCAAGTACTAGGATGAGGCTGGTTTTTGGCGCACTTTTGGAGAGCGGAGGCGATGCGTCCGCCAAAACCCGCGCCTCGGTGACGGGGAAGGCCTGCTGCTGGATCTCGACGCTTTGTGTATATCGGTTCAGAAATGTTTCATATGTGGTCCGGGCGCTCTGTGCTGCTGTTTCCAGCTCGTGCAGGCGTTGATCGAGAACCGCTTGGGAGATGCCGTTGGGAGCCTCGTCGGAGTTGGCGGAAATGCCATTGATCGATTTGAAATCAGCGAGGGCCTTGGCGGCGTCGGTCATGCGATCGCGCAGCTTACGCACGCGCGCATCGACCCAATCGCTGGAGCGCTGGGCGATCTGCAGCTTCGCGCCAAGCTGGTCGACGATATAGGCCTCGGCGATAGCATTGGCGATGGTGGCCGCTTTTTTCGGATCTGTCGAAGTGAAGGAGATCTCCGCTACGTAGCTGCGGCCTTGGCGCTCAACCTGAAGTGCATGGCTAAAAGCTCCAGCAGCGATCTGGCGCTTGACGTCTTTGGTCTTCTCCTTCTTTGCGCCCGCCCCATGGAAAAGCCCCATGATGTAGGAGAGCGCGCTGGGCTTGGAGATAAACTCCGGATCTTCCCACAAACGAAGCTTGTCGATGACGGCGAGCGCGATCTTCTCCGACTTGAGAGTTTCGATTTGGCTCTCGACGACGACCATATCCACGCTGGTGTCGGGAGAGCCGGCTGTTCCATAGGCAGGAGAGCGCTTGGTGTCCGTCATAAGTTCTGTTGTGGCCGTGTACTTTGGCGCGGCCGTCGCCACGTAGATGACCGCGGGCAACAGCACGGCGATCACAGACCAAAAGATCAAACGCCTGCGCCAGACGATCACATCGCGAATGTCGCCGAGCGACCAATGGACGTGTGACGACTGACCTCGAATCTCGATCGCATGTCGAGCGAGGTCGGTAGGTACGTGCAGCATCGCGTTCCCCAACTAACCAGCGCCAAAGGCGCACACACCTAGAGCTTGCTCATCAGCCGGTAAGCGTGTTGCCAGACGCCCAAGCTCCGTCCTGGTGCCCCACGCTTGCTGCATCGCAACCAAGCCAACACCCAAAACCTCGCAAAACGGGATGCGTTCCATGACCGACTCGCCAACCCCTTGAATGAGCCGATGGAACGCACGGGCCTACGGCAGGTTATCCCCGCTGCACTGCGATAAGCGGGCTGATCGACGCCAACTCGAGGGGGCTAATTTGACGCGTTTAATGAACTGTACTGAAGTCAATCGCGTGCCCTGTTTTCCGGAAAATGAGCGCGTTTCGCGTGCAGAAAAGCCTCGTAATGATCGAGAAAGTGATATGCGCGTGCCGTCTTTCACCCGGTGGGGGCATAAGGTGCGCCAAGTGGGCGCATCCGCTCAAGCGGCCGCCTCGCTTGCATCGAAAATTTTAGGCATCGCGGTGATCGCGACGTGGCTGTCTGCGCTGTCCTCGCCTTTAGCGCAGGCGGAGGAATATCGCGTGGCCCCGGGCGACACGATAGAGTTTTCGACGGTCGCGACGCCGGATCTCAAAACACGTGCAACCATTCGCCTCGATGGCGATGTCACCCTTCCGCTCATCGGTGATGTAAAAGCCGCCGGACTGACGCTGACAAAACTGCGCGCGAAGCTGCAAAATCTTCTGGCGTCGAAGGTGTATCGCAAGCGGAGCGAGGACGGGCGCGAAGTTCCTGTGATGCTTGCTCCCGACGAAATCTCCGTCACCGTAACGGAGTATCGCCCAATCTACGTCAATGGCGATGTATCAAAACCCGGCGAAGAGCAGTTTCGCCCCGGCATGACTGTTCGACAGGCGATCGCGCTCGCAGGTGGCTATGATGTCATGCATTTTCGGATGAAAAATCCATTCCTGGAGCAAGCTGACTTTCAAGCCGAGTACAACTCGCTTTGGACTGAGTACGCCAAGGAACAGACGGTTATCGCTCGGATTCACGCAGAACTCGACAACGCGGACGCTCTCGATCGCAAAACTCTTCTCGAAACGCCTCTGCCAGAACAACTTACGACGCGCATCGTCAACATCGCGCAAAAGGAACTCACCGCACGCAACAGCATCTACCAAAAGGACCAAGCTTATCTTGCGGATGCGATAAAGAAAGAGGGCGCGCGCATTGGAATTCTCGCGGAACAGGAGAAACGTGAGAAGGAGGGCGTTGATGCCGATGTCGAAGAGTATAATCGCGTCAACGGACTATTCGAAAAGAAAACTCTACCCATCACACGGCTCGTGGATGCGCGCCGGACAATCCTTCTCTCGTCGACACGCTATTTGCAGACTCTCGTAGAGAAAAGTAACGTGGAGCGCGGCCGCGACGAGCTGGTCGTCAAGTTGCAAAAACTTCCAGATCAGCGCCGCAAGGAACTCCTGGCCGATCTGCAGGACGCCAACGTCAAACTGGCGACAACGCAAGCCCAATTGCAGTCAGTCGGCGAAAAGCTGGTCTACACCGGCCTCGTACGCTCGCAACTTGCACGTAGCAAAGGCTCCGAACCTGAAATCGTCATTCACCGCAGCCAAGGCGAGTCGATAACGGCAAGCCAGGATAATGAGCTCCTGCCAGGTGACGTGGTGGACGTATCTCTGCGGAACCGCACGGTAGTCGGCGCGATTACGCCGCCTACCGATGCGTCGGAAAAACAGGAGTCAGAAAACGCGAAGCCTCCGCCGGCCACTCCTCAGTCTTCCAACAGCCAGTGAGCGAGACATGCAGAAAGACCTTGGGAGCATCGAATTTTCGGTGGTTATTCCGCTCTTCAATCGTGCGGCCACCATTGTCGAGGCGATCGACAGCATTCTGAGGCAGACGGTCTCCGCGAAGGAGATCATCGTCGTTGACGACGGATCTACCGACAACGGTGTGAGCGTGGTGAGGGAGATGAAGTGCCCGCTCATCAAAGTCCTAGTGAACGAGCGCAACTTAGGCGCGACGGCGGCGCGAAACCACGGCGCCAAGGCCGCGACGGGGGACTGGATCGCCTTTCTCGATAGCGACGACTTCTGGCATCCCGAGAAGCTCGCCGCGGAGCGCGCGGCTATCGCGTCCGGCGGGAACGATGTGACGGCGGTGGCTTCCAACCACGTACTGGTGATCGACGACCGCGTTTCCGATATCGCGACGCATAAGGAGCTTGTCTCCGATGTGGCAGGTAAATTGCGGACCGAGAACTTTCTTGGCACCTGCTCTTGCATGACGGTGCGACGCGATTCGTTCCTCGCGATTGGCGGTTTCAACGAGCAGCTGAAATCTTGCCAGGATTGGGATTTATGGCTGCGCTTGGCGAATACGGGGAAGGTGCTGATTTCCAAGCCTCCCCATGTATTCTATCGGTTCAACACGCGTGACAGCATCTCGAGTGACGGCCGCAAACGCCAATCCGGCCATATCCACATCTGGAAATCTCATATCCGTCACGGACGCCAGTTTTGCGGTGATCGCACCAGCCTTGCGCTGACGTTTGCCGACGTTTGCATGAACCGAAATAAACGAAAATCCTTTCGGCGATTGTGCCAGTACGCGCTGCGGTCGGAGCCGCGCCGGTTTCGCCAGATCGGCGCTATGCTCATCCATGGCGCGACATCGTCGGATTATATGAACTACCGGCGCCGCATGGAGCGGTCGATCGAATTCATGCAACGCATGCGTCGCGGGATTGGCCGCGGCGGCGCAGCGCATACGGTTGTGATCGCGCCAGCGGCTGCGAGCGTGCCTATCGCGCCAAGCGTGCGCGAATAAATTCCGCGTTCAGGAAAAAGTAAGCGCGCTTTTCAGGGAAGAGCATCAGGAATGCGAGGTAGACGGTGAAACTCAAGCATACGAGAAAACCGCATGTCACTATGTCAGGGCTTTGAACAACCGGCTTGAGTGCAAGCAGCACGACGGCAGTCACCGCCGTCGACAACGCATGTGGCATTGCCATTGAGTAAAGGTCCCGAGTCGCGACCGGACCCAGACGTCCCGCGGCCGCCCAGATTACCGGAAGCCGGACGAGATAGTCGGAAATCGCGTAGGCTGCGGCAACGCCCACGGGACCCCACGGCAGGCCGGAGGCGAAGGCCGCCACCGTCGTAATTGCGCCGAAGAGACCGATCCGGAAGAAGCCGCCGCCTCGACCCTGACTGATGTAAAGCCAGCCGATTGTTGAGGTCATGACTTGATGCAAGCCAGCAAAGCCAAGCCAGGCAAAGATGGGAGCTGAGCCTAGCCACCGGTCCCCAAGCAGGATTCGGAAGACGTCATGGGCATAGACCGTTGCGAATAGGATGGCGGGCTGCGTCGCGAGCAGAAGAATTGAGACGCACTCCATATACGCACGCTTGTAGCGTTGCGGATCGGAAAGGCTCCGCGAGAGTATCGGGATCATCACGCGGCCAATGGGTGCATGGATCTGCGAGAGCGGAAAGAGCAACAGCCGATACGCGCGATCGTAGAAGCCAAGCGCGTTGTCGCCGAATAGTTTTCCGATGAGGAGCTTGTCGGCATTGCGCGACAGGTAGTTCGCGAGATTGAACCCAGATACGCCTGAGCCGAAGCCGATCATCTCGCGCGTCTCACGGTCAAACTGCGGTTTGCCTGGGCGAAACCCGCTGCGGATCCAGCAGCCGATCAACGTGACGAATGCCGAAGCGCATGCCGCGGCGTAGAGGGCCCAATAGCTATGGAACTGCCATGCCAGGACGATGCCCACCGCCAAGTTCACCGCCATAGCGAGCGCATCGATCAACGCCAGCTCAGCAAAACGCATGTGACGATTGAGCAGCGCATACGGTATGGCCTGCATGCCGCCGGCCACGATTGGGGCCGCGAACGCGATGGTGAGGCCTTCCAATCTTGGCTCATGAAAAAAGCGGGCGATGGCAGGGGCGCTGACCGCCAGGAGTATGGCCAGCAGGCAGCCCAGGCATGTTGAGACCCAGAACAGCGAATTCAGATGTCCGGGAGCGATCGTGTCGCGCTGAATAACGGCCTGCGTGGTCCCGAGATCCTGGATCATGGTAGCGAGGGCCGTCACCGTCGCGACCATGGCGATCAAACCGAAATCCGATGGCGCCAGCAAACGGGCCGTGATCACCGTAAAGACAAACCCCGCGGCGACCCGCCATGCCTGCGCGATGCCCATGATCAAGACATTCTTCGCGGTTTCCCCCCGGGAGCCGGTCGGAACGGGATTCTGGACTTCGGCCATTGTTTGCGCCGCCCCTGGTGTTGGCAAATCGTGCACGCTACGCGGCACCTGATCAGGCGCCGCGACGCCCGAATGTCCTGAGTGCTTCGTAGATTCCAGGGCCCACGCTGGATTTGATCGCTTGCCCTACTATTTTTCGGGTCAGCGACCTCACTGACGGTTGCGCGGCTTTGTAGCGCGTCGGCAGTGTCCGCAAGCGCTGTGCGAGAGCGACGCCCGATAATGGTTCGGGCGTGAACAACTCTTGCGAGCCGATCGAGAGCGCCGGTTTTCCCGCGAGCCGACAAATGTCGCGCGCTTGCTCGCGTTCACTTTCGATGAACAGGAGTGCACTCGGAATCTTCCCGTAGATCTCGGCCTTGAACGTCGCGTGACTGCGCGATTGTAGTCGCGCCTCCCGCGTCGGAAGATCGAGCATGATCAGTTCGCCATAAGCGATGTCGCGTTTGCGGAGCCAATCTTCCGTCTCCTGACGGTATTTTTCGAGGCGGCTTGTCACCAGCCAGCCGATTCGCCGGGTCGGGGTATGCAGGGGCGACGCATTGAGAAGAAACTTGAGGTAATTTTCGCCGTCATCGTTCTCTTGCTGAGTGGGATCGATGCAAAGCACACCGTCAATGTCCACACAGCAGCGCTCCAGCATGTTGTGATGCATGACATTCCACTGGAAGAGCCGCGGTTGCGGAACGACCTTCAACGTAATGTCAACGCCGTCGCAGCGTAACGACGTCCCATAGACAACGCAGAAGCTGAAAGGAATTTCGGGAAATGCGGAAACCAATCGCTCTCGCGCCTCCCGAATGGATTGGCCGGTATCCGCACTATCGTCGACGACTAGCACACGGCGTGCTTTGCGGGGATCGGCTTGGAACAAATCCCGTCGACGCGTACGGCCAGAGCTTAAAATGCGGCCCGCCAGGAAACCTTCGACATCGGTAACGGGAATATTCAGCGCGAGCGCCACAAGCGTTCCCGCAAGAAGGCCACTCCTTGGAATACCCACGACCAGATCGACGTCGGGGGGGATGAGAGGCAAGCCCGCAATGACGTCGTCATTGAGATCGGCGACCGATCGGTAATTCATGAAGCCCCTCCGCGATACAGTCAGTTGCCAGTGCCGCGGAGCACTTCAGTTTTAAGCGTGGTCCACAGAATGCGCAGATCGAGCAGGATCGACCAATGCTCGATATAAGCTAAATCGTAGGCAATGCGTGCCCTTGCGAACTTTGCATCCGCAGTACTTCCGCGCAGCTCATTGATTTGCGCCAAACCGGTCAAACCGGGGCGCACGCGATGGCGCTCGAAATAGGACGGCACCAAAGCTTCGTATATCATGCCGCCGGCGCGCATGCCCGGGACGTGGGGGCGCGGCCCGACGAGAGACATATCACCCTGTAAGACATTAATGAGCTGAGGCAGCTCATCGATATTGGTCCGACGAAGAAAACGCCCGAGCGGCGTTATCCGCGGATCTCCAACCCGGGTTTGCTTGACGCCGGACATGTCCGTCTCATGCGTGAACATGGTCCGGAACTTTAGGATCGTGAATTGTTTGTTGTTGAGCCCATAGCGTTGCTGACGAAAGAACACCGGGCCGGCAGATGTCAGTTTGATTGCCGCTGCTGTCAGTGCAAGTACTGGACTCAAAGCAAGCAGCAAGGCGGATGAAATAATAACATCAGTCGCGCGTTTGAGTACAAGAGCCAACCCGATGTCGGACGCGGGCGCGCGATGCAAAGTGATCGTGCGGTTGAGATCAGGATCTGGAAAATTTTGCTCGGCCGACTGCGCACTTTGCTTGACGATACCAACGCTCATTCCCAAGCCCTTCCCACCGTTCAACAACCACTACCGACGCTGCTTCGCAAAAACTCAATTGCACCGCACCAAACAGCAAAAGAGAAGTTTGCGCCAAAGGTTCCCCCTGTGGGCCGTTTCGCCGCAGCGCAGGAAAACTAACTGGATTAGGGGCCTTGCTAATCCCTCTCAGGAGTTTTGCATTCTCGCACTCGCAGCAAACCAGGGAACCAACGCCTCAGAGCCCAGTTGCGAGAGCGATGGTTGGGCCTGTGTTTATACGAGGGATGAGCAAAATGGTGCGCCGCACTGGTGCGGCAACCAAGGTTCCGCGCGCGGGAGCCCCACTCCTTTTTCTCGAAGCGTTGAGGTGGCGAAAGGGAACCATATTCACATGGATCGCAATCGGCCTCGCCTTATCAACGGCGGCACTCCTTCTCACGCGGCCGCATTACACGGCAACGGCTCAGCTTCTCCTCGGCGTGAGTTCTGTCGGTGCCGCAACCGAAAGCGCCGCGCTGGCGGAAAGTCAAATTGAGGCGCTCAAAAGCAGTCGCCTCGCTCAATCAGTCATCGACAAACGGGGTCTATGGAAAGATCCGGAGTTTGCTTGCGGCCAGCGCGGCGCGCTTCAGCGTGCTTTGTACTTCACCCGAGATGCGTGCGCCGGCTCGCCGACGGTCCCCGTCCATCGCGATACGACTATCTCCAATTTCAAGGATGCAACGACTGTAGCGCGCTCAGGCCACAGCTTCGTGGTCAATGTATCCTTCACCTCGATCGATGCGCAGAAGGCGGCCGCGACGGCAAACGCACTTGCTGCGGCGTACGTCGAGTACCAAACCGGCGTTCAGACGCGCAACATCGAGCAGGCTGGCGCTCGCTTCGCAGACCGTATTGCAAACCTTCGCGAGAAGTCCGACGCAGCCTTGGCGGCCGTCGATAAGAAAAAAGGCGGTAACGCATCGAGCGATCAGGGGAGCACTTCCGAATCTCGATCGCAGGCGTTCCGCTGGATCTACAGGACACTGCTCGATCGCTATGCGCAGTCCATTAGCGAACAAGACACCCCTGTCACCGAAGCACGGATCATCAGTGAGGCCGAGCCGCCGAGCCATTGGAGCACGCCGAACATTCCGCTCGTGCTGCTGCTCGGCTCTGGAGCCGGAATGTTCTTTGGCATCGCTGTCGCCATGCGCAATGAGCATATTGCGCGTCCCGTTCGTTCAATTGAGCAGATTGAGCGCGACATCGGCGTTCCCGCATTGGGCGTTGTTCCGCTGGTTCAGGGCCGGCGGCTGCTGCCCGCCTCGCATCGGGCTCCTCCTCTCCTGCTGCATGATCGCGGCGATGCGCTGCGGGGCATCAAGATCGCTGTCAACGAACTCTGTGCGCGTGATGCGAGCGTTATCGGCGTCGTTTCCGCGTACCAGGGAGAGGGCAAATCAACGGTCGCCTACAACCTTGCTGTTCTTGAGGCCGAAAGCAGGCGAAGCGTCCTGCTGGTCGATGCAAATCTGCATCGGCCCTCGCTTGGCTTGAGCCTGCCGAGAGGAACGCTGCTACCGCATTTGGAGGGGCGGGCGGCATTGTCCGACGTGGTCACGCGAAGCGAATTGGGTTTCGATTTTCTCGGTGAATGTTCGCCGGAGTCGCCTGTTCACCCCGCCGATCTCTTGGGCTCGGCCGCCATGCGTGATCTGATCCGCGCAGCGCGCGAGCGCTACGACTGCATCGTCTGTGACCTGCCCAATGTCCTGGGCCACGCGGATGTGCAGGCCGCGGCCGATCTCTTCGATGCATTGGTAATGGTCACGGAATGGGGGCGAACGCCATCCGCCGCAGCGATGCGAGCCGCGCTGAAATCGTCGGTGATCTCCGATCGCCTGGTGGGCGTAATCATCAACAAGGCGCCGCCGAGACGCCGCGCGATTGCCTAGTCACGCCGAGCAATTGGAGGGGAGAGTCGAAAATGCGCGTTCTGCATGTCGTCCGTCAATTTCATCCCGCGATTGGCGGCCTCGAAGGTGTCGTTCACGATTTGAGTGTTGAACAGCGACGTGCAGGGATCGAAGCCGACGTGCTGACGCTCGATCGGGAGTTTAGCAACCTCGACAAACGGCTTCCGGAAAATGAGGTCGTTGATGGCGTACCTGTACGCCGCATCGGCTACGCCGGATCGAAGCGCTACCCGCTTGCTCCTAATGTTCTGCTTCATCTTAAGCCGTACGACGTGATCCACGTGCATGGCGTCGATTTCTTTTGCGACTTTTTAGCTCTCACGGCGCCAATTCACCGCAAGCCGCTCGTGCTGACGACGCACGGCGGATTTTTTCACACGGGTTTCGCGCGTCGGCTCAAGCACGTATATTTTCAGACGGTTACCCGCTGGACGCTCAGGAATTACAAGCGCGTATTCGCATGCAGCGCATCCGATGCGGACACGTTTCGTGCCATCGCCGAAGACCGTCTCCAGCATATCGACAACGGAGTCGATATCGAAAAGTTCGCGGCTGCATCGTCGGCCGCCTTTAAACCTTCGTTCGTCTGCTTCGGGCGCATTGCCTCCCACAAGGGGCTTGAGCGCGCGATCGATACATTCGAGATATTGAGAACGCAGTTCCCCGAGGCCGAATTACAAATAATTGGAAACGATGCGGACGGCACGCTTCCGCGCTTGCATTCCAAATACGCCGAACTCTTGCGGCAGGGCTGGGTCAAGATCAAGACTGGTCTCAGTGACGAGTCCATCGCTCGCTCTTTGAAGGAGTGTAGCTTTTTCATAAGCGCTTCCGAATACGAAGGGTTCGGCCTGGCGCTCGTCGAGGCACTCTCGGCTGGTCTTGTGCCGATCGTCAACCGGATACCCAGCTTCGAGCAAATCATCGCCGGGGCGGGCGTAGGACACGTGGTCGATTTTAGCGACCCGCAACGCGCCGCACGCGAAATCGCGCCTATCATCGATGAAACGGCCACCCAGTACGCCGACCTGCGTGCGCGCGCGATGGCATCCGTCAAGCCCTACGGCTGGCAACGAGTCGAGCAACGGTTTCGATCTGAGTACGAGAAAATCCTCGGGACCAAGCAGCGAACTATTCTCGGCGTCAACTTCGCACCCATGAAACGCATGCAAGCCGTAAAGAAAATCGATACCGAATTCGGGAGCGGCGGCACACTTCGTGTCGCATTTGCGAACGCGCACACCCTGACTTTGTCAAAAAGCAACACGGAATTTCGCCAAGCCCTCGATCGCTTTCTTGTCCTCAATGATGGCGTTGGAGTCGATCTCGCGAGTCGCCTCAAGTTCGGCACGACGTTTCCCGAGAATCTCAACGGCACCGATTTCGTCCCATACTATCTTAATCACACGCGGCATAAACTTCGGATCTTTCTCGTCGGATCGCGGCCGGAGGTGGTGAATGAAGCGGCGCGCCGCTTTGCCGCCATCTGGCCCCAGCACCAAATCGTCGGCGCCTGCGACGGCTACTTCCATAACGAGCAGCACGTGGAGGACATCTGCCGTCTCATCAAGGACGCGAAGGCCGATCTTCTTTTGGTCGGGCTTGGCAATCCCCTGCAGGAAATGTGGATCGCCAACCGCGCCGCGGCCACAGGAGCCCGGCTGCAGATGGGAGTAGGCGCGCTCTTCGATTTTACAGCCGGTCGCGTGTCGCGTGCCCCGGCGTGGGTGCGGCGTCTGCGTTGTGAATGGATATATCGCTTGGCACGTGAGCCGCGGCGCATGTTCTCTCGTTATGTACTGGGCGGCGTCATGTTCATGGGCTACGTGCTGGGTGACCGGCGGATCGGCCTGTCTCCATGATGCGGAGCGGGGGCAGAGACAATTTTTTCGCCTATCCGGCTGACTCGGTTCCGACGAGCGACGCGACCTTCCGCGTCGCGCCCGCGCTCGTTCTGATTGCGAGCATGTGCTTCAACGTGGTTCTGGCCTTCGTCAACGCGCATGTCATGGGTGTGCCAACAGCGCTGGTCATCGCAGCTCAAGCTGCCTTAACCGCAGCGGCGCTCGGCCTCGCGCTCTTGGCCTGGAAGCCGCAAATGGAAGCGTCGATAGCGTTGCTTGCCGTATTCGGGTTGTTTGCTGTCTTTCGCGGTCTGGTGATGGCGCAGCCCGATCCGAAGCTGCTGAGTGACGTCGCGATCATTCCCATCTTCATGATGCTCGGCATGGCCTCCGACGACCGCAACCTCGGACGTACTGTACTGGCGCTGCATACGATCGTGTTCGCTGTATTTCTCCTCGAAGTCGTGGTGCCACATGCCTATTCCAGTCTGCTGAATATTCAGGAGTATTATATCAAGACGCGCGGCAACAAGATCGACCAGTTTTATAACACCAATTCTGATCTGTTTATCAGTGCAACCCGGCCCGGTTCGCGGCTCTTTTCATTTGTGGACTGGCCACGATCGTCGTCCATCTTTCTCGAGCCGGTGTCGCTTGGAAATTACTGCAGCATCATCGTCGCCTTCGCATGCTCATGCATTAAGCGCCTCGGCTGGACGTCGGTCGCCTATCTGATGATCACGACTGCGGCGATGCTCGTCGGCTGCGACGGCCGACTCGGCACAGCGACATGCGTTTTGATCATCATCGTTTGCGTAATCGGGCCATTGCTGCCGCGGCGAACGGCAGTTCTTTACTTGCCTTTGACGATTGCCTTCGTCTTCGTACTGGTCATCGGCGCCGGCTTGGAGCCGGGCTCCGACGATTTTCCAGGTCGCCTCGCTTACACCGTTAATCTCCTGCGCAGTTACGGCGTCGCCGAGTACCTTGGTTTTTCAAACGAGCTTCTCGGAAAATCCATGGATGCCGGTGTTGCATATATAATAACGACGCAGTCGCTTCCGGGTTTGCTGTTGATTTGGGCCTACGTTGGTTGGAGCGGGCGGGAAGATACACCCGAGCAGATACGGTTCGCACACGCATTGTCCCTTTATCTGGCTCTGTCGATGATGGTCAGTTTCTCGTTTCTGTCCATCAAGACCGGCGCCCTGTTGTGGTTCATCCAGGGAGCCTTGCAATCCGGTTCTGCACGCCAAGCAACGCGCCGATTTGCAAATCCAAATCAGGATGAAAAGAAGGTCTTGGCACCAACGGAGAGAAGCTTATGGGCGCGATGATCTCACTTATCGTCAGCACGTTGGGCCGCGAAGCTCCGCTCCGCCGGCTGCTCACATCGCTTTCCGAGCAGACCTACAGTCCGTTCGAAATTATCATCGCGGATCAGAATCCGCCCGGCTATCTCGAGTCCCTGCTCAATGCTTATCCGTCCCTCCCGATTATTCGCGCTCACTCCGAGAAAGGCCTCTCTCGCGGGCGTAACGTCGGGTTGAAGCATGTCTCCGGAGCCATCATCGGCTTTCCCGATGATGATTGCTGGTACGATCGCCACGTGCTCCGGTCCGTCTGGGACTTCTTCGAATCAAATCCCGAGATCGACCTTCTGTCCGGCCGGACGCTTGATGCAGACGGCAACGATAGCCTCAATCGCTATGCGGCCGAGAGCGGGCCGATCACGCGTGCAAACGTGTTTGCTACGGGAAATTCAAATACGATTTTCGTCCGCCGTAAGGTGATCGCCCACGTTGGAGGATTCGACGAGACGTTGGGTGTCGGCGCCAGCACACCGTTTCAGGCGGGGGAAGAAAGCGATTTCTTGCTGAGGTGCTTAGCGCGCGGCCATCGCGGCTACTACGACCGAAACTTTACCATTCGACATGACCAGATTCGGGAGTCGAAGGAGCGGTTGCACGCCTATTCTGTGGGCTTCGGACGTGTCGCGCGCCTCCACAATCTTGGGCGGTCTCTGTTTCTTACTCGGAATGTCCGCACCGCTATCGGCGGTTGCCTGCGGATGGTCAAGGGCGACTTCGAAGGGGCACGACAGCGCTACATCTGCTTGACGGGCTCAATGCGCGGCTATGCAGCACCGCTGTCTGTCGAGACTGCGCGTCCGGCGGGCGCGTCGATAGAGGGAGGATCGAATGGAACATGAACCAACACGTCGTACCGTCGTAGGCGGAGGGATTGCGCTCACGCTGGGGGCTTCGACGGCGATCCGGCGTGCCCAGGGAGCTTCAGCACAACGCAAGCTCAGCTTGGCGGGGGTCAACATCGCCGGCGCAGAGTTTGGCAACGTTCCGGGCCGGTTTAGCTTCGACTACGCTTATCCGCCGTCCTCAACGATCGATTACTATGCCGGACTTGGCTTCAACTTCATTCGCGTACCTTTCCGCTGGGAGCGAATGCAGCCCAAGCTCGGTGCGCCCCTTGCGAGCGATGAACAGGCAAGGCTTGCCGCAGTCGTCACGCACGCAACCTCGAAAGGCATGTCGGTCATCCTCGATCCACACAATTACGCGCGGCGCCGCATTGAAGACGACGGTTGGAAAGCTGACCATTTCATCGGCACGGCTGCGGTTCCGGTCGAGGCCTTCGCTGATTTCTGGGGCCGTCTCGCTGAGGCTTATAAAGCGAACCCGCGCGCGGTCTTCGGGCTCATGAATGAGCCGGCCGGAATTGGTGTGGCCGCGTGGCTCCCAGCCGCCAACGCCGCCGTTGCAAGCATTCGCAAGACCGATGCATCAAATCTTATTTTGGTGCCGGGCATCGCCTACACCGGCGCTCATTCTTGGATCTCCTCCGGAAACGTTCAGATGCGCGGGATTGTCGATCCCGCCAATCATTTTGCCTTTGAGGTGCACCAGTACCTTGATCAGGATTCATCCGGTACCTCGCCCAAGGCTGTCAGCGCGACGATCGGATCCGAGCGCATTCGCGCTTTTCAAGATTGGGCGAGAGAAAATGGCTTCACGGCCGTGCTCGGAGAGTTTGCTGCGGCGAGCGACGAGGTTTCGTTGGCGGCTCTTCAGGATATCTGTCGCACGATGGAAGCCAATGCGGATGTCTGGCTTGGATGGACCGCGTGGGCGGGAGGGACCTGGTGGCCGCAGGACTACATGTTCAATCTCGGCCCGGCCAAAGACGGAAGCATTCGAAAGCAGACGCAAATTCTGGCCGAGTCTGCGCAGCGCATACGCAAGGCCTGAAGCCGGTCATCGAGACAACCAAGAAAATACAAGGAGCGGAGAATGTCTTCGTCAATCGTCAAGCAACTGGCAATTGCCACAGTCGGTAAAGACACCGGTGTCGAAATTCGCCGCCGCATTCAGACTTGGTCACAACCCATGGATCGGCTTCGCTATAGGTTGAACAAGGCCATTGGGGCACCCCTTCACAAGGTGCTCATCAATCCCCTCAATCGAGCGCGCTATAGCGAGCGCGAAAATCGAAAGCTCGAAATCGGCCCTGGTCACGATGTGCTTGAAGGGTTTGAAACGCTCGACGTGACGACCAGGCGCAACGTGACGTATGTCGGCAATGCACTCCGATTGCCGCTCCCATCGGATACATTTGCCGTCGTCTACGCGAGCCATATCATCGAGCACGTTCCCTGGTACCAGGTCGAGGCAGCCATCCGCGAATGGGTGCGCGTCTTGAAGCCGGGAGGCATTTTGCAGGTCTGGACGCCGAATGGACTTCGCATCGCCAAGGCATTTGTAGACGCCGAGGAGGGCGGGTCGATGGATTTTCACAACGACGGATGGTGGCGCTTCAACCCGGATCGGGATGCCTGCAAGTGGGCTTCCGGCCGCTTCTATTCTTACGGGGACGGTACAGGCCGGAACCATCCGAATTGGCACATATCTCTCTTTTCACCTCGCTATCTTAAACGGCTCCTTGAGGGTGCGGGGTTAACGGATGTCAGAGAGATGGACCGCGCTGAAGTGCGCGGCCACGATCATGGCTGGATCAATCTCGGCATGCGCGGCACGAAGCCGACATCTTGAATTATTTCAGAACGGCGACCGCGCGCCTTTGGTGTCATCAGATCTCAAGAGCAATACGAGCGGAATAAGCACCAGAAAGCTCAATGTGACGAAGCCGAACGCCTCGATGAAGCCGATCATCGTTGACTGCCGCATGAGTTCGAGGCCGAGCATCTGCGGCGCACGTGGGTCCGACATGCTGAGACCAGAGGCGTCCAACCATGATGTCAATGCTGGGTTATAAGGATTGATGCCCGCGCCAAGGCTTTGCCAATTGGCATGGCTGGCGCGCGTCAGGACGGTCGCAGCAATCGCGATGCCGATCGAACCTCCGATCGTACGCGCCAGATTGAAGATGCCTGCCGCCTGATCCGACGCGTCCTGCGGAAGTGTCTGATATGCCAATGTCGACAGCGGAACAAAGATCATACCCATGCCTAGCCCCTGCACGACACCAGGAGCGATGATCCAGAACTTATCGACGTCGAGATTATACCAGGTCGTAACGTAGCTTCCGATCGCCGCCAGCGTGAGCCCTATGAAGACGAGCCAGTGGGCTTGGAAACGATTGATGGTAGTAGCGACGAAAACCATGCCCATTGCCACGGCGATGCCGCGAGGTGCCATGACCAGGCCGGCAGTGCTGGCGGGATAGCCGAGCAGGTGTTCGAGGAACAAGGGCTGTAAGGCGATCGTGCTCAGCATCCCGACGCCGAAGGCCATGATCATGAACGTGGCGGTGGCGAGATTGTGATCCTTCAACAGATCGAGACGAAGAATAGCGTCTGGGCGTCTGAAGCTTCTGATGACGAACGCGATGAGGCAGAACGCGGAAATGATGATGAGCGTTACGATGAAATTGGATTCTAGCCAGCCGTCGCCGTTACCTCGATCGAGCAGCATCTGCAGGCATCCAACGCCCGTTGCGAGCAGCAAAGCACCCGTCCAGTCGGCAACCGCCGCCACTCGCGGTGTCTGTTTGAGGAAGGCGACGATCAACGCGAGATTCACGATCCCTATGGGCACATTGATGTAGAACACCCACTCCCAACCAAGATTGTCAGTGATAAACCCGCCAACGGTTGGACCCATGATCGGGCCAAGCAAAATGCCGATGCCCCATATGGCCATCGCTTTGCCGCGGTTTTCCGCTTCGAACGTATCGACCATGATGGCCTGCGAAAGTGGAACGACGCTCGCGCCGAATGCGCCTTGCAGAAGACGAAATACCACCATCTGCGCCAGCGTACGTGACTGACCGCAGAGCATCGATGCAATGATGAAGCCCGCGACGCTGAACAGGATGACGTTCTTTCGCCCGAAACGCCCGGCGAGAAAGCCGCTCGTCGGAATGATGACCGCCTCGGCGACGATGTAGGAAGTGAGAACCCACGTAATCTGATCGGGCGTAGCTCCGAGAGCGCCCATCATATGAGGCAAAGCGACGTTGACGACGGTCATATCGAGAATGACCATCAGTACGGCAAGAAGAACAGCCGTCGCAGTCAGAACTTTGCTGGATGTTGTCTCCGGCGCGGTATCAGCGAGCGCCACTGTCCGAACCTTCTGTCGTGTCGACTGTAACAGTCGCCGAAGCGCCGATACGCAATTCTGGGTCGCCAGGTTTAGAAGTCAGCGCCACGCGAACTGGAAATCGTTGCGTTGTTTTCACCCAGCTTCCAGTCGAGTTCTCGGACGGCAACAGCGAAAAGGCGGAGCCGCTCGCAGGGCTGACGGATTCTACGACACCGGTAAATTCATGTGACGGAAAGAGATCTATATCGATCGTCGCTTTTTGGCCCGGCTTGATGCGTGTCAGGTCCGTTTCCTTGAAGTTAGCGTCGACCCACCACTGCGAAGTATCAATCAGCGGAAAAAGACTCACGCCCGCCCTTGCTATTGAGCCAGCGCGCACGCGCACTTTGCCGACAATTCCATCGACTGGAGCTTTGATTGTCGCGTGATCGAGTTCGAAGTGTGCCTGATCGACGCCGGCCTGGGCTTGATCGATATTTGCTTTCACCGCCGCCGATTGCGCCGCGGCACCAGTCGCTTGTTGTTTTGCGAGCGTGAGGCGCGCTTCTGCCGTCTTCAGTGCGGCTTCGAACGGGGTCGGATCGAGCCGCAAAAGGACGTCGCCAGATTTGACGTGTGTGAATTCTTTGGCATCGACCTCGGTAACGAGGCCCGATGTTAACGGTGCGATTTGCACCATGTTGGCTTGGACGTAGGCATTGTCGGTCGAAGGATGCAGCGTCGCGTATTGCCAGTAGCTATACCCCGCAAATGCTATCGCGAGTAGCGCGACCAGCCCCGTAATTGCGGGCCAGCTCCTGAAAAAGCCGCCCTTCTGTGGAAGCGCCGCCGCGGCATTTGTGGTGTTGGTCGTAACGGCCTTTTTTTGATCTTGCTGCACTTTGGGATTCTTTTGTCCTTGCGGCATCTTCGAAGATGCGTTCTGCATGCGGCCCTCATTCTACTTGTGGTCGGCAACGCATTGCGGCGTTGATAGTCTGCCTTTTTCATCAATGGCCGCGTGAAACCACGTACGCCGTTTTTCTTGACTCTGACTATGATGATGTTCCGGCTATTTATCGCGCATGTGCAAGAATAGCTGGGATCCTTTCGTCGCACGGCAGCATTGGCTGGCTGGCTAGGTTTTCTAATAGCAGGTTGAAGGTCAAATTCCGCATGAAATCGGTTGCGGAACGGGCAGATAGGGTAAGTACTTCTTAAGGCTTCGCCCTGGCGGCAGGCCGCGCTACAGCTTGCACGAAAGGTAGCCGGTGAGCTCGTAGCCCTAAGTGACAACAGGGCCGGCTAGCCAAAGTTCAAGGTATTCGTGCGATTACGCAGCGGCGCGCCGCGCGGAAGCCTATGCAACGAATAAGATATCAAGGATTAGACGGAACTAACGGGCAGCGATCAGCGTCATGTGACTAACAGGTGCGAAGGGAGGTCCTCCGATGTCGCTATCTGGCCATTCGGTACCTTCAAATTCGGCCGCTTCTCAAGGCAAGCGTGGGGGTACGTGGACTGATAAAGCCCGCAGATTTCGGGCATTATTGGGAGCACTTGCAACGAAACGTTTGGCTTGGCGTCATAGCCGCGCAAATCCTGCTCAGCCAATGAGGCCGCCCGAAACGCATCTCCCATCACCACCCGACGTCTTCGACAAACGTACGCATCTCCAAAAATACTGTGAGCACGCCTTGGACGCGCACACGATCGAGGACGCTATTTTCTGGCACAGTGAAATCATCAACGAGCTTTCCGTCGAAATTCATTCGGTGAGCGCGAAACCATGGTCGGAAACGATGAAGGCCCAAACTGTGGCCGATCTATCGGAACTGCAGAGCCGACATGGCGCGATTTTATCCCGGCTGACGGGAATCGTGGCGCGCAATGAGCAATTTATCTGGCAGCCGCAATCCCTCTGCAAAAAATGAGGGGCGCCAACGGCGCCCTAAGTCTGTCGATATGACTTCGGAGGAAGCATACTGAAAGTCTAACGCTGCCGCCCGGAAGAAAGTTTCGTGCAAGTCAGAACGACTCCGCGCGTTCCCGTCTTGGTCCGGGTCTCGAGCGACATCCGTACAGACGCAGTCCCTGTCGGATCGGCATGGATGGCCGCAATGTTGGCGGATCGGGAGGGACGCGAGACATGCGCGATTGGAAGCGTGCCTCAGCGTGCTCGCGCGGCCTAGATTTGCACAGCAGCGATTATCGCGAGAAAACTTTTTCCGTAAGGGATCGGCGCCGCGCAGACTTTGTGCGCTGTTCCTCGCTGGCTAAACTGTCACGAAGCTGCAACAGCTTCATTCTCAAGCTCTGATAATCGGTTTCGATCGCAGTCTTCGCCAGACGGATTTCATGGAAGGACCGTTCGCTTGCCGGATTACCGATCCGGAGAGCATGGGCCCGTTGCAGGCGGCCGACGGACGCGATCAGATTATCCAGTCGCGAAAGGCAGCCCGAAATGACGCTGTCGCTGTCCTGAGCCACGTACAATCCTCTCTATGAAGAAGTTCACGCTGCCTTATGTGGGCGAAAATCGGACGAATAGACCTCATCCAAAACCTGGTGCAATTCATGCCGCGCCTGCTTTAGGTGCTCCGAGCAGTCCTCGCGATTGATTTCCGCGAACGCATCGCCTTTTTTCAATTCCTTCTCGAGTTCGTATACGGCCCTGAGAACGTCATAGACTTGGTTGATCGCTTTTTTACGCATGACGCCTGCTCCGACATTGGCTTCGCGGCTGTAACAGTCCGGCCCCCCGTCTAGTTCCGTACAAGAACTTTTTGGCTGTCTAAATAAGCAAAGCAATCGCTTGAAACGTCGATCACGATTTTATGGTGCGTCGCAACTCGGCCGCATTCGGAAACTGATTTGAGCGCGTTCAACGGAGTTCGCGCACGCGACGGATTAACGGAAAGCGATGCTTGGCATTCGTTTTCCGTGCACCTCCCCGTTTTCCCGGGGGCGACGGGGAGGTGTGTTGGACGCATGGCGAATTGGAATGTGTCTTGCAGCCTGAAACGGGGAGGCTGAAATGATTAAATATCGAGTACGTGTTTGGTGTGAAGCTTGCTGGGGCGATCGGGAAGGTTGCTTTGGCGGAATTTCCGAGCTGATGCCCAGGTGCTTCGAGACCGTTGAAGAGGCTGAGGCGACCGCTCTCGAATATTGCGGCAGCCTGCCGTACGGCTACCGCGTCGAAGAGGCAAGCGAGCAGGATGTCGATTCCGCGCCAGTGCCGGTGGACGCGCCTTTCGCTTCTACCGATTTGCCTATCCAGTAATTCCACACAAAAAAACCCCGGCGGGGGCACCGCCGGGGCTACACCAGCTAGGAGATTGCCGGCTCGAGGAACGAGGCCGACACCAAGATATTGCTTCAGTTGCGCGCTCGTTGCGAGACTTGAATCGGCCACTGTCCATCAGGCCTATGCCATTCGGCATACGGGCGATTCTCGTCAGTCGCTAATGCAAACTCTCGCTGGGATGCGGAAAATAGCGCCATTGCTGCGCTCGGGAACGACGATCGCGCACGCACATTGGAGCCCTGACGGCTCCCCCCCATGCCTCCGGAATCCAAGTTGGGCGCGCCACCCAAACTCGTCCCGGCGCGATTACGAAAGGCCAGAAAGGAAGCCCAGTCCCGGACGAAATCCGTCCCGGTCCGTGTTACACGAGGCCGGGGATCTATTGCAGCATGCAATACATTGTGTCGGACACCGCTTCGGCTTCTTCCAAAAGAGCTTCGCCAAGAGCAGCAGCTTGCGTCACGCTCAAGCCGTAGGCCGGCTCGTCTTCAAAACGCAGCATCACAACCGGTTCATGGCGGCCGTGCCCGACGGCATACCGCTTTGGGATTTTTGTTATGTGATTGTTTGCATGTGATGGCGAGCCAGGAAGCCCCGCCACGATCTCCACCAGCGCCGCAATAGCATCTGGTCCAAGGCTAAGCGTGCGGACACTGCCGGCTGGATCGGCAAGTGCGATCTCCAATCTCGACGTTTCCTTATTGAGATCAGAGCGTGTGATCATCTCCGCAGAGAATATCTTCGTCATAGCTTGCTCCTCCGCCGCCACTTAATGGCTAGCAAGATTCGCGCGCTGGGAAGCCCCGTCAAAGCAGTTGACCACAAGAAGAAAGGCCCAACGTGGGCCTTCCTGCAAGATATCGACGTTGACCGGCCGTCTACAGACCGTTCGACCAGCTATCGATCTCTTCCTTGGCCTTATCTTTCGCGTAGCCATACCGCTGCTGGAGGAGGCCCTCGAGCTGCTCGCGATTGCCGTTGATCTTCGACAGATCATCATCCGTCAGCTGGCCCCACTTCTCTTTGACCTTGCCCGTGAATTGCTTCCAATTCCCCTCGATACGGTCCCAATTCATCCGCAACCTCCTCTGTTGTGCGATCTCAACTGTGCAAGTCGAACGTCCAGGCGAGCACTCCGGTTCCGCAGTTGGCGCGGGCAAAAACATGCCTCTCTGAACACATGCGTTCAATTTCTAGTCATAAGGGCGAGGCGGTGTGTGTCGTACACGGAACTAAGTAGTGACCGCAGACATTGAAATTTCAAACGCATAAACAGTGCAGCGAACGCGGCAATACTCCTCGTCGCACGCAACTTGTTTGAAGGAGAGCCCGATGCATCCTTGGATGGCACTATGGATATGGTCGATGGCGATGTCTCGCGTCTCTCGGGATGCCATTCTTGGAAGCTCGCTAGGTGTTGAGGAGCTGGGAGAGGCGCCGATGTCGCCCCGAACGCCTCAAGTCGTCATCCGTGCCGGAGACTATCTCCAATCCGATTTCACAGCACGACCCTTGCCGGCCAAACTGCTCGATCGCCTCGCGGACCTTTATTGGACAGAGCGCGATTCAGAACTCGCTATCTGATTTCTTCCGTTCGAGGATCCGCAGCTCAACGACAGCGTCCCGGGTGCCTAGCAGTGCCGGGACGCTGAACGGGGGTGCAACAACCAATCAACGCGATACCTGAACGCGGTTGCGCTACCTTCACAACGTATTTCGCAGACACGAGTTGCGCAGTATTCAGCAGTTGTCTGTTGATAAGTGCGTAAACGTCTTAAATGCGGTTCAATTTCCGTTCGCGTCATTTTGGACGCGGATCTGAAAGGTTCGATCCCGGCGCGCGCTCGCCCGCACGATACCGCCTTACGGCTTCACCGAGCGTCACGGCAGCATGGCGGACCTCGACGAAAAGCGCCTCATCACCATCGAGGTCGGCATGGCTCGTCGCGTAAGGTTTATAATAGCCGATGTAGCGATCGATAAGGGCGGTATCGCCTGCTGGACTGAGGTGCATGTCGGTCAACCAGTCGGTGAGCGCATTCCGAAGACCTCGGGCGCCGGCGCTATCGCCATGTGTGATGATAGAAAACGGACGCCCCGACAAATGGCGCGGGTACGGCCAATCCTCCTCGAGCTCCTTTGCCCGCTCGGCATCCTTGCCGTGGGTCGTGGTCGGATCCGGATTGCCACCGTCGGCGCACACCATCCTGTCCATCATCAGCTTCAGAACGCTTGGTGCTTGATACCAGTGAACGGGAGAAATGATCATAATGCCATGAGCCGCAACCCACAGCGGATAGATCTCGTTCATCCAGTCGATCGACTGGCCGAGGCTGTTGTTCGGATAGCAGGAGCATGGCCAGTGACAGAGAGCCGGTGACGTTGAAAAGCACGCTTTGCAAGGATGAATTTCGCGGCCGTATTCTGACGTGAGCCGGCTGAGATCCAGCACAACAGATGCGAAGTCCGCGAGTTCTGTAAATGTCTGCTCCGCCGTTCTGACCAAACGGTAGGTTTTGGACATCTCGCCTGGACAGGTGTGGTCGCTGCGAGGGGACGCATTGATGATCAGTATACTGGCCGGAAGCGACGGATCTTGATGCTTGGCGGTTGCATTCTCAATGGCTGTCCTGGCTTCTAGCCACTGAGTTGACAGTTGATAATTGGGGTCAACAAATCCGTTTCCGGCCGCGACGGTGATCGGCGCCTTTCGGCCTGCTCGATAGGCTTCCCACGCGACACTCATGATGGTTTCGAGATCGTCCATCATCGGTGCAAAAGCGGGATCGTAAAATCGAGCGAGAAAACGGTTGCGGAACTCGTCTATGCTGAGGCGAGGGTCCGGCATTCCCTTGCGAACATCGCCGTTCATGATCATCCTTGGCGGGCTTCGGCGGGAGAGATGCCTCTAACGCGTCTCTTATCAACGGTGCGCCATGCAGGCCGCCACGTATTTGTTTCCAGGCGGCTAACGAGCGGCTGTATTTAAAGCCTCACTTTGGAATTCTGCGCTTTGTCGATGTCCGGTATCTCGCCTTTTAGGTAAGCCTTCGCGGCGCGAAATGCGTACTTCACGCCTTGAGCGCCAGCTGTATCCCAGTACTCGCCGTGTTGCGCCTCAAGGCGGATGAGGCAAAGCGATGGATCATCCTTGCCACCCGGAAACCAAACGCGCCACGCTTCGGACCACAACTGATCGATGAGCTGGCGGTCTCTCACGATGCGCGCATTTCCACTCACGCTCGCGAATTGATTTCCATCTTGAAATGTCACCGTGGCTGCTGAATCGGCGTCGATTTCGGCCGCCTTCGGAGACTGTAGGCTTGTAGAAAAAAACATGTCTGCGTCGGGTTCAAGCTTGGCAACTGCCATTGGACGCGCGTGGAGCTCTGACCCGGCGTGCGTCACAAGCATCGCATTATCGAAGCCCTTCAACAGCTCGTAGAGGTGTTTGTTCGACTCTGTGGCGGCTGGCATGGCGCAATCCTTGCAGCTAGTTGGCTTCGATCACGTAAACCCCACGCCAATAGGTTGGTTCCTGACGCTGCTGTCAGCCGGTGTAAGTCTGAAACCGTCGCTAGAAGCCGGTTGAATCCACAAATGCAATGCGCCACATAAGAAGCCGTGCAACACGAACGGTGGCTTCAATGAACTGTCCCATTTGCGGCGCTGAAGCGATGAATGAGACGCCCGGTGATTTCGACGGGTTGATCGTCGAATGTAAGCATTGCGGCGAATACGAAATTCCCGACGACGTTCTGAATTCCCTGATCCGCCTCGACTTCGACGCGAGAAAAGCGGCACTTGAAAAAGCCAAGTCGCAAACCCGCGCCGGAGCAAGAGCGTCGATCGAGCGCGCATATTTATAGTGCAATAGAAAGCCCCGGCCTCTTTCGAGAACCAGGGCTTATCCGTCCCGCATCGGATCCAATTCTAGTCGCAATAGCGGTAGCCATGCCGCCAATAGCAATCGTCGTACGCTGCGGCGGCCGCGCCTGCAACAATCGCAGCGCCGACGCCGAGCGCAATCCAGCGCCCGTTATGCCAATAGCCCCGCCCGTGATGATAGCGGCCGTGGTGGCGGTAGCCACCGTGATAGCCATGATGGCCGCCGCGATAATGATGTCCCGATCGTGCTTCGGCTGCCGGCACAATGGCGATCATCGACAGCGCGGCACTCAACGCAGCTATCGTATCGATATATTTTCTCATTGATTTCCTGGTTTCCCAACCTATGGCGAGGCGAGCCTCGCGTTACTGGCTATAACTCGCAAGAGGCGAAATCGTTGCATCGAAAAATTGCAACGCTTTCGCCTCGGCGAAGCCTAGGGCTTCTTCTGGTGACCGATTGCCCAAACATAGCTCGCTACCGCAGCGAGTTGATCGTTCGACAACGTCACGCCTCCCATGGGGGGCATGGCGCCCGGGTGTTGTTTCGGCACGGGAACACCATTCTTGATCGTGTTGGTTATGGCGGCCAAGCTGCCGTCTCCCCACAGCCACTTGCCGCTGGCGAGATTTGGTCCGACAGGAGTTCCTATTCCATCGGCGCCGTGGCAACCGGAGCACGTCGCATCCGCGACTTCTCCGTGAAAAATTTTCTTGCCAAGCACAACTTGCTCACGCGTTGATCCGGGAGGGACGGGAAGATCCGCAGTTTGCTGTCCCGCGTCCGGGTGAATGCCTTCGGGTGGGGATGCACTCGGCGAAGTCTCGGCTGCCTGCTGGGGCGCGCTCGCCGCTTCTATCGCCGCATTCGGATCCCCACTGTAGGTAACGCGCCAAACGCGTCCTGCAACATCATCGGTGATGTAAAGCGCCCCGTCGGGACCGACAGCCAGACCCGAAGGACGATGCGTCGCGCGGCCTGGATCCTTGTGCACGCCCGCAAATCCGTCAGCAAAGATCACATAGTCGCCCGATGGCTTTCCATCTGCGAGCGGCTGGAAAACGACGTTATAGCCAGCCTGCGGTCCTGGAGCTCTGTTCCACGAACCATGGAACGCTATGAATGCGCCTCCGGTGTAGGCCCGCGGAAATTGTGTGCCCTTGTAAATTTTTAGATCATTCGGCGCCCAGTGTGCGGGAAACGCAGCGATGGGAGGCTCCGCTTTCTCACATACGCCGACCTTCTTCCCGCCGTCACCGCCGTACTCCGGACCCAGCACCATCTTCTTCTGGTTTGGATCGAAATAGCACTTCGGCCACCCATACCAAACGTCCTTTTTAACGATCATGACTTCTTCTGACGGGAGTTCGAAGCCTTGCTGCGCAGTGTAAAGTTCCGGCCAGTCCTCGTGCAGCTGATCGCGTCCGTGTTGAGTGGAATAAAGCCGTCCCGTTGCATCGAAATCGAGGCCTTCGGGATTCCGGATGCCATAAGCGTAGCGCTCTTTCGCTGAAAACACTTGCCCAATCTTGTTTGCATCGTAACGCCAGATGCCGGCCCGTGTTTCCGCTTCCGTACATGGATCATTTCCCGGCGTATGCGGCATACGGTTTTTCACTTCGCAGGTATTCGTGGCTGAACCCATCGAAACGAACATGTTGCCGTCTGCATCGATCGCGATCGCATGCATCGGGTGATCGCCGGTGATCGGCATTCCGCTGAGAATTGTCTCGGGTTTGGCTGTTGGCGACGGCGCGCCATTCTTTACGTCATACCGAACGACTTTGTCGTTGATCTCGGCGTAAAGCCAATTTTTGTAAAGCGCGATGCCAGTACCGCCGTGTGCACCTTGCGCAAACGTCGGGCCGAAGCGGGCAACGACGTCTGCATGACCGGTGTCCTTTGTATCCTTGAGGGCAACGAGAAAGCCGCCCTCATGCGGTGTATCGTTGTTGTAATAAACACCGCTCCAGGTGTTGACGTAGACAGTGCCGTCCGGCCCCACGACGAGTTGCCGTGCATGGCCAATCTTGTCAGCGAAAATGGTTGCGCAAAAGCCCTTCGGCAGAGTGATACCTGTAGCACTCGCATCGGGACAGCCTTTTTCTTCGCTCGCGGCCGGAGGCGCGCCAACCGACAGGAGCGCGAGAAGTGCGCCTGCGGCGAGTGTGGAATGCTTGAGGCCGGCCGACAACCGGTTTGTCATTTTACTATTCCTTACGTTTGATCATTCGTCTCGAAGATTGTGCGATTTGCAGTATCAATCACTGACCCGCGGGCACGCCGACGAGACGAAACGGCAAATTCGGAGCACCACTCTTTGTGTCAAAGAGATGCGACAACTGACCCTCTGGCGCCCAATACGTCTTTCCAACAAGCGCAACAGATGTCGGCCCGGAAAGGCCATCCTTGATCGTCTCGATCCTGGCTTCATCACCCTTGATGACCACGCGATCTATGCTTCCACCACCTTCAGCCATGATGAAGGTATTATCGCCGACTGGCCGCAGGCCATCGGCCAACTTCAACGGCCGCGAGGTTTTGAGCTTGGTCACTTTGCCCGGGGCTCCATCCTTGACATCGACGCGGAAAAATTCGCCATTGGTGTAGGTATCGACGTAGAGATTGCCGTCACTTCCAAAAGCGATTCCGTCGAGACCAGCACCCTCTTTCGGTTGATTGAAATCGGCGCTTTCGAGCCAGACGTCGAACTTGGAGCTTCCCGGTTTCAGCCGCAAAATCTGCGGAGCCGAAGAGTTCGTGACAAAGATCGATCCGTCAGCCGCAATGGCAAAATCATTGCAAATACTACCGGACTTCGGCAGCGCGACGCTGAGTTTGCCTTCCGCGGTTTTAAGATCGAAGCCCTTTACGAAACTCCCTTTGACCGAGTTCGGGCCGGGCACGCCGAGTGCTGACACATCGTTCGAGCAGACGAGCAGCATGCCCGTTTTCTCATTCACAAGAACACCGAAAGTCGATCGGGTGTCGAAGGCGCCAGGCTTGATCCACTGCTCCGCTGTCGAAGCGCCGGGCTTGATCCGGAATATCCCTCCCGAAGCAAGGCTGCTGGCGTAAAGCGTTCCATCCGGTGCAGCGGCAATACTTTCCGGATAGGCGTTGTCACCCGGCAGAGTAACGTCA